>OCLY01000593.1_pt1 | contig 17392 bp, 10 predicted proteins | sample 1538971 | NCBI WGS metagenome assembly OCLY01 (sample SAMN04168657, study PRJEB22393) | human gut metagenome | biome: human gut microbiome; feature: stool | host: Homo sapiens | collected 2014-03-20
ATAAACAAGATAACTTTATAGGGGAAGCGTTTGATGGCTCTTTTACTGAAGCGAATCCTAGCATTGATTTTTCAAGAACTGCGAACTTAACAATTAATGGGCTTGTGACTGGTTTGTCAGAGGTATTGCAACGAAGAAAAATTGGTGAACGTTTGGAAGTGTATGTTCCATGGAAATATGGTTATGGTAGTAGTGATTATACTCCAAAAGGTTCTTCGATTACTATTTTAGGTTATTCAACTTTAGTATTTGATATTCAAATGTTAAAGTGCGAAAAATAATCACTTATTATCATTTGGAATTTATTAAAATAAAGTTCCCTTATTCTAATCCTATTTCATCTATGGCAAAGGATAGAATAAGGGAGCTTATTATTAATATAGCATTGGTTTAGATATGATTTTTATTCTATGAATTATTTCTAAAACTGAAGTATTTCATATATTGTATTTCTACCAGGAGTAATACCATGGAAATTCTTATCTGCAGGTAAGTCATATCCTATAGGATTGTTCCATTTATCCCATACAATAGCTTGATTTGCATTCTTTTCATTTTCATCATCAATCCATAATCCTCATTGTCATGATGTCGTTTGACTACTCCTTATGTTTTGTTCCTTCTTGCTTATATTACAGAAGATTACATTTTTGATTTTTTATACTACTCTCCCTAATCTGCAAATGTGTTGGAATCGTCACCTGCTTGATAGTCTTATCTCCTTTTATCTGATCGATAAGTAGTTGGCAGGCAGTTTCTCCCATTTTATAGGTCTGATGTGATACTGCTGATAATTTCGGTTCCACATAATTAGCATGCTGCTCGTCTGTATACCCGATGATTGCCACATCATTCGGAATCCGGAGGTCATGGTTTTTGATAACTTCCATTGCTGCGAAAGCCAATGTGTCATTCATGGCAAGAATAGCATCCGGAGGCTGTGGAAGTGACAGTAAAGTTTCTGTGGCAATCTTGCCTTCCTCATAATCAATCTTCCGGCAGACTACCAGCTCTTTTTCGATCGGAATACGATTCTCACGCAAGGCTTCCAGATAGCCATGTTTTCTTCTCTTTACAATATCCAGATGATTAGCTCCTCCGATAAAAGCTACCCGTTTACTTCCATTATCCAGGAGATGTTGTGTAGCCATCTGTGCGGATTGTGCCCCGTCTGCTATCACCGATGAAAATTGGTCGGTCAGGCAAACACGGTCGAACAGGATAAGTGGCATATTAATGTCTTTCAAGGCGGAGATGTGGGAGAAATCGGTTGTTTCTTGAGACAGACAGGCGATGATGCCTTCCACGCGCATATTGACCAGATTCTCAATGTTTCTTTTTTCGTGCTCGTAAGACTCATGCGAGGTCGTGATAATCACGAAATATCCGTTGGCAATAGCCATATTCTCTATTCCATTCAGAATTGATGCAAAGAAATGAGTGACAATATCCGGAACGATCACTCCGATGATACGTGGCGCATTTTTCCGCAGGCTCATGGCAAAAGGATTGGGGCGGTAGTTCATCTCTTTAGCCAGTGCCTTTGCTTTAGCACAAAGTTCACGGCTGATTTCCGGACTATCTTTTAGTGCCCTGGATACAGTAGGAATTGATACCCCCAATGCTTGGGCGAGATCTTTGAGTGAAGTATGTTTCCGGTTTTCCATTTGAAAGTCTGCAACTTAGATTCTTTTTACAAAGAAAGCACATTCCCGGAAAATTAAGAGCATCTGAAGCAATATTTTTTACGTAAACCGTTACGTTGGTTTTTCGACCGCTCTCTGCTGCACTGAAACTATTACTGACCTATTTTTGTCGCATACAAAATGATTTAAAACCTAAAAGTATGCAATACCATGAAATCGGAAAGACAGGGATGAAAGTTTCATCTCTTAGTTTTGGAGCTTCTTCTTTAGGAGGAGTTTTCCATGATTTGAAAGAAAAAGAAGGCATTCAGGCTGTGTTTACCGCTGTTGAGGCAGGAATGAACTTTATCGATGTGTCTCCTTATTACGGACATTATAAGGCGGAAACTGTTTTAGGAAAGGCGCTTAAAGATCTTCCTCGCGACCGTTATTACCTTTCTACCAAAGTGGGACGTTATGGAAAAGATGGAGTGAACCTGTGGGATTACTCTGCAAAACGTGCGACGGAAAGTGTGTATGAGAGCATGGAACGTCTGAATATAGATTTTATCGATCTGATAAATGTACACGATGTGGAGTTTGCCGATTTGAACCTGGTAGTAAATGAAACTCTGCCTGCTTTGGTTGAGTTGCGTGAAAAAGGAGTGGTAGGACACGTTGGAATTACCGACTTGCAACTCGAAAACTTGAAATGGGTAATCGACCATTCACCAAGCGGTACGATTGAATCTGTGCTTAGCTTCTGCCATTATTGCTTGTGTGATGATAAATTAGCAGACTTCCTGGACTACTTCGAATCCAAAGAAATCGGCGTGATTAATGCTTCTCCGCTTTCAATGGGACTGTTGAGTGAACGTGGTGTTCCTGCCTGGCATCCGGCTCCCAACCCCTTGGTAGAGGCTTGCCGTAAAGCAATGGAACATTGCAAAGCTAAGAATTATCCGATTGAGAAACTGGCTATGCAGTTCTCCGTCAGCAATCCTCGTATAGCAACGACTTTATTTAGTACAACTAATCCGGAGAATGTGAAAAAGAACATCGCTTTCATCGAAGAACCTATTGACTGGGAACTCGTTCGAGAAGTACAGGAGATTATCGGAGAGCAGAAACGTGTAAGTTGGGCAAACTCATAAAACAGCGTCATTCGTATGGACTATACAATTATTGATGCGCACGCCCATCTGTGGTTACGGCAGGATACTGTTGTGGACGGATTGCCTATCCGGACTTTGGAAAATGGCCGTTCGGAATTTATGGGAGAAATCCGGCAAATGGTTCCGCCCTTTATGATAGACGGAGTGAATAGCGCGGAAGTTTTTCTTTCGAATATGGACTATGCGCAAGTGGCTGCGGCTGTCATTACCCAAGAGTTTATTGACGGTATTCAGAATGATTATTTGTCGGAAGTCGTTTCCCATTATCCCAACCGTTTCTTTGTTTGCGGAATGTGTGAGTTCCGCAAACCTGGATTTCTGGAGCAGGCGAAAGAGCTTATAGCCAAAGGTTTTAAGGCTATAAAAATACCTGCCCAACGCTTGTTGTTAAAAGAGGGACGGGTAATGCTGAATAATGAGGAAATGATGCAGATGTTTCATTCTATGGAAGAACGGAATGTCATGCTCTCCATCGATTTGGCTGACGGAGCAACACAGGTTCCCGAAGTGGAAGAGATTATTCAGGAATGTCCCCGCCTAAAAATAGCTGTCGGGCACTTCGGAATGGTGACACGTCCGGACTGGAAAGAACAAATCCGCCTGGCACGTCATCCCAATGTGATGATTGAATCCGGCGGAATCACCTGGCTTTTCAATGATGAATTTTATCCTTTCAAAGGAGCAGTGAAAGCCATTCGGGAAGCGGCGGATTTAGTTGGCATGGAGAAACTGATGTGGGGATCGGACTATCCGCGCACCATTACAGCAATCACTTACAAGATGTCATACGATTTTGTGGTGAAGTATTCCGAGTTGACGGAAGAGGACAAAAGACTCTTTTTGGGAGAAAATGCCCGGAACTTCTATGGATTCACGGATCTCCCCGTACTTCCTTACATCAAGAACATGTCCGAATGATGGAGAAAACATCCTTATCGTAAAACTAGATTTATACCATGAAAAAGAATACATATACAATACCTTTAGCGTTGGTTTTCTGCCTTTTCTTTCTGTGGGCGATAAGCAGCAATCTGCTTCCCACAATGATCCGGCAATTGATGAAGACATGTGAACTGAATACCTTTGAAGCCTCTTTTACCGAGACTGCCTACTGGCTGGCTTATTTTATTTTCCCCATCCCCATAGCGATGTTTATGAAACGTTACAGCTATAAGGCGGGAATTATTTTCGGACTGGTATTAGCAGCAATCGGAGGCCTGCTTTTCTTTCCTGCTGCCATTTTAAAAGAATATTGGGCTTACCTTTGTATCTTCTTTATTATCGCTACGGGAATGTGCTTTCTGGAGACAGCTGCCAATCCGTATGTGACGGTTTTAGGAGCACCCGAAACAGCTCCCCGCCGATTGAATCTGGCGCAGTCTTTCAATGGACTCGGAGCTTTTATCGCTGCCATGTTTTTGAGTAAGCTCATCCTTAGCGGAACTCATTACACACGCGATACCCTACCTGTTGATTATCCGGGAGGCTGGCAGGCCTATATCCAATTGGAAACGGATGCCATGAAACTCCCTTATCTGATATTGGCTATACTGTTGATTGCCATAGCTGTTGTCTTCATCTTTTCAAAATTGCCGAAGATTGGGGACGAAGGAGAAACGGCTTCTTCCGATAAAACGACTTCTTCGGGTAAAACGAAAGAGGGTAGCCAGAAAGAAAAACTGATAGACTTCGGTGTATTGAAGCACTCACACTTGCGGTGGGGAGTGATTGCGCAATTCTTCTATAACGGCGGACAGACGGCGATAAACAGTCTGTTCTTGGTTTACTGTTGCACTTATGCCGGATTGCCGGAAGATACAGCGACTACCTTCTTCGGATTGTATATGCTCGCATTTCTTTTGGGGCGTTGGATCGGTACCGGATTGATGGTGAAATTCCGTCCACAGGATATGCTACTGGTTTACGCCTTGATGAATATTCTTTTGTGCGGGGCAGTGATGATATGGGGAGGTATGATCGGGTTATACGCAATGTTGGCTATCTCTTTCTTTATGTCTATAATGTACCCCACGCAGTTCTCATTGGCGCTAAAAGGACTGGGGAGTCAGACAAAGAGCGGTTCGGCATTTCTGGTAATGGCTATTGTCGGCAATGCCTGCCTGCCACAGTTGACGGCTTATTTCATGCATGCCAATGAGCATATCTATTATATGGCCTATTGTGTACCGATGATTTGCTTTGTCTTCTGTGCATATTATGGTTGGAAAGGTTATAAAGTAATCGATTAATAAATTTATTTATCAAACATATCCAATGAAAGCAGTTCAAATTGTCAATCCCTCCGAAATGAAGGTGGTTGAACTGGAAAAACCGACCGTTGGTGTCGGTGAAGTATTAGTAAGAATCAAGTATGTGGGTTTCTGTGGCTCCGACCTGAATACCTTTTTAGGACGTAACCCAATGGTGAAGTTACCGGTAATCCCGGGACATGAGGTAGGAGCGGTGATTGAGGAGGTTGGTCCGAATGTTCCGGCCGGCTTTGAAAAAGGGATGAACGTGACATTGAATCCATATACCAATTGTGGTAAATGTGCTTCCTGTCGTAATGGTCGTGTCAATGCCTGTGAGCATAATGAAACGTTAGGGGTACAGCGCAATGGAGTGATGTGCGAATATGCCGTATTGCCTTGGACGAAGATTATTCCGGCTGGTAATATCTCTCCTCGCGATTGTGCGTTGATTGAGCCGATGAGTGTCGGATTCCATGCGGTATCTCGTGCGCAGGTGATCGATAATGAATATGTGATGGTTATTGGTTGCGGTATGATCGGTATCGGTGCCATTGTACGTGCTGCTTTGAGAGGAGCAACGGTCATTGCTGTCGACTTGGATGACGAGAAACTGGAACTGGCGAAAAAGGTAGGTGCTTCTTATGTGATTAACTCCAAGACAGAAAATGTACACGAACGGATGCAACAGATAACGGAGGGCTTCGGTGCCGATGTGGTGATTGAAGCTGTCGGCAGTCCGGTCACTTATGTGATGGCGGTGGATGAAGTCAGTTTTACAGGACGGGTCGTTTGCATCGGTTATGCCAAAAGCGAAGTAGCTTTCCAAACGAAATATTTCGTTCAGAAAGAACTGGATATCCGTGGTTCCAGAAATGCGTTACCTGCCGATTTCCGTGCGGTTATTAATTATATGAAAGAAGGCAACTGTCCGGTGGAAGAACTGATTTCGAAGATTGCCAAACCGGAAGGAGCTTTGGAAGCTATGCAGGAATGGACGGCTAATCCGGGAAAGGTATTCCGTATACTGGTTGAGTTCTGATAAGTTCTTGTAATAAGAATAGTTGTTGATACCTGTTGTTCGGGTATGTAATAAGTGAGAGGAGGCTGAATACAGTCTCCTCTCTTTGGGAGATAGGGTGATGTAACATGAGTAAATATAGATGTAACATTCTTCATTCGATATGTAGCATCACAAAGAAATCATGTAGCATACTTTGGGCAATATATCTGTTTGCATTTTCTATTTTTGTGATGTGGAAGATAACAAGAAACATTTTAAATAATTAGCTTTCAAATAATAGATAATGTAGCCAGTTAATAAAAAACGATGATTATGCTGAAAACAAAAATCAACACTATTCTACTGTGTACTCTTTTTACATTGTTCTTTCCGCTATCAGCCGGAGCACAATACCGTAATCCTATTCTTTATGCTGACGTGCCCGATATGTCGGTGTGTCGCGCAGGTGATTACTTTTACATGGTTTCCACTACTATGCACCTGATGCCGGGAGCGCCTATCATGCGTTCGCCGGACATGAAACATTGGGAAACTATCAGCTACGTATTTCCCCGCATTGACGATGGTCCCCGTTATGATCTGCTCGAAGGCACTGCTTACGGGCAAGGACAATGGGCATCATCTATCCGCTATCATGACGGTAAATTCTATGTATGGTTTACAGCCAATGGTGCGCCCGGACGTGGGTTTGTCTATACTGCGACAGATCCGGCCGGTCCCTGGAAACTTCTTTCGCGCCCCCCGCATTTCCATGACGGTTCGCTTCTGTTTGATGATGACGGGCGGGTGTATCTCTTTCACAGTACGGGACATCTTACGGAGTTGAAACCCGATTTGACTGATGTACTTCCCGGTGGCATCAATCAGCAAATATTTGAACGGGATGCTGACGAACAAGGTCTGTTGGAAGGTAGTTCCGTCATCAAGCATAATGGGAAATATTATTTGCTGATGATTTCTATGGATTGGAGTATTCCCGGCCGTCTGCGTCGTGAAGTATGCTATCGTGCCGATAAGATTACCGGACCTTACGAAAAGCGTGTCATTCTTGAAACGGAGTTTGACGGGCATGGCGGTGTTGGTCAGGGATGCATCGTAGACGGGAAAAACGGTGAATGGTACGGACTGATTTTTCAGGATCGTGGTGGCGTAGGGCGTGTGCCGTGTCTTATGCCTTGTACATGGACGGAAGATGGTTGGCCTATGCTGGGAGACAAGGATGGGCGCATTCCGAATGATACCACTTTATCGTATATGTCAATGGATGGTATCTGCGGTTCGGATGATTTTTCCGCTTCCGGACTTTCCCTCTATTGGCAGTGGAATCATAACCCCGTCGATCAGGCATGGAGCCTTACCGACCGTCCCGGATTTCTGCGTTTGAAAACCTCTCGTGTGGTAGATAACCTGTTTGTTGCTCCCAATACGTTGACTCAACGTATGGTAGGACCGAAATGCATGGGCACTGTCAGTCTCTCTCTGGGGGGGATGAAAGATGGTGACCGTGCAGGATTATCGGCTTTTAATGGTGACAGCGGTGTGCTTACGATTGAAAAGAACGGAAATAAACTGTCTCTTGTGATGAGTGAACAGAAAAGTGTGTTTGAGAAAACAAAGCGTGCCATTAGCCGTGTGGATATGACCGAACAAGCCCGTATACCTCTAAACAAAGAGCTTGTCTATTTGCGTGTGGAAGGTGACTTTACCAATGGACGGGATGAGGCTCGTTTTTCTTATAGTCTTGATGGGAAAACATGGATACCTGTCGGTCTGCCTATTAAGATGAAGTTTGACTACACTCGTATGTTCATGGGCAGTAAGTTTGCCATATTTAATTATGCTACACATTCTGTGGGCGGTTATGTAGATGTGGACTCTTTTGATTATTCGTTCTGTGATGCGTCAATGTAACACACAAATATGTATTTGTAACCAATGAAACATTGTTTTATTGGAAAATAGGCTATTTTTGTTTCCAAATTAATCATAACCAATAAGTATAATATTATGAAAAGAGGTTGGATACCGATTATGGGTGTTTGTTTGGTGTTATCATTTTCGGCATGTAAGCAATTGCTGCCTTACCAGGACACTTCTTTAACGGCGGAACAACGGGCGGAGGATTTGTTGCCCCGGTTGACTTTGGAAGAAAAAGTATCATTAATGCAAAATGCATCACCTGCTATCCCTCGACTGGGAATTAAAGAATATGAGTGGTGGAATGAAGCGTTGCATGGTGTGGGACGTGCCGGATTGGCTACTGTTTTTCCCCAGTCTATCGGTATGGGAGCTTCTTTTAATGATTCATTATTATATGAAGTGTTCAATGCCACTTCCGATGAGGCTCGCGTAAAATCGCGTATTTTCGGTGAAAGCGGCGTGCTGAAACGCTATCAGGGATTAACATTCTGGACACCGAATGTCAATATATTCCGTGACCCTCGTTGGGGACGCGGTCAGGAAACTTATGGTGAAGACCCTTATCTGACAGGACAAATGGGAATGGCTGTAGTCCGTGGTTTGCAAGGACCGGAAGATGCCAGGTATGATAAGCTGCACGCATGTGCCAAGCACTTTGCCGTTCATTCAGGACCGGAGTGGAACCGGCATAGTTTTGATGCGGAGAATATAGATCCCCGGGATTTATGGGAAACCTATCTGCCTGCTTTTAAAGATTTGGTACAGAAAGCGCATGTAAAGGAAGTGATGTGTGCCTATAATCGTTTTGAGGGAGAGCCTTGTTGTGGCAGTAATCGCCTGTTGATGCAAATATTGCGGGATGAATGGGGATACAAAGGCATTGTAGTCTCTGACTGTGGAGCGATTTCCGATTTCTATAGACCGGGAACGCATGAGACTCACCCGGATAAGGAACACGCCTCGGCTGGTGCCGTGCGGGCAGGTACAGACCTTGAATGTGGAAGTGAATATGCTTCACTGGCGGATGCTGTAAAAGCCGGTTTGATTGACGAAAAAGAAATAGATATTTCATTGAAACGTTTGTTGACGGCACGTTTTGAACTGGGAGAAATGGACGAACAATCGGCTTGGTCGGAAATTCCAACCTCTGTCTTGAATAGTAAGGAACATCAGGCATTGGCTTTGCGTATGGCCCGTGAATCATTGGTGCTCTTGCAGAATAAAAACAACATCTTGCCTCTGAATACCCATCTGAAAGTAGCTGTTATGGGACCTAATGCCAATGACTCCGTGATGCAGTGGGGAAATTATAACGGTATTCCGGCACATACGGTTACCTTATTGGAAGCTGTCCGTGCCAAACTACCGGAAGGACAAATCATATACGAACCGGGTTGTGACCGTGTGGACGGAAAGACACTCCAAAGCCTGTTTGATGAATGTAGCATAAATGGTAAACCCGGTTTCTTGGCAGAATACTGGAATAATCGTAATCGTGAAGGGGAGGTCGTTGCCACCGATCAGATTTCAACTCCGTTCCATTTTGCAACGACAGGGGCTACTACCTTTGCTCCTGGGGTGGAGATAACAGATTTCTCGGCTCGTTATGAATCTGTCTTTCGTCCTTCGCAGTCGGGTGATGTTGCTTTCCGTTTCCAACTGGATGGTGAAGTGACTCTTATTATAGATAGTGAGCAAGTGGCTCGGAAAATATATGTTAAGAATCCGACGAACCTCTATACGTTACAGGCGAAAGCTGGAAAAGAGTATCATATCGAGATTTTATTCAAACAACGGAATGAAAGGGCTACACTTGATTTTGATTTGGGCAAAGAGGTAGGGATTGACTTGAACCTCGCAGTGAAGAAAGTAATGGATGCTGATGTGATTCTTTTTGCAGGTGGAATTTCTCCAAGTCTGGAAGGTGAGGAAATGCCGGTAGAAGTTCCCGGATTTAAGGGTGGTGACCGTACGGATATTGAACTTCCGGACGTTCAACGTGATTTGTTGAAAGCTTTGAAGAAGGCTGGTAAAAAGGTTGTCTTTATCAATTATTCCGGTTCAGCTATCGGACTAGTGCCCGAAACGACTACTTGTGAAGCGATTCTGCAGGCATGGTATCCGGGACAGGCGGGTGGTACAGCTATCGTTGATGCTCTTTGGGGAGAGTATAATCCCGGTGGACGTCTGCCAGTCACTTTCTATAAGGATGTGAATCAATTGCCGGACTTTGAAGACTATTCCATGAAGGGGCGTACCTATCGATATATGCAACAGCAACCACTTTTTCCATTCGGTCACGGGTTGAGTTATACTGACTTTACTTATGGAGAAGCTAAATTGAGCAAGAATACAATCGCGAAAGGTGAAAATGTAGTATTGACTATTCCGGTAAGCAATGTCGGGCAACGTGATGGAGAAGAGGTGGTTCAGGTTTATTTGAGACGTCCGGGTGATAAGGAAGGTCCCCGTTATACTTTGCGTGCTTTCAAACGCGTTCATATTCCGGCAGGGAAAACTGAATCAGTAGCTATTCCTCTTACCGGTGAGAACTTTGAATGGTTTGATGCAGAGTCGAATACGATGCGTCCGTTGGAAGGTACTTATGAATTACTGTATGGAGGAACTTCTGATAGAAATAAGTTGAAAACGATTGTAATGAACGTACAGTAATACCGCTTTGGAATTTTGTTTATTTTTACAGATAGACAATCCGGATTTATTTATTGAATGAATAAAGAAAGAACGACCTTGTTCCTTTAAAAGGAACGGGTCGTTTCTTTTAAACCAAGCCTCCGTTTCTTTTAAACCAACGGGGGCTTTCCTTTAAAGGAAAATGAATATTTGCTAATATTTGATATTCAGTCTTTTACATGATGGGGAATAAAAGTGCTGAAATAATAGGTAATGTAGTTATTTATCTTACCATTTTTCTGTTTTGAGGCTTTTTGTTACATCAGAAAAGAATCATGTTACATGTCTGTGATAAATGTAACCTGTATATAGATGCCTGTATCATGATTGTACATATATGATAAAACCGAATCGATACATTTGCAAACACTACTATAGAACAGAAAATTATAGAAAATAAAAAGTGATAATATGAGAACATTAAAATTGATTTTGTCGGGCTGGCAATCCGTGGGTCTTGTCGTATTTTTTATGCTGTTTTTTAATATGGAGGTGAGTGGTAAGGGTAAAATAACAAAAAATGCTCCTGTCTTTACGCAATTTATTTATCAGGGGGAGGATGCTATTTATCAAAACAATCCTTTAAAGCCGGGTGAGTTCTATAATCCTATTTTGCAGGGTTGCTATCCCGATCCGAGTATAACGCGGAAAGGTAATGATTATTATTTAGTGTGCTCATCTTTTGCTATGTTTCCCGGGGTGCCTATTTTCCATTCTAATGATCTGGTCAACTGGAAACAAATCGGTCATGTGCTGGACAGAACGTCACAATTAAAGGTTGAAGATTGTGGTATTAGTGCAGGTGTATATGCTCCTGCTATAAGATATAATCCCAATAATGATACGTTTTATATGATAACCACTCAATTTTCAGGTGGCTTTGGAAATATGGTGGTAAAGACAAAGAATCCGGAGAATGGCTGGAGTGATCCGATCAAACTACAATTTGAAGGCATTGATCCTTCTCTCTTCTTTGATGATAATGGCAAGGCATACGTGGTACATAATGATGCTCCTGCTCAGGGAGAAGAACGTTACTCAGGACACCGTGTCATAAAAATATGGGATTATGATGTGGAGAATGATAAAGTGGTTCCGGGAACGGACCGGATCATAGTAAACGGTGGCGTCAATATAGAAGAAAAGCCGATATGGATTGAAGCTCCTCATATCTATAAAAAAGATGGACGTTATTATTTAATGTGTGCCGAAGGAGGAACCGGAGGTTGGCATAGCGAAGTCATTTTTGTAAGTGATCATCCGAAAGGACCTTATCTTCCGGCAAATAATAATCCTATTTTAACTCAACGTTATTTTCCTGCAAACCGGACGGATAAAGTAGACTGGGCTGGTCATGCAGACTTAGTGGAGGGACCCGACGGAAAATATTATGGTGTATTTTTAGGAATACGCCCCAATGAGAAGAACAGAGTGAATACCGGACGCGAAACTTTTATTCTTCCGGTGGACTGGAGCGGAACATTTCCCGTTTTCGAGAATGGGCTTATCCCTATGAAACCTACATTGAAGATGCCTTCGGGAGTAGAGAACCAGACAGGGGAAAACGGTTATTTGCCTAGTGGCAACTTTGTCTTTAAGGATGATTTCTCTGATAAAACATTAGACTTAAGATGGATCGGTCTTAGAGGTCCTCGTGAAGATTTCGTTGATATGACCGATAAAGGGTTGCGGATCATCCCTTTTACCTCAAATATCAATGAAGTGAAACCTACTTCTACCTTGTTCTACCGTCAGCAGCATAATCAATTTACAGCGGCAGCGACCATGGCGTACAAACCGAAAAATGAGAAAGATTTTGCCGGTATAACATGTTACCAAAATGAAAGATATCACTATGTTTTCGGTATCACTAAAAAGGGAAAAGACTATTACCTGATGCTGCAAAGAACCGAAAAAGGACAAGCGAGTGTCCTGGGTGAGGTGAAGATAGAAACAGAGAAACCTGTGACACTGCAAGTAACAGCCAATGGAGATGATTATCGTTTTAATTATTCGATTGATGGCAAGAGTTTCCTAAATTTAGGAGGAACCGTTTCCGGCGATATTCTTTCTACTAATGAGGCTGGTGGCTTTACAGGAGCAATGATTGGACTGTATGCAACATCTGTTGGTTATTAATTAGAAACCTTATCATTCTATAATTATGAAAATACATCATCTATTTTGGGGTATATGTTTATGCTTCAGCACAAATATCTTATTCGCACAGAACTATCAGAAAACATCGTCGGGTATCAAGACCACAGTGAATGCAGTGGATATAGAAGTACAATTTTTTGCGCCTGCTGTGGCGAGGATAATAAAGTCTCCGGAAGGTGTTGCCTATGAAAAAGAGAGTCTTTCTGTAATTGCAAAACCTGAAAAGGTAAGTTTCAAAGCTGATATAAAAGATAATAAGATTGTATTGAATACCAGTGAACTAAGTGTCAGTGTGGACACCGGGACGGGAATTGTTTCTTATTTCTCAAAGGATGGCAAATCATTATTGGCAGAGAAATCCGGTATGCAGTTTATCGATTTCGATGATGCCGGGACAAAAACTTATCAGGTTTATCAACCTTTTATATTAGATAAGGAGGAAGCCATTTATGGTTTGGGACAATTGCAAAATGGAAAGATGATTCAGCGGAACATGACTAAAAATCTGCTACAGGGTAACGTTGAAGATGTGTCACCTTTCTTCCAGTCCACCAAAGGATATGGTGTGTTTTGGGATAACTATTCGCCGACTCTTTTTACGGATAACGAAGTTGAAACATCTTTCCGTTCTGAAGTAGGTGACTGTGTGGATTATTACTTCATGTATGGGAAGGATGCCGATGGTGTAATAGCACAAGTACGCAGCTTGACCGGGCAAGCACCGATGTTTCCTTTATGGACTTATGGTTACTGGCAAAGTAAAGAAAGATATAAGAGCCAGGAGGAAGTGGTAGACGTTGTTCGTAAATATCGTGAATTGGGTATTCCCTTGGATGGCATTATTCAGGATTGGCAATATTGGGGGCATAACTATTTGTGGAATGCGATGGATTTTCAGAATCCGACTTTCAATAATCCTCAAAAGATGATTGAGGATGTCCATGCGATGAACGCACACATGGCTATATCTATCTGGTCGTCATTCGGACCGATGACCAAGCCTTATAGAGAATTGGATAAAAAAGGGATGTTGTTTAACTTCACTACCTGGCCGCAATCGGGATTGGAGTCATGGCCCCCCAACATGGAATATCCTTCCGGTGTAAGAGTGTATGATGCTTACAATCCCGAAGCGCGTGATATTTATTGGAAATATCTGAATGGCGGAATTTTCAAGCTGGGAATGGATGCCTGGTGGATGGACTCTACCGAACCCGACCATTTGGACTGGAAGCCGGAGGATATGGATACCAAAACCTATCTGGGCTCGTTCCGTAAGGTGCGCAATGCTTATCCGTTGATGACTGTCGGAGGGGTTTACGACCATCAGCGTGAAGTGACTTCGGACAAACGTGTGTTTATTTTAACCCGTTCGGGATTTTTGGGGCAACAACGTTATGGTGCAAATGTATGGAGTGGTGATGTCGCTTCCACATGGGAGAGTTTTAGAAATCAGATTCCTGCCGGATTAAACTTTTCTTTGTGTGGTATGCCTCACTGGAATAGTGATATTGGTGGCTTTTTTGCAGGACACTATAATAAAAGCTGGAATGATGATAGTGCTTCAAAAAATCCATTGTATCAGGAGCTTTATGTGCGTTGGTTGCAGTTTGGAACGTTCAATCCGATGATGCGTTCGCACGGGACGGATGTTTATAGGGAAATCTATAAGTTCGGAAAGAAGGGTGAGCCTGTATATGATGCTATCGAGAAGATGATAGGTTTGCGTTACTCTCTGTTGCCTTATATTTATTCTACTTCTTGGGAGGTGAGCAATCGCCAATCGAGTTTTATGCGCGCTTTGATGATGGATTTTGTAGATGACAGAAAGGTGTGGGATATCAATGACGAATATATGTTTGGAAAATCGATCCTTGTGGCTCCGATTACTCATGCACAATATACACCGGAAGCTGTGGTAAAAGTCTCCGAAGAAGAAGGATGGAACAGAGATGGAGCGAAAAAAACAAAAACTGACGCTGCTGTGGATTTCATGGAAACGAAATCTACTAACATATACTTACCGGCAGGAACGCTATGGTATGACTTCTGGACAAACGAGAAACATGAAGGCGGAAAGGAAATTACCAAAGAGACTACACTGGATGTTATTCCATTGTATGTAAAAGCGGGTAGTATTATTCCTGTTGGTCCACAAGTTCAGTATGCAACTGAAAAACCGTGGGATCATCTTGAACTGAAGGTGTATGCGGGTGCGAATGGAAACTTCATTTTATATGAAGATGAATTTGATAATTACAATTATGAAAAAGGAGCTTATACGGAAATTCCAATCTCTTGGAATAATGCATCTCGTAAATTGACGATAGGGGCAAGAAAAGGTGCGTATGAGGGAATGTTGAAGAACCGTAAGTTTACTGTAACTCTTCAGGACGGGACTCAAAAAAACGTCGATTATAATGGGAAAGCGATTTCTGTAAAGTTTTGATTGTAATAGAATGTGTGATTATGTCAGTAGAAAAGAATCTAAAAAGTAGAAATATGATGAAGTTTTTTATAGTGATGGCTATGCTATTGGGTAGTAGCGTTGCAAGTGCAGAAAATAAACAGATAACAAGTCCTGATGGAAAGTTGGTAGTAACAGTCGCAGATATGGATGGAAGACCTTCTTATTCTGTTAGTTATGACAATGTTCTTTTTTTGAAGCCATCTCCATTGGGGATTATTGCAAATATAGGAGATTTCTCATCGGGGATGTCGCTGGAGAAGAATGTTTCAACCAATAAAATAGATGAAACATACGAGTTAGCTTCTATTAAGCAGAGCAAGGTTCGTTATGTGGCAAATGAAGCTGTATTTTCGTTTACACAACAAGGGAAAACAATTTATGATGTTATATTTCGCATAAGTAATAACGATGTTGCTTTTAAATATAAGATATATCCGCAAGGTGAGACACTAAGTTGCGTGGTTAAGCAAGAAGTCACAGGATTTGCATTCCCTGACGGAACCACCACTTTCCTTTGTCCGCAAAGTAAACCGATGGGAGGATTTGCCCGTACTTCTCCAAGTTATGAGACATCTTATACAGCAGATGATGTCGCAGGGAAAAATGGCTGGGGAGAAGGATATACATTTCCCTGTCTGTTCCGTAATGGAGATAACGGTTGGGTGCTTGTTTCCGAAACGGGAGTAAATGGTGGATATTGTGCGAGCCGTCTGTTGGGACACAAAGGAGGAGTGTATACCATTGGATTTCCGCAAGAAGGTGAAGCAAATGGGAATGGTACGGTTTCTCCGGGGATAGCATTACCGGGCGAGACGCCTTGGCGTACTATTACTGTGGGCAAGACTTTGGCTCCAATAGTGGAGACAACGGTTCCTTTTGATGTTGTAAAACCGCTTTATCCGGCAAAAGGAGAGTATACGTATGGACGGGGTTCATGGAGCTGGATTATCGGTATGGATGGAAGTACTAATTATAAAGAGCAACTCCGGTATATTGATTTTTCGGCAGCAATGGGGTATCAGTCCGTGTTGGTGGATGCCTTGTGGGATAAACAAATAGGACGTGATAAAATTGAAGAATTGGCTAAATATGGGAAGGACAAAGGGGTAGCTCTTTATTTGTGGTATAATTCGAATGGGTATTGGAATGATGCTCCGCAAACTCCGAGAAGTATCATGGATAATGCGATAGCCAGACGTAAGGAGATGAAATGGATGCAAAGCATTGGCATTCGTGGAATAAAAGTTGACTTTTTCGGAGGTGACAAGCAAATGACTATGCAGTTGTATGAGGATATCTTGTCGGATGCAAACGAGTACGGCCTTCTGGTTATTTTTCATGGATGCACTTTGCCTCGTGGCTGGGAACGTATGTATCCTAACTTCGCATCGAGTGAGGCTGTATTGGCTAGTGAAAATCTTCATTTCTCTCAAGGCAGCTGTGATCATGAGGCCTTTAATGCTACTTTGCACCCGTTTATTCGTAATACTGTGGGTAGCATGGATTTTGGAGGTAGTGCATTGAACAAATATTATAATGCGGATAATGCCCCACGGGGAAGCCGGCGGGTGACATCAGATGTCTACGCACTGGCTACGGCGGTGCTATTTCAGAGTCCGGTACAGCATTTCGCTTTGGCACCGAATAACCTGACCGATGCTCCGTCGTGGGCAATTGATTTTATGAAAGAGGTTCCAACGACTTGGGACGAAGTACGTTTCATTGACGGTTATCCTGGTAAATACGTTATTCTTGCCCGTCGTCATGGTGACAAATGGTATATTGCCGGAGTAAATGCGCAGAAGGAAACACTGAAACTTAAAGTTAATTTGCCGATGTTCTCCAATGGAGAAAAGGTGAGACTGTTTAGTGATGATAAGGCATTGCAGGGCGGTGTGAAACAAATAGAAATAGGGAAGAAACAAGAATTACAGTTGGCTATTCCTTGTAATGGTGGAGTATTAATAACCAGATAACCATTTAAAATAAAAGAATATGAGAAACTTAAAATTTTTAGGCGTGTCGTTTTTGTTGGCAATGACTGCTGCCACTTCGGGGGTGGCACAAAATCCTAT
>OCLY01000610.1_pt1 | contig 16464 bp, 10 predicted proteins | sample 1538971 | NCBI WGS metagenome assembly OCLY01 (sample SAMN04168657, study PRJEB22393) | human gut metagenome | biome: human gut microbiome; feature: stool | host: Homo sapiens | collected 2014-03-20
CCGGATCTACAGAACCGTCCCCCGGAGTATAGTGCCGTTCGGCACTTCCTTGGACACATGGCACTCTCCAATGCCAGCCCGCACCCACAAGCCCGTTCTTGTTCCACCAGTCTTCCACTATTTTCGTTTTCGAATAATCAATCCACGAACAAGGGGAATACTCCAAAGAGAGATAGTCAAAAAAAGCAATAGCCGGATACTTGCCTGTATGCTGATATACCCATTCCGCCTCATTGACATTCCAACTCGGGCATGCCATTGTTCCGGACAGTGTTTTCTTATTCCTGTTCTCCCTTAAGAAATCATATACTTTCACCGCTTGCTCCGAAGCACCGGAAGTACAAAGGACAGGTGTAATAACAGGTTCCTCTCCTTTGCCCGAATGCCCGGCAAATTCTTCTCCCGACGAACATGCCATAAGTACGAACGCAGTCCCTGTCAGGAACACTCGGGATTTCACTATACCAATGGTCGGTCTACTTTTTTTCATTGTAATATTTTTAAGTTTAATGTAGGTAATAAAGAATTATCTTTCCGAAAGCAAAAGTAGAGATGTGCACATGAAATATGGCTCCCAAATGGTTTTCACACTATCCTATTTGTCACATGATACATTTGGAACAGTATTCAGATACATTCGGGGAAAAAAGAATCCCTGACAAAATAAACATTGCCAGGGATTTCGTCAAGCAGTTCCGTTCTAACTAACGGATGCCGTCTTATTTTGAATTATTTTTCAGGCTCTCCTAATATCCTCTTTATATGCTGCTTCAAGATATAGAATGCCGGATCGCCCATAGGGCCATGGCCATGACCCCCGATTTCATAAAGGAATGTTTCTTTGTGCCCGACCAATTTCATCATCCGCCACATATACGCATTCTCTTCATAACGTCCGAAAAGTTCCAATTCCCGGTCGCCTGTAATGAGAACCAAAGGCGGAGCATCCTTGCGAACATGAAACAAAGGAGCAAATTCATCAACAGTAGGCTGAAGATTATCTATGCCATTCATCTTCCGATAAGAAAAATGACTAATCACCTGCCCGCTGAAAGGTATCAATCCGGCAATAGAATCAGCATCTATATCATATTTTTTCAACCATCTTTTATCCAGACCGACCATAGCCGTCAGATAGCCGCCTGCAGAATGGCCGGATATAAATATCTTATTCTTATCACCCCCATATTTTTCCACTTCCCGGAAAGCCCACGCAACAGAAGCAGCGGCATCATCCAGACATTCGGAAATAGCCACCTTCGGAAGTAGGCGATAATTTACGGCAATAACCACCATTCCATTTTTCTTCAGCCTGCCCGGTATTGATTTATTGCCTTGGGTAAGCCCCCCGCCATGAAACCAAACTACCACAGGACATCCGGTCTTATTTTCCGGATAATAAACATCCAGCTTGCAACGCTCCGTTGCATAAGGGTCTTTTGAAGAACTATATGACAAATCCTTTACAGTACGATACGTAATATCCTGGGCATAAAGGACGCCACACATCAAAAGACTCAATAAAAAACAAATTCTTTTTATCATTCTACTTCTATTTATCAGTTAAGTGCAAACTCACTATCGAATTACTGTCCTATCTTCTTTTCAATACGGATATTGGCAAAACTATGGTCTACATTCCATTCTACATTAGGTTGCATTGCCAAAGTTAAAGCTATTTTTCCGGAAACCAATCCGGCAGTAGCTACATTTTCAAGTTCCAGAGTTACAGTATACCATTCTCCAAATGTATTCATATTCTCATCTAATGAATATTTCCACTGGTAATTACCGCCATTCAGCTTAATCAGATAACCGCCTGTCTTCGACGTAATGTCATAGAACGGATAATCCGAAGCCGAATTAACTTCAAATTTGAACAGGTAGTCAGAAGGATTAGCGGCAACTTCCTCATCTAATATAATACTGCCGGAAGGCAATCCTGTATAACTCCAAGCCTTATAAGTGCCTTTTACCCGGAAAAAAGAACCGGCCAAAGCTACAGGGTCTCCTGTATTGGAACCATCGGTTATAAAATCCTTACCGCCCCAAATACCATAATCCGAAGGATTAGCCAAGTCCCAAACAAGATTGTCCGTTTGCCGATAAGGTAATTGATAAGAGCAATGTCCTTCTGTACCATTCCATTCCACTACAATCATCGAGTTATCCGGAATATCCCCCGGAAGTTTGGCAGTAATCACCTGGTCTGTCACGCTTTCTATCTCCAGTTCCGTATCGCCAAACTTGATGACAGATGACGAATTCTTGCCAAATCCATATAATTCAAAATATTTGCCCTTTATCTGTAAGGACGTGCCGGGCAAAGCAAATTCATTATACAGACCGTTTATTTCCATCACAGGGACATCCAGTTTGAATTCACAAGTCGTATTCCCCCGCTCTGTTTCATAATATAATTTGTTCGTGATTTCTTCAGGCATATCCCCCGGTAAAGGGAAACACGCCTTTTTTGACGTCGCATACACTTCCGACAAATCCACTTCCATATTATTGAAAGTAATTTTCGTCACATTGCTCAAGTTCTCCCCGACCAACACAATCATTTCACCAAATCCCCCTTTGGTCAGCGGAACCTGTAAATCCGTATCATCCGGAGAATAGATGCCCTGCACATCGGGTGCTCCAAATGAGTTCATGCCATCATCATAACCATCATTATAAGTTACAACATCCTGACAAGAGAACAGAGTTGCCAACAACACTGTCCCTATCAATATTCTATTCAAAGTCTTCATATTATTCATAAATTATTGGGTTGAACATACGGCTTAGTTCCAGCCCGGATTATTTTTATCAATAGCCATATTGGTAGAAACTTCCAACGATGGCAACGGATACAGCAGGTGACGGAATTCACGACGTTTGTTAATACTTCCCTCGTCATAAGGAGTACGCGTACCATCTTCATTGATTCCACCCAAAGAATTCATTACGTCCAAATATATTCCCCAACGGAGCAAATCCCAACGACGGTCACCTTCATAAGCCAGTTCCTTTGCACGTTCCTCAAAAATGACCGAACGTAACTCCACTTTCGTTTCAATAGCACCGTCTCCGGTTACAGAAGCCTCTTTGGCATTCGAACGGATACGAATATCATTCAAAGCATCAATCGCATCCTGTGAAATCCCGTCATTCAATTCGCATTGTGCCTCTGCGTAAATCAATACAATATCAGCATAACGCAAGAATGGCCAATAAGCATCCGTACGGCCAATCGTGGGGTCTGTCACATCGGCATATTTAGTTGTAAAGGCGAGGCAATTAGATGATATGCTGTTCGTATAGGTGAGTCCGTCATTGAATGGCGCTACAGGTTCCTGCACTTTCACGTCGTCCATATTCTTACCGGTAGCCATCAACTTATATTCCGGGGTTCCCGGATAATAATATCCCCTGCCATTCTTCACCTGACTGTCATACTGGAAGCGATGCTTGACTCCTTTCGTTATACGGTAATCCTCGTTATCAAACAAGCAATACCAATGAAAACGATTGCCTACCCAAGGGCCTTTCTGCAATACCCCTCCGGCATCCTGCATGCCGCAGTACCATTGATGTACTCCGTTACCATACTCTTCGTCAGCACTCCTTGTCCGTACGGAAAACATATGTTCACTTTCATCAAAACCGCTTTTCTTCCACAATTCATCAAAAGACAACAGTCTGTAAGTCCCATAACTCACATCAGGATTCCTCCCCATTATAATACCTGCATAATACGCCGCTTTCTCATAACAGTCTTTCCAGTCAAGCGATTCATAACCTGCCACCTGTGTCTTCTCGAATGTATTCGAAACCGGATTAGTCAATATTTTCGTTCCTGCATTATAACTATAGGAAGGACCGGACTTCACAATCATCTTTTCTCCTGCCGGAAGCGCACCCGCCCCCATAGTGGCATACACTTTTGCCAGCAGGCCAATCGCAGTGCCCGCAGCGACATGTCCCTTTTGATATTCGGCATCCGTATTTTTATACATCATACCGGCTGCCTGCTCCAACAAACGTATAATCTCCGCATACACATCAGGAATAGGACGACGAGGCTGGTTATAGCTGGCTCCTTCACTGATAGCGACATCAAACAACGGAATTTCACCATATGCACGGGTCAGCAAGAAATAAGAGAATGCTTTCTGAAAATAAAGTTCTCCCAACGCATTCCGTTTTACTTTCTCATCCGCACCGGTTATTTCATTTACATAATGTATGGCTACGTTTGCCCGATGAATCAAATTATAACAACCCGTCCAAATAGAAGTCGCATACTCGTCCGCCTGAAAGTTTCCCGCTCCCAAATTACTGAAAGCCCAGTCCGGCCCGGTTATATAATCGGAATCAAGTTCCAGGCAACGTGGAAAACTACTATAACGGAACATATTGTTTCCCCATTTACTATATACTCCGGTCAGCCATAAATCTACAGCCGCATTATCATTGCCCAACTGGTCGGGACCGACAAAAGCATAAGGTTCCTCCTTCAAAAAGTCACTGCAAGAAGCCAGTCCCAGACTGCCCGTTGCCCAAAGACTTAAAACAACATACAATTTATATAATTTCATAATTCTATATCTTAATGGTCAGTTTAAAAATCGACTTTTAGTCCTAATGAGAATGTACGGCTGCTCGGATAAGAATATATATCCACACCACGCCGGGAAGTATCAGAACCGAAGGCGTTTACTTCAGGGTCAAACCAACTATATCCGGTAATGGTAAACAAGTTGGTAGCATTTCCATAAATATTGATAGAACTGATACCTTTAAACTTAGGTCTCCATGTATAACCGATACTAAGATTCTTCAACTTCAAATAAGAGCCGTCTTCCACGTAGCGATTTGAAATTAACATAGTCCGTTCATAACTATTCACCGCTTTAGGCCATTTGGCAGAAGCCCTATTTGCTTCTGTCCAACGAGTATTATAAGCATCTACAGGAATATTAGCCGTATTGCCCATCTTTACTTCCATCAGGTTACCATTAAAAATATCATTTCCCTGGCTTCCTTGCAGGAAAAAACTCAAAGTGAAATTCTTCCACCGGAAATTATTGGTTATACCATATACATAGTCAGGGTTCGTATCACCAATCACTACCCTGTCTGCATTCGTTATGGCAGGGTCATCGTCAAAATTCCGGTACTTTATTTCTCCTATCATACTCTTTCCTTTCGCACGGACACTTGGATCCGGGGAAGCCATGACTTCAGCCAGATTATTATAGAAACCATCTTCTACGTACCCGAAAATTGTTCCGATAGGATAGCCGTTACGCTGCAAGAATACATCATCCGCTTTATACCATAGTCTTGCGGAAAACTGGTCAGAATCAAGTCCGCCAACTTTATTTTTATTGAAAGATATATTGGCGTCGATGTCCCACTTCAAAGGAGTATTCCGCAATACATAGAATTTCCCGGAAATCTCCAGCCCTTCATTCGTCACATATCCCCTGTTCACCATCATACTTGAGAAACCGGTGCTGGAAGGTATTTTCACCTCCTGCAGCAAGTCGCGTGTTTTCTTATAATAATAATCCACAGTCAGGTTGACGCGATTATTAAAGAAGCCTATATCCAATCCGGCATTATACTGGGCAGTTGTCTCCCAATGCAAATCTTCCGCTACGGGACCACGCCATTCCACTTCTGCGAAACCGCTGCTGATAGCACCACCACTAAAAGGATAATTAGCAGGATTCAACATGGGCAAAGTCCGGTAACTTCCAATCCCCTGATTACCCGTCTCACCATAGCTGAGACGCAACTTCAAATTACTGAAAATATTCAGATTCTTAATAAATTTCTCTTCCGACAAACGCCATGCTACAGCTCCCGAAAGGAAGTTTGCCCATTTATTGTTTTCCGTGAATTTGCTGGAACCGTCAACACGATAAGATGCCGTAAAGATGTATTTATCCATCAACGTATAATTGATACGCCCCAAAAATGAAGCCAATGACGAATCCGTACGGTCGCTCTTCAATTTGCCGGGAAGTGTACCTAGGCTCATATCATATTCCTGAGTCAAATCACTGGGGAATCCCGTAGCCGACATCGATTTACTTCCATAGTCCCTCTTCTCGACAGTAAAACCGCCCACGGCATTAACGGAGTGGATTTTCTTGAATGTCTTATCGAAAGTAAACAATGACTCGGCAGTAATTCCCATACTCCAGTTGGTAGACTGTCCTGCCTTACCGTTTATATTATTAGCTTCGGAACCTTCTGATGTCCTGCGACCATAATACGTGCCGCGTTCCCTGTTTGTATAATTAATACCCAAGTTCTGACGGAATTTCAAGAACGGGAACAGCTTTATTTCCAAATAAGAAGAAGTAAATACATTATTGGACTTCAGGTTATCCTTTGCCGAGTTAATATAAGCATAAGGGTTGGATGCCAGCCAGCTCAATTCGTCCGAGTTCAGTGTCTCATCGTCACTCGGGTCATAAGTAGTCGGAAACACGAGCGCGGAACGGATAACTCCATAATCATTAGAGTTCGTCCGGGAAAAGTCGGTGTCCGTATGAGAAAAGCTGATATTCACTCCCATATCAAGCCAACTCTTAATCTTGCGCCCCATATTGGCACGAATCGAATAACGTGTAAAACCAGATTCCTTGATAATACCCTGTTGTTTCAGATAGTTGCCCGAGAACGAGTGCCAGCTACCGTTTCTGGAGCCACCGGACACACTGATATTATATTCTTGCGAGAAACCGTCCTGATAAATCAAATCCTGCCAATCGGCCACACCGACTTTCGTTGCATTGCCGTACTCATCCGTGTAAATGCCCGGATTCAGAAAATCTTCCGGTGCAGGATTGTACTTACCTTGAGACTTGTCGGAATTGCTATACGACCACTTTCCCGGATAAGGCAAAGAAGTGTATGCTTTTCCATGATACTTATAACTATTCTCTACTTGCTCATTCCTGTATAGCGCATATTGATAAGCATCCAATACATCTACGCGGTTAGCAATCCGGGAAAAAGAGAAATTAGCAGTAAACCTCACCTTATCCGCCCCCGGTTCTCCACGCCTGGTCGTAATCAATACAACACCGTTCGCACCACGTGAACCATAGATAGCCGTAGCCGACGCATCCTTCAAGACTTCAATTGACTGTATATCATGCGGATTGATAAATGCCAGAGGATTGGACTCATTATTTCCGGAATTGGCATCGCTGCTTGGTGTCCCCCCCGCGTCATAAGGTACGCCATCTACAATATACAAAGGCTGTGAATCCGTAGAAAAAGAGTTCGTACCACGAATCTGTATACTGATACCACCACCGGGAGCACCGTCACTTTGATTCACTACCACACCAGCTATTTTTCCCGCAAGTCCCTGGCTCAAATCCGCCGGATTTCCCCTCATCAAGTCATCCCCTTTGATTTGTGACACAGCGCCGGATAAGTCCCTCTTTTTCATCGTACCATAACCCACTACCACGACCTCATCCAATAATTCCGCGTCATCCGACAGCTCCACCTTTATTTGGGACTGCCCACTTTTCAAAGTTATTTCTTTCGATTTATAGCCGACAAAAGTAACGGACAATACAGCCTTTTCCGGCACACCGTTCAACGTAAACCGACCGTCTACATCGGTTATCGTACCTTTGGACGTACCTTTCACCACTACATTGGCGCCAATGACCGCCTCACCATTCTTATCGACAACCGTACCCTTAATTGTCCTACTCTGCTGTACAGCTTCATACTCCTCCGGTGCGATAGCCCGTACGTTCACTATTCCTCCGAATAACAACGCCAGACAAGCCCCTGTTATCAACATATTCTTATGAAAATTCTTTTTCATATATATCAAATTAAATGTTAACCTTTAAAATTTGCCATTTCTTTTCACACCGCAACTATTTTTTCTCCTTGAGATTCAAGGATTTCAGTTTGACTACTCCCGCTTTTGTTGCACTGATACCCAAACCGTCAACAGAATTTTTATATGCCGGTTCCAGTTCAAGAACAGCTTTCTTTTTTCCTGCAGGAACCTTAACCTTGGATTTAATTTTCTGATCTTTATCATCTTTAGCGGAATAAGTTGCCATAAACATGACATCCATAGGCAAAGCCTCCTCAAACTCAATCACAATACAATCATATGCCGAGCAATCCAGGCGGGACAGCCACCATCCGCCTCCCTGCCAATTTTTAGTAAAAGTAATGGTTGCTGTTTCCGCATCAAACTGTGCTTCCCCCCAAGATTTAAACTTTTTGGTTTCCACATTGTAATCTTTCGCCCACACTGATGATACAGTTAAAAGCAAAAGTACGGCAATTAATAAATTTTTCTTCATAATACATCGTTTTATTAAGATTAATAAAAAAGTTATCGTTTCATTTCTTCCAAAACCAGAGATTTCACACAAACCGTACCCGGTTTCGAACCACTGATACCCAGACCGTCTATGGATTTCTTATAAGTAATATCCAACATAATCGCCGCCTCTTTTTTTCCGGCAGGAATTGTAACCTTAGATTTGAGTTTCTCATTTCTTCCATCCTTCGCCGAATAGATGACTATGAACACGACATCCATGGGCAAAACCTCCCGAAACTCAATCCGTGCGGATTCATATTCCGAACAATCCTGCGCCAACCACCAGCCACCACCCTGCCACTTCTGTGTCCATGTTATTTTCATGCCTTCCATGTCAAATTGTGTATTTCCCCAGGGCTGAAAGTCTTTTGTCAATACATTAAAGTCCTTTCCGCATACGGAAGATGCTATCATAAAAGAAGTTGCAGCTATTAATAGTTTTCGTTTCATATCCTGTTATTTAATTCCGGTTTCCTATTTTGATACCTGTATCCATAGTTTATTTCGATAGCAAATATAGAGAGAGGGCAGCCCTCCCTCTTTCTCCAAATGAGTTTCAGGCTGTCCTTTTTGTATCTTGATACATTTGCGCTACTATCCTGATACATTTCGGAATATCAGAAACGACCGGAAAGGGATTTCCGATTCCTAATTTTCATATCTTTGCAAAAAACGAATCAATCCATATGAAAAAACATCTCTTATCTGCATTGTTTTGTCTATTTGTCCTAACGTTGCAAGCTAGCGAAAGACTTAATTTCCGTACCTTTGATGTAAAATCCGGTATAGCTGACAACTATGTGCAATCTATCCTGTGCGACAGATACGGTTTTATGTGGTTCTCCACTCTCAACGGGTTAAGCAGATATGACGGCTATCAATTCAAGACATACACCACCACACAACTGGGAGCCTACAACAACGACATTGAATTTACAGCGGAAGACGCTTCGGGCACAATCTGGATAAAAACTCCCAAATCTTACTATTTCTATAATCGCGAGAAGGATGAAATTGATGATCACATAACTCCTATACTGGAACAATTCGGAATATATGGAACTCCAGACAACTTATATATAGATAAAGACCTGAATTTATGGTGCACAGTCAATTCCACCCTCTATTATTATGTATTCAGGCAAAAAGAACTTTATACTTTATCTCTTCCTCAAAATTGCCAGGTGCTGCAAATCGACTGTTACCAGTCAAACGCTTATGTACTATTGTCGGACAGCTATATTTATCACATCGACTGGAGAGCGCAAAGCCTTTGCAAAGAAGTGCAGATTGTCCTGCCTCTCGGATGGAAACAACGAATGTACATAGACACCTTTTCCAGGCTTTGGCTTTATGTCCCCCATACCAAAGGAGTATGTTGTTATGACCCTAATGCCAAAGAATGGTTTTCTTTTCCCGGAGAAAAAGAAATTACCAACGAACTTATCACAGCCGTTATAGACGATGGAAAAGGGAATATATGGATTGGTACGGACAACAAGGGCATTTACATTAGTTATCATCAGGACGGAAAAGGATATGAGAGACTTAGCAAAGAAGTGGACAATCCATTTTCATTGCCCAACAATCATATCTGTTGTTTTTATAAAGACCATTCGGACATAATGTGGGTAGGTACAAGCAAATTGGGAGCCACCTTCACAAGTCTGCACAATGTCACATTTGAAACCTGCCGGTTGCCCCAGCAAGAAGATGTAAGTTGCCTTGTGGAAGACAAAGACGGAAATCTATGGCTGGGATTTGACGGGGAAGGACTGGCTTACTATGACAGGAAAAAAAACAACTATACTTTCATTTCGAAAAAACAGGATGCTATCCCTTCCGATATAATTGTATGTTCATATAAGGATTCAAAAGGACGGCTTTGGTTCGGCAGCTACGGCAACGGGGCGTTCTATGAGCAAAATGGAAAATTCAGCAAAGTGGCAACTACATATGAACAAAAATATTCTATCGATTATGTCCGCTGCATCACAGAAGACAAATATGGGAACATTTGGTTGGGAACCATCATGAACGGAATCTACTGTCTGGATAATACCGGAAATATAACGCCTTATACTATGGAAAAAACCGGAATGCTCACCAACAGTATCACCACATTCTCGTGTGCGGACGGAATCAATCTCTATATAGGAACCAGTAGCGGACTGTATTGCATGAACACTGAAACCAAAGAAATATCGCTCCTGGAAAACAACAATTCAGCTTCAAATTTATTTGAAGAAGTACACATCAACTGTATTTATCAGGATACAAGGGGGCTTTTATGGATTGGCACCCGGAAAGGTATGGATGTATATAACAAAAATACAAAAGAACGAATTCATTTGTCTACCAAAAACGGATTGTCTCATGATTATATACGGGCAATCACTGAAGATAAAGAAAAAAACATATGGGTTACTACCGACCATGGCGTGACAAACATCATAGCGACCAACTCACCGGAACCTTCGTCCAAATTTCTCTGTTATCCTTATTTTGAGGAAGACGGAATAGGAAATATGGCTTTTAACAATCATTCCATTACTTGTACTCAACAAGGTGAAATCCTGATGGGGGGCTCTGGGGGCTATCTGCGTATCAATCCACGTTTCATAAACTACCGTCATGAAAGCCATCCGGTTATATATACCAGTCTTTACCTCGCCAACCAGCGCATGGAAGTAGGCAGCAAAAACAGTAGCGGACGTATATTACTAAACAAAAATATCCAATTGCTGAATGAAATAACGATGGACTATTCCGACAGTAACTTTGCATTAGAGGTTTCTTCCATGGACTACAACTCCTTGCATAAATTACAATATGCTTATCGTCTGAACAAGGACGAAGAGTGGGTTAAACTGGAAGGAAACCGGATTTACTTTAATAAGCTTTCTCCCGGAACCTATCAATTGGAAGTAAAAGTATACGAGAATAATAACAGTTATAAGAACAGTAAAGCCAGTTGCCTTACGATACATGTCTTACCTCCTTTTTGGTTGTCCGTTCCGGCATATATAGGCTATACCCTACTTCTAGCAGGTGTTATCATTTTCTTCTTCCTGAAAATGAAACGTAAGCACATCCGCAACCTTAGCCAGCAAAAGCGTGAGATGGAGATAATCCAGCAACATGAGATGGATGAAGCCAAAACGCGCTTTTTCACGAATGTCAGTCATGATTTACGGACTCCTTTATCGTTGATAATCATTCCTTTAGAAAAATTGTTGTCTTCTAATCTGGAGAAAGGAGTAAAAGAAGAGCTGGAACTGATACACCGAAATTCGGAAACTCTTTTAAATGAAGTAAACCAATTGCTCGATTTCCGGAAATTAGACCAACAGAAAACGCAGTTAATGCTTTCCCACGGTAATCTTTCGGACTTCGTAAAAGAAGTATGCGGTTCCTTTATCCCACAAGCCGTCAAAAAAGGCATAAACATCCGTCTACACATAAACGAAACGAAAATGGATATGGATTTTGACCGTAACAAGATACAGCGTATCCTGCTTAACCTTTTATCCAATGCTGTAAAATACAATTACGAGAATGGAGAAGTCATCGTTGCACTGGACAAGATAACAGCCAATGGAACAGAGAACGCACAAATACAGCTTGCCGATACCGGTATCGGCATTAAAGATGAAAATAAAGATAAAATATTCGACCGTTTTTTTCAAGAACAACATTCTACCACTACCTATATAGGAAACGGTATCGGTCTACATATTGTGAAAGAGTATGTCACTATGCATCACGGGACAATCACGGTGGAAAACCATATTCCTCAAGGGACGATATTTACCATCACTCTTCCTGTCACCCACAATTATGCAGTCAATGATGAAAAACAAGACGAGGCTGAAATCCGGGAAAAAGCAGTTGATGAGGTGTCCGACACAACAGATACTCATAAAACTTCCCTATTAATAGTTGAAGACAATGACGATTTTCGTAACTTTCTTATCAACTGCCTTAAAGGCACTTATCAAGTATTTGACGCACCCAATGGAAAAGAGGCATTGGAAATACTTGCCCATCAATCCATACAGATTGTCATCAGCGATGTTATGATGCCCGAAATGGATGGAATGGAACTATGTCGTAAAATAAAGACAGACATCCGTTATTCTCATATCCCTGTAATTCTACTAACGGCACGCACAGCCGACGAACATGAATTAAGCGGATTAAAAGAAGGAGCGGACGATTACATTACCAAGCCATTCAATTTGGAAATACTTCTTCTGCGTATTCAAAAGATACTAAAATGGACGAAAAACAACCACGAGAAGTTCAAAACCATTGACATATCTCCGAGTGAAATAACCGTAAGTTCCCTGGACGAACAACTCATAGAAAAAGCGATCCGTGCAGTTGAAGAAAATATGGATAATTCCGAATTTTCTGTTGAAGAACTAAGTTCTTATGTAGGGATGAGCCGCGGACATCTTTATAAGAAACTAATAATGATTACCGGCAAATCTCCTCTTGAGTTTATACGAATACTACGTGTCAAACGCGGAAAACAACTGTTGGAGCAAAGTCAGCTGAATGTTTCCCAAATAGCTTATCAAATAGGACTTTCTCCCAAGCAGTTTGCAAAATATTTCAAGGAAGAGTTCGGATATGTGCCTTCCGAATACATAAAAAATAACAATACAAACTAAATACAAGTTTTACTCTTCCACTTTTTCTCTGCCTGATAGACTCCAAAAATAATGCAACCTGCTCCCAATAATGTAATCCATGTGATTTGTTCGTGAAGAATGATTATGGATGCCACCATTGTTACCAACGGATTGAGATAGATATAATTGGAGGCTCTAACGGTTCCCAACTGTTTCAATACCACATTCCAAAGGACATAACAAACCAAGGATGCCAGGACGGCCAAAAATAAGAGATTGGATAATACAATCGGTTTTAAAAGTACATCGAAATCCGGTTGCAGCGGATGAAGAAGAAAGGCGGGAAGTATGGTCAATACTCCATAAAAGAATATTTTGCGGGTGATAAATACAGTGGGGTAACGCCCTGTCATTTTCTTTATCACCAAACTATAAAATGCCCACGACAGGGCGGCAAGTAAAGTGAGCAAATCCCCTACCGGAGATAATTTGAGTACAAAACTACCGTTGAAGACCACCAGTCCCACCCCGATTAAAGCTAATATGGAGCCATAAATCAAACCTTTGGTGGCTTTTTCACTCTTATAAAAGAGGAGGGAAAGAATGGTAGTAAGCAGGGGAGCTGTGCAAATGATGAAAGCGACATTGGATGCTTGTGTGATCCCCAAAGCTGTATTCTCTGTAAAGAAATAGAGTGAACCACCGAAGAAACCTCCTGCCATCAACCAAAGTTCGTCTTTCCAATTACCCGCAAACAGACGTTTGGGAGAAATCACCCAAATACCCAGATAAGCAATGAGAAAACGATAGAAGAATATCTCCTGTGGGGTCAGTCCGTGATTAATCAATACTTTGGTTGATATGAAAGTCAATCCCCAGATAGCAACTACAAGTATCGCAATCAGATGGTAATATCCATGCTTCAATTCCATAATGGTGGTGATGTTTGTTTAATAGAGTGCAAAGATAGCGAGAAGTTATGGAATGTTTGTTTGGAGAAGTAACAAAAAGCCCGTACCTTTGTTTATGTTCAAAGAAAGTTCCTAAAATAAGGTATAAGTTATGGAAAAATATATAGCACCGGACAGGAAACGTATCCCATACGGCATGATGAACTTTGCAGTAATCCGCCGCGACGACTGTTATTATGTGGACAAAACCCGGTTTATACCCATGATAGAAGAAGCGGACAAGTTTTTCTTCTTTATTCGTCCGCGCCGTTTCGGCAAAAGCCTCACTGTAAATATGTTGCAGCACTATTATGATATACTTGCCAAGGATAAGTTCGAAGCGCTGTTTGGCGACCTTTACATCGGAAAGCACCCTACGCGCGACCGGAACAGCTATCTGGTACTATACCTCAACTTCTCCGGAATAGTAGGCGAACTGCACAACTATCGCAAGGGGCTGGACGCGCATTGCCAAACAATGTTCGACTATTTCTGTGACATTTACGCCGACTATCTCCCCAAAGGCATCAAGGAAGAACTCGACAAAAAAGAAGGAGCTGTCGAACAATTTGAATACCTGTTCACAGAATGTAATAAGACCAACCAACGTATTTACCTCTTTATCGACGAATACGACCATTTCACCAATGCTATCCTCTCGGATATAGAAAGCCTGCACCGCTATACGGACGAAACACATGGCGAAGGTTATCTGCGCGCCTTCTTCAATAAAATTAAAGCTGGAACTTATTCCAGTATCGAGCGTTGTTTCATTACCGGTGTAAGCCCCGTGACAATGGACGACCTCACAAGCGGTTTCAACATCGGAACCAACTACTCGCTCACGCCGGAATTCAACGAGATGATAGGTTTCACGGAAGAAGAAGTGCGCCAAATGCTCACTTACTATTCCACCACCAGTCCATTCAACCACAGTGTGGACGAACTGATAGAAATAATGAAACCCTGGTATGACAACTACTGCTTCGCAGAAGAATGTTATGGTGAAACCACTATGTACAACTCTAACATGGTACTCTACTTCGTCAAGAATTATATTCAACGAGGCAAAGCCCCCCGGGATATGGTAGAAGACAATATCCGTATCGACTACGAAAAATTACGTATGCTCATCCGGAAGGACAAAGAGTTTGCCCATGATGCCTCCATCATACAGACATTGGTGAGCGAAGGCTACGTCACCGGAGAACTGAAAAAAGGTTTTCCTGCCGTCAATATTACCAACCCCGACAACTTTGTGAGCCTGCTCTACTATTTCGGTATGCTCACCATTAGTGGCACGTATAAAGGAAAGACCAAACTCACCATTCCTAATCAGGTAGTCCGCGAACAAATCTACACTTATCTGCTGAGTACCTACAACGAAGCCGAACTCAATTTCAGCAGTTACGAAAAGAACGAACTTGCTAGCGCTCTTGCCTACGATGGCGATTGGAAAGCCTATTTCGGTTATATTGCTGACTGCCTGAAACACTACACTTCCCAGCGCGACAAGCAGAAAGGTGATTTTTTTGTCCACGGCTTTACGCTTACCATGACGGCACAAAACCGTTTCTACCGTCCCATTTCCGAACAGGACACACAGGCAGGCTATGTCGACATTTTCCTCTATCCGCTACTGGATATCTATTCCGACATGAAGCACAGCTATATTGTAGAACTGAAGTATGCCAAGTATAAAGATCCCGAAAGCCGCGTGGAAGAACTGCGACAGGAAGCTATTGCCCAAGCGAATCGTTATGCTGACACTGATACGGTAAAGAGAGCAGTCGGCACTACACAGCTTCATAAGATTGTGGTTGTATACAAAGGAATGGATATGCCGGTATGTGAAGAAGTTTAATACAAAAAGGAACTCGCATTACAAGCGCATTATGCAAAAAAATCTTTCAAACGTGCGTATGATTATCCTGTATGGAAGTTATGCGCAAGGTTGTCCCCCAATATGATGCACGAATGAATATTTTCATTTCATCTCTCATATTTTCTCCCTTCAAATAGCCTTATACAACTCAACAAATATTGCTATTTCCATTCTCACCGAACAGTTATTGATGTACCAATGTACTTATATCTTTAGTATAAACGCCTATCATTTACAGATAATCTTACCTACATAATAATTGTTCCACTAAAGTAAACAGAACAGTGCACTCCTGTAGAGAGATCTGTTCACTCTAGTGAACGGTTCATTGCACTCTAGTGGAACGGTTATAATGCTTATTCAATCATACGGATATACACTTGAATTACAATATGTTATACATCAATTTACATATAAACAACTGTTCATTATCGGACAAAAACGTCAATTCATTGTTTCGACAGGGTTTCCTGTCATATTCCATCCATAAGAATATTCTTTTTACGATCCTATCATACACAAATCATATTTGGGCTTTCTTTCTTGCAGAATCAATACTTTTGTTATATATTGCTGCCTTGTTTCCATCAAATCTGTCTGATACATCTTTAT
>OCLY01000612.1_pt1 | contig 16302 bp, 11 predicted proteins | sample 1538971 | NCBI WGS metagenome assembly OCLY01 (sample SAMN04168657, study PRJEB22393) | human gut metagenome | biome: human gut microbiome; feature: stool | host: Homo sapiens | collected 2014-03-20
ATTATTTTGAGATTCTGTTGTTTTTCATTTCGTTGCAAATATATAATAAGATAATTATCAAAGCCTAATTTTCGATTCTTTTTTTTGCTTTCAACACTAATGAATAGAAAATAATCAGATGAGGCTGTCCTTTTGTATATAGGTTGATTGTATTATATATAAACGGGATTAAAATATGAAAAACAAGTTTTTTTTATTGGCTATAACCTTTTGTTTGCCAATACATTCTCAAGGAGTTTCCAAGTCTTTTATTCCGATGGCTGAAATACCTGCCGGAAGTTTTTATATGGGAAGTGACGGATTAGGCGAAGATTTTGATGAGGCTCCTATCCATCAGGTAGTAATCTCTCGCCCGTTTCGTATGGGAATCACTGAAATAACGAATGCGCAATATGAGTCATTCCGTCCGGAACATCGGGCATTACGAGGAAAAAACGGTGTTTCGCTGGAAGATGATGAAGCAGTCGTCAATGTGAGTTATTCCGATGCTGTTGCCTTTTGTGAATGGCTTAGCCGGAAAGAAGGCAAAAACTATCGTTTGCCAACAGAAGCGGAATGGGAATATGCTTGTCGGGCAGGCACATACACACTATTTTCTACAGGAGACGGGTTACCTGCAGTTTATCATCGGAATCAAAAAGTGGTTCGTGACTTTGATCCGGTATCTTTAAAAGTAGCTCAGACTCCTCCTAATACATTCGGGCTTTATGATATGCATGGAAATGTGGAAGAATGGTGCTTGGATTGGTATGCTTCTTATTCCGCAGAAAAGCAGAAAGACCCGGCAGGACCATTGGCAGGAGAGTTTCGGGTCACTAGAGGAGGGAGTCATCACACCCCGGAGAAATACTTGCGAAGTGCCAATCGACTGGCTATGCTCCCGGAAGATAAACATTCCCAAACCGGATTTAGAATTGTGGAAGCAGATACTCGTTTGAATGTATCGGGAACATCTGCCCCTGTCCCGTTCAATCAGGAATCTGTAAAAAATACATCTATAAAATGGAAAAAAGTATCTGCTATCACACCGATGTTTCTGCCTCCGATACCATTTGTGGTACGTCCGGCATGTGATTCGAATACCCCATTTTATCTGCATAATCATCAGCCTGCAGTTACGTGGTGTGATAATGGAGATTTGCTGGCAATATGGTTTTCTGCAAATGAAGAGAATGGGAGAGGGATGGTAGTACTCGGTTCCCGCTTGCGTGCCGGGCATACTGATTGGGATGTGGCTTCTTTATTCTTTAAAGTTCCGGATCGGAATATGACAGGAAGCGCTTTGCTCAATGATGGAAAAGGAAAATTGTATCATATCAATGGAATGGAAGCATCGGGTGACTGGCAGAATCTCGCAATGGTACTACGTACCAGCACAGATAACGGTGCTTCATGGAGCACTCCTAAACTGATAGCTCCCGAACATACCAAACGTCATCAGGTAATAGCTGGTACGATTCGCACACGTGAGGGATGGCTGGTTCAAGCCTGTGATGCGGGTCCCGGCAGTCATGACGGGGCAGCTGTTCAAATCAGTAAAGATGGAGGAAAAACATGGTGCGATCCTTGGGATGGCGCTCCTTTGCCGGATTTCAAAGAAGGAGGAACGGGAAGTACAATCGCAGGTATCCATGCGGGAATTGTACAATTAGGGAACGGAAGTTTGATGGCTATGGGGCGTGGTAATAGCATACGGAATAAAGAAGGAAAGCTCCGAATGCCAATGAGCATATCAGATGATATGGGAAAGACCTGGAAATATGTAGCAAGCGAACTCCCTCCTATTGACGGAGGTCAGCGTCTTGTTTTAATGAGACTGAATGAAGGCCCTTTATTATTGGTGTCTTTTACAGACCATCCGCAACGTACGCCTTTGGAAGAACGTGGTCTGGAATTTAAGGATAAAAATGGAAATGTGAAGAAAGGATATGGCATGTATGCGGCTCTTTCCTACGATGAGGGAAAAACATGGCCGGTAAGAAAACTACTGACGGACGGTGAATATCGCTTTTTAAACGGTGGAGCATGGACGGGATATTTCGAAATGGATGAAAATCATGCTGAACCACGTGGCTATCTTGCAGGAACACAAACTCCTGATAATGTGGTTCATATCCTTAGTAGCCGATTGCATTACCGCTTCAATTTGGCCTGGCTCGAAAAATAAAATAAAAAAAGTTTGTTTTTGCTGTCCTTTTCCAATTACTTCAGTTGTATTATAAGTGTAATTACAATTAAAAGATAAGATTTTGAAAGAAAATATGGAAAATATGAGTCCGGAATCATTGCTCCGTAAAGCACAAGCATTGGGAGATGATATTAAAGAAATGGAATCCATTGATGTATTGGGTGCCTATTATCAAGCACAAGCCAAACTAAAAACTAATAGAAGAAAGAACATGTATAATCAACTGATGCGTTATGCGGCATTTCTGACTATACCTTTATTTCTCTCTTCTCTGGTTTTGGGATATTTATATTTTAGTGGAACAGAAACCGACGAAAAATATGCAGAGGTGGTAACCGCTACCGGTTCTGTCATACGTTATGAACTTCCGGATCATTCTGTAGTATGGTTGAATGCAGGTAGTACATTGCGTTATCCTACCACTTTCAAGAAAGACAACCGGTTGGTAGAACTGAAGGGTGAGGCATATTTCGAAGTGCAGGCAGACAAAGATCGTCCTTTCTATGTAAATACTCCGAATGGCTTGAGCGTATATGTTTATGGTACCAAATTTAATGTAGCTGCTTATGAGGATGATAATTATATAGAAACAGTATTGGAAAAGGGTAAGGTAAATGTGATAACCCCCGATCAGGAAACAATTGTATTGGCTCCTGGAGAACAGTTGCTTTACGACAAACAGAGTCAAAAGTCGAAAAAAAATAAAGTGGATGTCTATGGAAAGATAGCTTGGAAAGATGGAAAACTAATTTTCAGAAATGCTTCATTGGAAGAAATCCTGAAGCGTCTGGAACGACATTTTAATGTAGAAATTCAGTTTAACAATAGGTCTGGAAAAGAATATAAGTACCGGGCTACTTTCCGGACTGAAACTCTGTCGCAGATATTGGATTATCTGGCCAGGTCTGCCGATTTAAAATGGAAAATTGAAGAACCGCAACAACAGGCAGATGATACATTATCAAAGACTAAAATTAGAGTAGATTTATATTAGAGTAGTAACCCTTAAAATAAAAGCCCATGGAATAACACAAGAGAATAAAAGAAAAAAAGGAAGAAAGCTGCTACCAACAGCTGTCTTCCTCCGAATTTTCCAGATTCACGGTACAAGGTCTCGCAAACACTAGCCGGAATCAAAACATAGTTCATTTAGTAATAAACTTTAGTTAGCCACAAATGTATGAAAAAAAATCATTCATTTACAGCATTATGTCCTAAATATGCTTTAAATCTAAAACTTCCTTTAGTTATGAGGATTAGTCTAGCACTACTTTTCGCAGTAGTATTACAACTTTCTGCCGAAGATGGCTATGCCCAGCGAACGCGGGTTGCCATTTCAATGAACAATGTATCTGTAGAACAGGTACTGAATAAAATAGAGGAGACGTCCGACTATGTTTTCCTTTATAATGATAAAACAATTCAGAAGAACCGTATTGTTTCTGTGAGAAACAATTCAGGTAAGATACTGGATATTCTTGATGAGGTATTTAAAGGAACCAACATTACTTATACAGTGGTTGATAAGCAGATTATCTTGTCTACCAATAAATTGAATGTAACAGAGCAAGATCCGACTATTCAGGTAAAAGGTACAGTGAAAGATACAAAAGGAGAACCTTTGATCGGAGTGAATGTGAAAGTAAAAGGAACAACTACCGGTGCTATTACAGACTTCGACGGAAACTTTCAGATTCAAGCTAAAAAGGGAGCGGTATTGGAGATCTCTTATATTGGATATGCTTCTCAAGAGGTGAAGGTTGCAGATAATAAATCGCTTTCCATTGTGATGACGGAAGATACCAAAGTCTTGAATGAGGTTGTTGTAACGGCTTTGGGCATTAAACGAGAAACTAAGTCTTTGACATACAATGTGCAGCAGATTGGCGGCGACGAAGTGGCAAAGGCGAAAGATATGAATGTGATGAGCAGTCTTGCCGGTAAGGTGGCGGGTGTGAATATCAATGCAAGTTCATCCGGTATTGGAGGTGGTGCCCGTGTGGTAATGCGTGGTACTAAGTCTATATCCGGTAATAACAACGCTCTATATGTAGTAGATGGAGTTCCTTTGGCTAATATATCAAGTGAACAACCCGACGATCAGTATACGGGTGCCGGACAATCCGGTGACGGCTTGGCTAACTTCAACGCTGATGATATAGAATCAATTTCAGTACTTAGCGGATCGGCCGCCGCTGCACTATACGGTTCGGCTGCTGCCAATGGTGTGGTACTTATCACAACGAAGAAAGGGGCTGTAGATAAAACCAGATTGACTTACAGTAATAATTCAACCTTCTATTCACCATTCCGATTGCCGGAATTCCAGAATACGTATGGTTCGGAAACTGGAGAGTGGTATAGTTGGGCATCTAAATTGTCATCTCCTACCGATTATGAAGTTAAAGATTTTTTCCAGACAGGTTATAATGTAGCAAACACTGTAAGTCTGACTACAGGGACACAAAAAAATCAAACCTATGTATCCGTAGGTGCTGTGAATGCCCGGGGTATCATTCAGAATAATGACTTGGACAGATATAATTTCTCTGTTCGTAACACGACCTCTATGCTGAATGATAAACTGACGATGGATTTAAGTTTTATGTATTCTAATGTAAAGGAACAGAATATGTTGTCGCAAGGAGAGTATGCCAATCCATTGGTTCCCGTTTATTTATTTCCGCGCGGTGATGATTTCTCGAAATATCAGTATTATGAACGATATGATGTAGACCGTAACATAAAAACACAGTTCTGGCCATTGAAAGAAAATGGATTATCCATGCAGAATCCTTACTGGATTACGAACCGGAATATGTATACCAACAAGAAAGACCGTTTTCTGGCAAGCGGTTCACTAAAATATACGATAACAGATTGGTTGAATGTTTCCGGACGCGTGAAACTGGATAAGGAAACTATCAACTCGGAAAAGAAAATGTATGCTTCCACTTTGAATGTGATTGCTGAAAACTCGGATAAAGGAGCATACGTGCAATCGAACAAGAATACCAGTCAGATATATGCGGATGCCATGTTGAATATCAATAAATATTTTTATCACGACACATGGAATTTGACAGCATCTTTAGGTGCCAGTTTATTGGATTTGGATTATAAGGAGCTTAATTTTGGAGGAGGATTACTGACCATTCCTAATCTGTTTACTTCTAACAATGCGAACGTTTCCGGTAAATTAACCTATAAAAATACGAACTATCACGACCGTACCAATTCTTTATTCGGAACATTCTCATTAGGATATAAGGGCATGGTTTATGTAGACGGTTCGTTACGTAATGACTGGATATCTGCTTTGGCAGGAACAAACCATTCTTCCATATTATATCCTTCTATCGGTGCTTCAGCAATTCTGACTAATATGTTTACAATGAAATCTAACATTCTTTCTTATGCAAAGGTTCGCCTTTCATATAGTGAGGTGGGTAATGCACCGGAAAGATTCAGGGCTATCACTACTTACGCAGTGTTGGGAGGATTGAATACCACTTCTTATTTCCCGATAAAAGACCTTAAACCGGAGAGAACTCATTCATGGGAAGGAGGATTTAATTTAGGTCTGTTTGATAATAAACTGACACTGGACGTGACAGCTTATAAGACATATACAGAGAATCAGCTCTTCAGTCCGGAAATTTCTACAACAACCGGATATTCTAAACTATATGTAAATGCAGGTAAAGTAACGAATAAAGGTATTGAGTTAGCTCTTGGCTTTAAACAGAATATAGGGCCTGTAGATTGGAAAACAACTTTACTATGGTCGCTCAACAGAAACCGCATTGACCAATTACTCCCTGAATATACAAATGAAGAGTTGGGAGTGACAGTACATCTCGACGAAATGGATGTCTATTCGTTAGGCGGTGCCAAACAACGGCTAACAGTAGGGGGCTCTATGGGAGATGTATATGTGAATACAATGAGAACTGATGAGCATGGACATATCTGGATGAATTCAATGACAGGTGCATTGGAAACAGATAAGAATAATTATGTCTATGCCGGTAATACCAATCCGAAATATACTCTTAGCTGGAGAAATGAATTTAATTGGAAAGGAATCAGTCTCGGATTTATGTTGAATGCCCGTGTAGGTGGTATCGGAGTTTCTGCCACTCAAGCTGTAATGGACTATTATGGAGTGTCTAAGACATCCGCAGAAGCGCGGGATAATGGTGGCGTGAAAGTAAACGGTCAGATGATTGATGCCCAGACATGGTATCAGACTATCGGGGCTAATGGTACAGGTTATGTAGGTTCTATGTATGTATATAGTATGACGAATGTTCGTTTGGGAGAATTGACATTGGGATATGATATTCCGATCAATAAATGGTGTAAATGGATTTCTGGATTGAATGTGTCCTTTGTAGGACGTAATTTATGGATGCTATATTGTAAGGCTCCATTTGACCCGGAATCTACTGCAAGTACAGGTACTTATAACCAGGGTATGGACTATTTCATGCAACCGAGTTTGAGATCGATGGGATTTTCTGCAAAGATTTCTTTCTAATTGGATAACCTTTAAAAAAAATAATGATGAACATACGTAAGTTTTTTAAAGTAAGGAACTACTACTTACTCCTTGGAGTAATCATGATAAATGTAGGTTGTACGAAGAATTTTCTGGAGTACAATACCAATCCTAATGAAGCAACCGATGAGATGACGGATTGGGATAATGTGAGAACTGGTTCTCTTCTTTTACAGATGGAGCAGAACGTACTGGTGGTAGCACAACCGGGACTTAATATCGGTTCGGACAGATATCAGACTGTGGAAGTGATGGGTGGAGATGGTTATGTCGGCTATTTTGGTTTTCCTGCTCCCAGTATCAATTCTGCCGGTCGTTACAATTGGGATAAAAGAAGTTGGTATGGTGATATGTTCACTACCAATTACCTGACGACTATGAATGCCTGGCGTGAAATAAGAAAAGCGATTAACAATGACGAAGATCCCCGGTTTTCTATGGCACAAATTCTGAAAGTAGCGGCAATGCATCGTGTGACAGATACCTATGGCCCTATTCCTTATTTGAATTTTGGAGTTTCAAAAGAAGTGCCTTATGATTCGCAAAAGGATGTTTATTACAGATTCTTTGAAGAATTGGATGGAGCTATCAATAACTTGGATAGTTATGCTGCATCCGGAAGTAAAGTTTTGTCATCATGGGATTGTGTGTTCAACGGTGATGTTACATCTTGGATAAAGTTTGCCAATTCACTTCGTTTGCGTCTTGCATTGCATCTTGCCTATGTGGATGAAACAAAGGCAAAAAGTGAAGCCCAACTGGCTATTGGCAATAGTTATGGATTGATGAATGTGAAGTCTGATTTAGCAGAACTTCAGCATATTACTCCGATAGCGACTTATGAAAGTCCTCTGTATATTCTGAAAGGATGGGATGATATTTGTATGGGAGCGACGCTGGATTCATACATGAATGGTTATCAGGATCCACGACTTTCTGCTTACTTCGAGGCAGGTACGGGTGGAAAATATCGGGGTATAAGAGCCGGAATGTCAAAGGACGTAAGTAAGGATAAATATATAACAGGAATCTTTGCCGAACCACAGGCAACTGCTATTTCCAATGTAGTGTGGATGCGTTCATCCGAATCATATTTCTTGTTGGCGGAATATGCTTTGCGTTGGGGAACGAATGCTGATGCTAAAAAGTATTATGAAGATGGAATAAGAATGTCTTTTGATGAACATGGTGCATCAGGAGCTGACGCGTATCTGACAAGAACTGCGGCGGGTGGATATGTGCCTGCCAATTATGAGGATCCGGTGACATCATCTCATTCCATGGATGCTTTGGGGACTGTTTCTATCGCTTGGGATGAATCGGGAGATTTTAAAACAAATCTGGAACAAATCATTACTCAAAAGTACATTGCTCTTTATCCGGTGGGACAAGAGGCATGGACAGAGTTCCGCCGTACCGGTTACCCGAAAGTATTTCCGGTTGTTGTGAACGAAAGTTCCGGAGGTTCTGTAGACACAAATATACAAATCCGCAGATTACCTTATCCGGAATCGGAATATAATACGAATAGAACAGAGTTGGATAAAGGCATCACACTTTTAGGTGGCGTAGATAACCCGGGTGTCAGATTGTGGTGGGATGTGCCTAATAAATAATTGGTTACTTAAATAATGCAGAATATGAAAAGAAATTATGTATATTTTTTGTTCACCTATCTCTTGACATTTGTTGTGAGTGGTTGTGATACGGATATTGAACCGGAAGTTATACAGGCGGCTAATACTTATAATGAAGAATATTATCAGAACCTGCGTGAATATAAGAAAACAGATCATGCTATTTGTTTCGGCTGGTATGCCGGTTATACTTCAGAAGCATCTCCTTCGCAGGGACTTCATTTCACTGGTTTACCGGATAGTCTGGACATCGTCAGTCTGTGGTCAGGTATTCCTTCCAACAATCCGGCTTATGTAGAAACTAGTTATTATAACGAGCGTTATTTGCCGACTGCTTATGAGGAAATGAATTATATCCGTGCAGTAAAGGGGACTCGCGTTGTGATGTGTACGATTTGCCGTATTGGAAGTACGGAGTTTCCTAAAACCGACGCAGGTATCGAGGCTTATGCTTTGCATCTTGCGAGATGTGTGTTGCGTAATGATCTGGATGGTTTGGACTTGGACTACGAACCGGAAGGCGACTGGTTGCAAAATGATAACTTTACAAAGTTTATAAAGGTATTGGGAAATTATTTCGGTCCTCAATCGGGTACAGGCAAATTATTAATTGTTGACTTCTATAATCAGCTGCCTCCTAAGGAAACAGAACCTTATGTCGATTATTTTGTACGACAATGTTACACCACCGGTAGTGCTCAAAGTTTGCAATCTAAATTTGACCAGCTTAGCAGCTGGTGTCCTCCTGAAAAATTCGTTGCTACGGAACAAATGGGATGGTACTGGCAGAATGGTGGAGTCGAATTTACGGAAGCCGATGGAAATAAAGTAGATTCATGGGGCAATCCAATCTATTCTGTAATAGGTATGGCACGCTGGAATCCTACACAAGGACGAAAAGGCGGATTCGGTGGATATTATTTTGAATATGAATACAATACCACTCGTCCTGCTAATCAGGCTATAGGTGATAAAGAGAAAGCCGCTATTCCTTATTATAGCCTTCGACGTGGTATTCAGGAACAAAATCCTGCCGGAAAGCCTGTACAACAGTCTACTAAACAAGAAACGGAAGAAGAAAATGGATGAATTTTAAATTTGTATGCAAGGTATGAAAACATTGAATAATATAAAAAAGATATGGGGAGCTGCTTTGATAGGAATAGCTTCTTTTATGCTGCAGGGATGCCAGGAAGCCGCTCAAAAAGGTGACGGGTTGTTAATGACCGGAACATCTTCGGATAGATTGGTAAAGTTCGCCATTGATGGATTTCCATCTGCGTATGCTGTTTCTGTGACTTCAACTTCTCGCGTTGAATCGGATATTCAGGTGAATCTGGCTGTTGATGCAAGTCTGGTTGATACTTATAATGAGGAAATGGGAACCAATTATTATCCCATTCCGGATAAATCATATACATTTGAAAATCCGGAGGTTACGATTTCAGCAGGACAGGCAATTTCTTCTGCTGCCTCTCTTTCAATTGCCGATGATTCGGAATTTGTTCCGGGACGTGTTTATTTGATACCGGTTACCATAAAAAGTGCGACGGGAGATTTGGATATTATAGAAGCAGGGCGTACTATTTTCCTGAAAGTATCTCGAACATTGCGTTTCCATGCTCCGTATGTAGGACAGGCTTCTATGGCTTATCAATTTTTGCTTCCGGATCCTATTCCTTCATTGCCTACTTATACATGGGAAGTGAAGATTTACGCCACTAAATTCCGTTCTTCCGGAGCTTCCGGTACTACCCGTGTTTGCTCATTTGGAGGTAGTGAAGCATCTGTAGAAGGGGGAGCGATTGATGATGGAGGCTTTAAATGTGACCAGAACCTGCTTCGTTTTGGTGAAGGAACGGATGAGCCGAACCAGTTGCATGTAACAACTAAACAGGGTAAAATGTCATCGAATACTCGCTTTGCTTTAAATACCTGGTATGCTGTTGCCTTGGTAAATGACGGCAGTACGTTGACATTGTATATTAATGGAGAGAAAGATAACTCAATGACAGTTGCTCCGTATGAATATGCGCTTTATGGAGTACAGATCGGTATGCCTTCAAAAGGTTATCAATCTTCACAATTGTTTTATGGTCGTTTGAGTGAGATGCGCCTTTGGACTCGTCCTTTGTCTGCTCGTGAAATTAAAGCAAATGTATGTGGGGTAGATCCTTCTACCAATGGGCTTGTGTCTTATTGGAGAATGAATGAAGGAGAAGGAACTACTTTCTATGATTTATCTCCGTCAAAGCGTGATATCAGTTATAAGAATGGAATCACGATTGACTGGACTTATGATGATACGAATAAATGTCTTGAATAAGGTAATAATAAATGAATAGACTGTATGATAATGAAAAACAATATAAATAGATTAACTCTCCTTTTGCTTGTTTTATTGGGAGGAGTAGGATTCACATCCTGTTCGGATGATGACAATGATTTTATTGAATTGCCGACAATAGAGATGCCACAGTCGGAAGCAGGACCTGTTTCTATTGATTATAGGGAGATACTGGATGCAGGAAGCTATGTTTATGATTATACTATCAAACTGGATAAACCTGCTGCTACTACTTTATTGTGTGACATTGCCGTGGACGAAAGTATGGTAGAGGCTTATAACGCTGCAAATAACACGTCTTATAAGATGATGCCCGCTTTTGTCTATGAGTTGCAAGCTAAAAATGCGATAGTGAAGGCAGGACAGCAAGAATCCAATTCCTTATCAGTTAAGTTTTCATCATTGTTCGGTTTGGTGGAAGGTGAAGAATATTTGCTTCCTATTGTTGCAACAATAGATGAAACGTGTGTAGGACAATTTGTAACGGACACTCGTTCTGTTTCTTATTTTACGATTAGCATTGATGGGGAATTGGATTATATACCGGGATTGAATATGAGTTCTTATTCAACGGATATGTATCGTACGTTAAGTTTCGCAAATGATGAAGTAGTTACGATTGAAGATAATACACATACGTTTGAAATGCTTGTATATCCATATAGTTGGCACAGTGGAACTAATTATATAGGTACATGGCGTGGTAAAGATACCAACAATAATAATGAGGTTTTTAGTGGTTGTGAACTACGTGTGACCGGTGCAACGGGAGCGTCTAATATTGGTAATCGTCAATGTGACTTGACATTGGCTAATCAAAATATAACGTTGCCGGCTAATCAATGGGTAAGGTTGACTATTACTTGTGACGGAACAAAAACGGGCCAGAATATTGAGGTTGCTTATCGTTTATATATTAACGGTGAGGAAGTTGCTTCTGCAAAACCTACTAAACGTTGGGGACCATCCTCTTCTCAAAGATTCAAGGTGGGATATACGTTGACTGGTATTCAGTTTGGTAATACAAGTTCAAGTATGTATTTTGATGGTCTGATTTCTGATATTCGTATGTGGAAGAAGTGTCTGACGGCGGAAGAAGTAAAAGCTAACTTGCGTACAATAGCTTCTCCATCTTCGTCGGACTTATATGGCTATTGGAAATTGGATGAAGGAGAAGGAAATACATTGAAGGACAGTTCGGGCAATGGGCGTGATTTAACTTTCCCTGCTTCGGCAAATATCATTTGGAATGCAGAATTCAATGATTTGCCTCAAGATAATTAAAATGTGATTTTATATTGGGAGTTATTGTGTTTTTACGTAGCTCCCAATATCAACTTAAAGAAATGATGATGAAACGTTTTATGTCAGCTTTGATCGTTTTACTGTGCTCTATTGTTGGCGTATGTGCGCAACAACAGGGAAGAGCTGTATTGCGTTTTGATACTACTACTTGGAATTTTGGTAATATTCAGGAAGTAGGAGGCAAAGTGAGTCATACTTTTCATTTTACTAATATGCATACTTCTCCGGTTGTGATTGAAGAAGTGATTTCAACTTGTGGGTGTGCCATTTCTGTTTATAGTAAACAACCTGTAAAACCAGGGCATACAGGCACTATTACCGTAACTTTCGATCCTAAAGGGCGAACAAACTTTTTCTCTAAGAGTATAAGGGTTGTTTCTAATTCAGGGCAAAGTGTCAATACTCTTTGGGTAAAAGGCACGATAAATACAATGAATCGTATAGAGGATGAATATCCTTATTCTTTATCATCAGATATTCTGGCAGATCGAATGACTCTATCTTATGATCTGTTACAGCATAATGGGAGGTCAAAACAATTGGAAATTAGAATCTATAACCGATCGGATAAAATGGTCAGGTTGTCATACTCGCTGTTGGATAAGAGTGGGTGTTTGTCGATATCTATGCCATCATCTCTTCAAGGTCGATCTTGTGCGACTATAAAAATAACAGCTTCTCCTTTAAAAGGCTTTTACGGTACATTTAAAGATAAGATTATTATTAGTGCCAATTCCGTACACAGTTCTTCTATACAAATCTTTGGTACAGTGATTGATGATATGAGAAAAGTAAGCACGGCAACTGCTCCCCGAATGAAGTGTTCACAATCTTATTTTAATTTGGGGAATATCTCATTAAAAAAGCATATTCAGAGAAAAGTAAAAGTTACTAATGAAGGGGCGAATCCTCTTATTATCCGCAAGATAGAATGTCCGGAATTTGTTTCTACTAATATCCGGGGTGAAAAGGTTTTGAAGCAAAATGAGTGTTTGGAGGTTCTGTTTGAATTAAATGTATCATCTTCAAACCATCTATTGGATGCAAAGGTCAAGTTGATAACAAATGATGCTCATCAGCCTGTACATACAGTTATATTTGAAGGAGAAATGGGTAAGTAGGGTTGAATATCTCTATTTGAAAGATTAGAAATACACTATAAATTAATTGAGTCATTTTACTGTATATAACATTATGATAAAACGATTGTATATTTTGGTGATAGTACAGATGGTATGTACTTTGGGGTTTACTCAATCCTCTCCCTCGTTACCTGCTTACAAAGATCCCAGTTTGTCAATAGATATAAGACTTTCAGATTTACTTTCCCGCATGACTTTAGAAGAAAAGGTCGGTCAGTTACTTTGTCCTTTAGGTTGGGAAATGTATGAAATCCATGGTAGTGAAGTTCATCCTTCCGAAAAGTTCAAGCAATTAATCAAAGAAAGGAATGTAGGAATGCTTTGGGCAACTTATCGTGCAGACCCGTGGACAAAAAAAACTCTGGCAAATGGACTTAATCCCGAGATGGCAGCAAAAGCAGGGAATGCATTGCAAAAATATGTGATGGAGAATACTCGTTTGGGAATTCCGATGTTTTTAGCAGAAGAAGCCCCTCATGGGCACATGGCAATTGGTGCTACAGTTTTTCCTACGGGTATCGGAATGGCGGCTACTTGGTCACCGGAATTAGTAAAAGAAGTTGGTCAAGTTATCGCTAAAGAAATTCGTTCCCAAGGTGGGCATATTAGTTACGGTCCCGTACTTGATCTGACCCGTGATCCCCGTTGGTCCCGCGTGGAAGAAACATTTGGAGAAGATCCTGTGTTGAGTGGTATTTTAGGGGCGTCTATGGTTGACGGTTTAGGTGGAGGTAATCTATCACAAAAATACGCTACCATAGCTACCTTGAAACATTTTCTGGCATACGCTGTGCCGGAGGGTGGACAAAATGGTAACTATGCTTCAGTCGGTATTCGTGATTTGCATCAGAATTTTCTTCCTCCTTTTCGTAAGGCAATAGATGCAGGGGCATTGTCTGTAATGACTTCATACAATTCGATAGATGGGATACCTTGTACGTCGAACCATTATTTGCTGACTCAACTCTTGCGTAATGAATGGAAGTTTCGTGGCTTTGTAGTTTCCGATTTATATAGTATTGAAGGGATTCACGAAAGCCACTTTGTTGCTCCAACCAAAGAGAATGCAGCCATACAATCTGTAACGGCTGGCGTTGATGTTGACTTGGGTGGGGATGCTTATACCAACCTTTGTCATGCGGTTCAATCCGGACAAATGGATAAGACTGTGATTGATACGGCTGTCTGCCGGGTGTTACGGATGAAGTTTGAGATGGGCTTGTTTGAGCATCCTTATGTGGATCCGAAAATTGCTGCTAAAACAGTACGCCGTAAAGAACATATCGAACTGGCACGTAAAATCGCACAGTCTTCCATAACACTTCTCAAAAATGAGAATTCAATTCTTCCTTTAAGCAAGACGATAAATAAGGTGGCGGTAATTGGCCCTAATGCTGACAATCGATATAATATGTTAGGGGACTATACAGCTCCTCAGGAAGATAGTAATGTGAAAACAGTTCTTGATGGAATTCTAACAAAATTATCTCCTTTTCGTGTGGAATATGTACGAGGCTGTGCTATTCGTGATACTACAGTGAATGAGATAGAACAGGCAATTGAAGCTGCCCGTCGCTCTGAAGTTGTAATTGTGGTTGTGGGTGGTTCCAGTGCCCGTGATTTTAAAACGAGCTATAAAGAAACAGGTGCGGCTGTAGCTGAAGAGGGTAGTGTAAGTGATATGGAGTGTGGAGAAGGATTTGACCGTGCCAGTTTATCCTTACTTGGTAGACAACAAGAACTATTGGAATCTTTGCAAAAGACAGGTAAGCCTTTGATTGTCGTTTATATTGAAGGTCGTCCTTTAGAAAAGAATTGGGCTTCGGAATATGCTGATGCGCTACTGACTGCTTACTATCCGGGGCAGGAGGGTGGAAATGCTATAGCGGATGTTCTTTTTGGAGATTATAATCCTTCCGGACGTTTGCCAATCTCCGTTCCGCGTTCTGTAGGTCAGATTCCGGTTTATTATAATAAGAAAGCTCCTCGAAATCATGATTATGTGGAAGTGTCATCTTCTCCGTTATATAGCTTTGGTTATGGGATGAGTTATACCACTTTTGAATATTCTGATTTGCAGGTAGTGCAGAAATCTGCTCGTTGTTTTGAAGTCTCATTTAAAGTAAAGAATACAGGGAAGTATGATGGTGAGGAAGTATCACAACTTTATATGAGAGATGAATATGCATCAGTTGTTCAGCCGATGAAACAGTTGAAACATTTTGAACGTTTCCATTTGAAAAAAGGAGAAGAGAAAAAAGTTACTTTTGTTTTGACAGAGGAGGACTTTTTCTTGGTTAACTATACTTTGAAGAAAGTAGTAGAGTCTGGAAATTTCCATCTTATGATTGGTGCCGCTTCTAATGATATTAGGTTGCAGAATGTTATTTTAGTGGAGTAATTTTTATTAATATCTATATTAAGAGATTTCCTGTTTCGTTTTCTCTTAATAAAAAAGAGAGAATATTCCTTTTGCGGAAATATCCTCTCTTTCTCACCTAAAACCTAAACCTTTTATTTCAATTACTTGCTACTATAAGCAACCAACATCCAAACCAATTTTTCCTGTTCTTTCAGATAATCGCTCATCATCGAAACGGTTACTTCATCTCCGGCTTGAGAGGCGATGGACAGAATTTTACGTTCTTCACCAATCAGATAACTGATACTCTGAAGGATATTGTTCAGTGCCTGTTCGCCGTTGCTCACCTTATCTACTTCACTGATATTCGCTACTTTCAAATAATCGCTGAATTTATTGGCAGGAGTACCGCCCAACATCAAGATACGTTCTGCAATTTCGTCTACCTTTTCAGCTGTGTCATCATACATCTTTTCGAATTGGCTGTGGAGAACAAAGAAATCATGTCCTTTGATATTCCAGTGGAAACCGCGGAGATTGGTGTAATACACTTGGAAGTCTGCTAATAGTTGTTGCAAAGATGCTACTACGTTGTTTGCTCCCGATTCGTTCAATTTGATAAATTCTAAAGTTTTCATATTCTTCTATTTTTAATGATTTATACTTGTTCTCTTTTTTTCTGTACTGCAAAGATAAGGCGTAAAATGCTTGCTGTCAAACTGAAAATTTCTATCTTTGCATAGATGAAATCTATAAC
>OCLY01000633.1_pt1 | contig 15221 bp, 8 predicted proteins | sample 1538971 | NCBI WGS metagenome assembly OCLY01 (sample SAMN04168657, study PRJEB22393) | human gut metagenome | biome: human gut microbiome; feature: stool | host: Homo sapiens | collected 2014-03-20
GGTGGCGACCTCCGACGGCATGAAACAGGTCATCATTCTGGGCCACGGCGCTCTCCGCGTCTCGGCCCGGATGTTCCACGAAGAGGTGCAGGACGTGGAAAAAGAGATAAGGCGCTGCATTCAGGGGGAGGCGTGAGCATGGCACCCGAAATTACGGCTGAATTTGTCTGGTCACACATCCCAAAACGCCCGAGGGAGAGCAACAAGGGCAGCTTCGGCGCGGTGCTGGCTGTGGCGGGAAGCGCCTGCTACCGCGGTGCGGCGTCGCTGACCGTCGAGGGCGCTCTGCGCACCGGCGCAGGCATCGTCACACTGGCCAGTGTTGAGCCGGTGCTGGCGGCGGTGTCGGCACGCCTGCCGGAATGCTGTCTCTGCCCCTGTGAGCCGGGGGCAGAAGGGGGCATCTCCCCCCAGAGCATCCCCCGCATCCTCCGGCAGAAGGCCACCGTCCTGCTCATCGGGCCGGGATTGGGCTATCTTGCCCAGAGCACGGCCCGCGCCGCCGAGACGCGGACGCTGGTGAAGAAGCTGCTCACCGGCTTTTCGGGCAGTGCGGTGCTGGATGCCGATGGCCTCAACGCCGCCGCCAGCCTCATGAACGCGGGTGAGGAACTGCCGCGCCCGGCCAAAGAGCTGATTTTGACGCCCCACCCGGGGGAGATGTCCCGGCTGACGGGGCTTTCGGTGGAGGCCGTTCAGGCCGACCGGGAGGGTGTCGCCCGGCGGTATGCCGCTCAGTGGAATGCGGTGGTGGTGCTGAAAGGGGCGCGGACCGTGGTCGCCGCCCCGGATGGCCGCGTCTGCGTCAACCCCACCGGCAATCCCGGTCTTGCCAGGGGTGGGAGCGGCGATGTGCTGGCCGGTATGATGTCGGCCCTGCTGGCCTGCGGTCTGTCCGCCTACGAAGCCGCCGCCTGTGCGGTCTGGCTCCACGGTGCCGCCGCTGACCGTGCCGCCTGCCAAAAAGGCGAGTACGGGATGCTCCCGCAGGATATTTTCGCCCATCTGGGGCAGATGTTTGCGGAAAATGACCGTTGAAATGTGAAAAACAAAATGCAGAATACATAAAATTTTGCACTGATTTCCGTCGATAGATACAAAAGAGGTGTTGAATATGGTTGAAAAGTTGGAAAAAATCATTTCGCAGAGCCAGAACATCGTCTTTTTCGGTGGTGCGGGCGTGTCCACCGAGAGCGGCATCCCGGACTTCCGCAGTGTGGACGGCCTCTACCATCAAAAATACGATTACCCGCCCGAGACGATCTTGAGCCACACCTTCTGGGAAGAGCGCCCCGAGGAGTTCTACCGCTTCTACCGCGATAAGCTCATCGTCAAGGGAGCAAAGCCCAACGCGGCGCATCTGCGTCTGGCGAAGCTCGAGCGGGAGGGCAAGCTGAAAGCCGTCATCACCCAGAACATCGACGGCCTCCATCAGGCGGCAGGCTCCAGGACGGTGTACGAGCTCCACGGCAGCACCCTGCGCAACTACTGCGTCAAGTGCGGCGCGTTCTACGATGTGGACTTCATCGCCAACAGCACCGGTGTGCCGCGCTGCCCCAAATGCGGCGGTATCATCAAGCCGGACGTCGTCCTCTACGAAGAGGGGCTGGATGAGCAGGTATTGTCCGGCGCAGTCTCGGCCATCCGCCGCGCTGATACCCTCATCATCGGCGGTACCAGCCTTGTGGTCTACCCGGCGGCGGGACTCATCCGGTACTTCCGGGGCGACCACCTCGTGGTCATCAATATGCAGCCCACCAATGCGGACGCCGAGGCCGATTTGTGCATTGCAAAGCCCATCGGACAGGTGCTCAGCGAGGATGTTGTGGTGGAGGAGTGAAGAATGGGAGCCTCCGGCAGTGCCGGAGGCTCCCATTTTGTCTGCAAAAAGTTCAGTCAATAGTCGTCTTGGTTCGTCCCACGCCCAGCACGGCGGTGGAGATCTTTTTCCAGCTGTTGCAGCCGCAGACGCCGTCGACGCGCAGGCTGGTGCGCCGCTGGTAGCCCTTGAGTGCTTCTTCCGTCCGGCTGCCGAAGATGCCGTCGATGCGGTTCCCGGTCTGATAGCCCAGCGTCGAGAGGGCGTCCTGGAGGAGCATGACGTAGCAGCCCCGGCTGCCCCGGCGGAGGGTGGGGTAGCCTGCCGTGGTACCTCTGCAGGCGGGTGTGCCGTAGCGCCGGTCGAAGTGGACCCATGTGGGGGTCTGGCTCAGCGGCTCGACATAGCCCCACGCCCCGGTGGAGCGGGCGGCGTTGTAGATGGCGGTGCGCTGGGTCTGGCTGAGACTCTGCCCCACGTCGAAGGCCACGCCGGCATAGTGTTGGCTGCGGGTGCCGTGGCCCCCCTCCCAGATGCGGCGGAAGGCGTATCCCACCGGGATGCCCCTGCCGTATTTGCGGCGGGTGAGGTTCCACGCTTCCATTGCCGCGATGGTCGTCCAGAGCACCGGGCTGTTCGATTTGCCCCGGAACTCCCGCACGGTCAGAGTCCTGCCGGTGCTGTAGGGCATGGGGTCGTTCTCGCGCAGGTTCGAATAGGTGTAGACTTTGTTCTCGTAGGCGTCATAGACCAGTAAGCGTGCCATCTCTCATCCCTCCTCGGTGCAGCTGTCGCAGGCAGTATGGCTCTGGGCGCGGAGTGCGGCCCAGGTGGGCCGGTCCACGACGCCGTTTGGCTCAAGGCCCGCCCGCTGCTGCGTGTCTTTTACGGCGGCGGTGTCCTCCGGGCCGAAGACAGCGTTGTCGGCGACGTAGTCCTCCTCGCAGTAGAGCTGGGAGCGGCCATTGAGCCAGCCCTCGATGAGGCGGACATCAGCGCCCACGCTGCCCTCCTTCATGGCCCGGTCCGGGTAGTCCGGCCCCTGCTCGGGATGCCGGTCGGGGTTGGGGGTGAAGGCCGCCAGCTGTAAGCTCAGGGCTTCCACTGCTGTCCACGTTTCGGCGTCTGCCACGCCGGTGGCGGGCAGGCCCAGAAGCTCCTGCGCGCTGGCGGTGGCGTCCGCGGTCTCCTGTGTGTACTGTCTGGAAAGCGCGGGGGACGCTACACTGTCGTAGTAGTAGGCGATGCGCTGCAAAAGCAGGGTGTAGTAGAGCACGGCGCTGCTGTCGGTGCCGACGGTGAGCGGCGTGCCGGGGTAGGGGAGACGCTTGAGGGTGACCACCGGCCCGGACGAGCGGAGGGCCGATGCTTTGCCGTAGAGCGAATCCCATGTCTTCCGGCCTACGATGCCGTCCACCGTCAGCCCGGCGAACCGCTGGTAGGCCCGCACGGCGGCCTCGGTGGCCGCGCCGAAACGGCCATCGATGGAGACAGAGGGGATGCTGCTCTGGTAGGCGCTCATGAGGTAGAGATAGAATTGCAGCTCCCGGACGGCGGTGCCGGTGGAGCCATTGCGCAGCACGCCCGGGTACTCGCCGGGCCGCAGGCTGGGCGAAAGCAGGCGGTTGGCGATGTCGTTGTAGACTTCGTAGAGCTTGTTCCATGTCGTCCGGCCCACGACGCCGTCGCTGGTGAGGCCGAAGTAGGTCTGGAACCGCCGCACGGCCGCTGCGGTAGACGAGCCGAAGATGCCGTCCACGGTGACATTGTTGAGACTGGAATAGACCGTCCGCGCGATCTTCAGCCAGAACTGCACCAGCCGGACGTTCTGGCCGCTGCTGCCCTGGCGCAGGGCGGTGCCGGGGTAGGCGTTGGGGGTGCCGTTGTCGGACTGGATGCTGCGGAACTGGCTGTACAGCTCGGTCCATGTGGTGAGGCCCACGATGCCGTCCACCGTCAGGCCGTAGCGCCGCTGGAACGCCCGGACAGCCGCCGCTGTGCCGCTGCCGTAGACGCCGTCCACCGTGACAGAGGGGATGCTGCTCTCATACTGAGCCAGCGTACTCAGCCAGAACTGCACCTGCTCTACCTCGCTGCCGGTGGAGCCCTGTTTAAGGACGCTGCTGCCGAAGTTCCATGAGCCGTCCGGGAGGGTGCCGCTGAATGTCTCGCCTTCACTGGTCAGCTCGGCGAGGTCCTTCACCGAGACATAGATATAGCTGATCTTATACCAGGTGCTGCGGCCCACCACGCCGTCGGCGGTGAGGTTGAACTGCTTCTGGAACTTTTTGACCGTCTCGGTCATCTTGCGGCCGAAGATGCCGTCCACCGTCAGCAGGCCGAGGAAGGGATAGTCTTTGGTGATGCGGTTGAGCTGCCGCTGCAGGGTGAACACCGCCGCTCCGGTGCTGCCCTGCCGCAGAGGGCTTCCGGGGTAGCTCTGGGGGATGGACTGGATGTTGTTGGTGCGGATGATCTCGATGTTGCTGCCATAGTAGTATTTGAGGATGCTCAGTGCGCTGCGGCCCTGATTGGCCAGCGTGACCGTCCCCCACTGCTTGAGGCCGGGGCAGGTGACGGATTTTCCGTCGCAATATTCAGCGTAGTAGGGGTTCACGGTGCCGGTCTTGCGGATATAGGTGTTGAAGATGTCGTCCGTCAGCCGCACCATGACGTCGAACACCGTCCGGCCATGGACGTAGTATTGGTCGTAGCTGGTGGAGTTGGTGATGTTGAAACTGTAGCCCTTGCTGGGGTACCACTCGGTGTAGATGCGGTTGAGAGCCAGCGAGATCTGGCAGTGGATGTTGGCCCGCAGGGCCTGCTCGGGCCACGGGGAGCAAAATAACCCAACTGGCCAAAGCTGCCTTTTTGTCAAGGGATAATAATAGAACATAAGCAGTATTCACAAGCATGAACGCTTGAAATGCTTCTGTTATAATGCTGCACTACATACTGTATATGTTGGTATATATACTGTTCAAAAAAGCTGCATCGACTGGCGCAAAGAAATCGGACACGCGCTGCTTTTATGAATCAACATATGAAATTTTATTGAAAATCCATCATGGCGGTGGTAAAATAATCCTATAGTTCTGTCATGCTGTATCGATGCCTTTTTGTGGTATTCGGGATCGCAGAACGGCAGCTGCCCAAGAGTTGTGAGGAGAACGATTTGATGAACAAAAGAACATTGCACCGCCTGTTTTCCGCGCTTATGGCACTGGTGATGGCGGTCTCCCTGCTGACCGGCTGCGGAACAAAAACCGCCGAAAATGTGGAAAAGCAGGAGGATGCTCAGACCATTCAGGTGTATCTGTGGAGTACAAGCCTGTACGAGACCTATGCGCCTTATATCCAGTCCCAGCTGCCGGATGTAAATATTGAATTCATCGTAGGAAACAACGATCTGGATTTTTACAAGTTTTTGCAGGAGAACGGCGGTCTGCCGGATATTATCACCAGCTGCCGCTTCTCGCTGCACGATGCAGCTCCCTTGAAGGACAGCCTGATGAACCTTGCCTTGACCAACGAGGCGGGCGCTGTGTACAACACCTACCTCAACAGCTTCAAAAACGAGGACGGCAGCGTGAACTGGCTGCCGGTCTGCGCCGATGCCCACGGCTTTGTGGTCAACCGCAGCCTTTTTGAGCAGTACGGTATCCCCCTGCCTACCGATTACGAGAGCTTCGTTTCGGCCTGTCAGGCGTTTGAGAAGGTGGGCATCCGCGGCTTTACCGCCGATTATACCTACGACTACACCTGCATGGAAACGCTGCAGGGGCTTTCCGCTGCCGAGCTTACCACGACTGATGGGCGCAAGTGGCGCACTGCTTACAGCGACCCTGCCAGCACCGAACGGGTGGGTCTGGACGACACCGTGTGGCCGGGGGCGTTTGAGCGGATGGCGCAGTTCATTCAGGATACCCACCTCACGGCAGACGATCTTGCGTTGAATTACGACGATGTGATCGGGATGTTCCGGAACGGAGAAGCTGCCATGTACTTTGGCAGCTCTGCCGGTGTCAAGATGTTTCAGGATGAGGGCATCGACACGATCTTCCTGCCCTTCTTCAGCCAGAACGGCGAAAAGTGGATCATGACCACCCCGTATTTCCAGATCGCTCTGAACCGTGACCTCGAGCAGGACAACGCGCGCCGCGAAAAAGCCATGAAGGTGCTGAACGTCATGCTCTCCGAGGAGGCGCAGAGCCGCATTATCTCCGATGGACAGGACCTGCTGAGCTACAGCCAGAACGTCCCCCTGCGCCTGACCGAGTACATGAAGGACGTGCGCGGTGTGGTGGAAGAAAACCACATGTATATCCGCATCGCCTCCAACGATTTCTTTGCCGTCTCCAAGGACGTTGTCTCCAAAATGATCGTGGGCGAGTACACGGCACAGCAGGCTTATCGTGCGTTCAATGCCCAGCTTCTTGCCGAAGAAACGCCTGCCGATGACGAGATCGTGCTGACCTCCGGGAAGAGCTATTCCAATGTCTTCCACGCAAACGGCGGCAGCGCCTCCTTCTCCGTTATGGCGAACACGCTGCGGGGCGTTTATGGCACCGATGTGCTGCTTGCCACCGCAAACAGCTTTACCGGCAGTGTGCTGCAGGCAGATTATAACAAGAAAATGGCCGCTTCCATGATCATGCCCAACGGTCTGATGTCCCGCCAGCGCACCATGACCGGCGCAGAGCTGAAGGAGACCGTCCGCGCCTTTGTGGAGGGCTGCGAGGGCGGGTTTGTGCCCTTCAACCGCGGTTCTCTGCCGGTGGTCAGCGGCATTGCCGTGGAGGTCAAAGAGGCAGGCGGCAGCTATACCCTGACCGGCATTACCCGGAACGGACAGCCGCTGGGGGACGACGACACCGTTACCGTGACCTGTCTGGCAGCGGAAAATCAGATGGAAGCGCTGCTTGCGAGCGAAAGCGGCACGTCTTTGGACGGAGATACATGGGTAAAAAACAGATGGCGAGATCATCTCTCCGGCGGCGGCGCAGCGCTTGCAGAGCCTGAAAACTACATGACACTGAGGTGAGCGGGATGGAAGACGAAAAGCACGAATCCAAACGAAACTGCCATCCCCGGCAAAAGTGGCTCCCTGTTGCTGCCATCCTTCTTCTGGTCTTGCTGATAGCAGGTTTCAGCGTTCGGTACATCTCGTTTGTGTCCCAGACCATCTATCAGGAAAGTACCTCGCATCTGGAAGAGGTGCTGCATAAATCCAATAATATGCTGAAAGAGCTGGTGCGCAAAAATGTGAGCTACCTGCATCTGTACAACGGCTTTCTGGAAAGTACCTCGGATGAGGCCGAAATACAGGCGTATATCAGGGCGGCACAGCAGGAGGCTGGGTTTGCCGAATTCTACTTTCTTACCTATGACGGCAACTACATGACCGTGACCGGGAAAACGGGCTACCTTGGCCTGCAGACCAATCTGGACGAAAAGCTCGCTCACGATGAGGATGTCGTCGTGAACACGGCGCTGCCCGGCAAGCCCCAGATGCTGGCGTTCATCTGTCCTGAAACGCAGGGCAGCTACCGGGGCTTTGCCTACGATGCCGTTGCCATCTCTTATTATAATGATGCGGTGCTTAGATTGCTGGACAGCTCTGCCTTTGAGGGCAATGCCAGCAACTATGTCATCTACCCGGACGGGCGGGTGGTCATCGACAGTTCTGTAAACCGCAAGGAGACCATTTACAATTTTATTGCGATGCTGCGCGACCATTCCGATCTTTCCGAGGCGCAGATCCTGGATCTGTCCAATGCCTTTGCACAGGGCAGCAGCGGAAACCTGAGGGTCAAACTGGGCGACACCAGTTATTATCTGGTCTACGAGGGCACAGCGGTCCAGAGCTGGACGATGGTGGGGCTTGTGCCGGTCAGCATTGTCAATGCTAATCTGGACGAACTGTGGTTCCGCACGGCGCAGATTGTGGCGGGCATCGCCGCAGGTCTTGCGGTGCTGGCCATTCTGCTCATTGTGAGCAGAAGCCATGTCACCCTGCGCCGGAAGGATACCGAGATCCGGTACCGGGACGAGTTGTTTCAAAAGCTCTCGCTGAACGTGGACGATGTTTTCCTGATGCTGGACGCAAAAACCTCCCAGACGGATTACGTCAGCCCGAATATTGAGCGGCTTCTGGGCATCCCGTGGAGAGAAGTCCGGCAGGATGTCCATGCTCTGGACAAGCTGGGCGCCCCGGAGCAGGGCAAAAACTTTCTGGATGGGCTTCTCAGCGGGCAGCAGCGGGAATGGGATCTCGAGTTTGAGCATCTGGAAACCAAAGAGCGCCGCTGGTTCCATAACATCGCCATAGGCAGCGAGGTGGAGGGCAGGACCAAATACATCCTTGTCATGTCCGACCGCACCGCCGACAAACAGGTGAATCAGGCGCTTTCGGATGCCGTTGCCGCTGCCGAGACTGCCAACCGCGCCAAGAGCACCTTCCTTTCCAATATGTCCCACGACATCCGCACCCCCATGAACGCCATCATCGGCTTTACCACACTGGCGATCAGCAATATCGACGACAAGGAGCGGGTGAAGGATTATCTGGCCAAGACCCTTGCTTCCAGCAACCATCTGCTCTCGCTCATCAACGATGTGCTGGATATGAGCCGCATCGAAAGCGGAAAGATCCATCTGGAAGAGGTGGAAGTCAACCTTTCGGAGGTGCTGCACGATCTGAAAACCATCGTCAGCGGGCAGATCTACGCAAAACAGCTGGAGCTTTATATGGACGCGATGGATGTGACCGACGAGGATGTCTACTGCGATAAGACCCGGCTGAACCAGATCCTGCTGAACCTGCTGTCCAACGCCATCAAGTTTACCCCGGCGGGAGGCACGGTCTCGGTGCGGGTACGCCAGCTTGCCGGGCAGGTGCGCGGCTGCGGGCAGTACGAGTTCCGCATCAAGGACAACGGCATCGGCATGAGCCCGGAATTTGCCAAAAAAATCTTTGAGCCGTTTGAGCGGGAGCGCACCTCCACGGTCAGCCGTATCCAAGGCACCGGCCTTGGCATGGCCATCACCAAAAACATCGTGGATATGATGGGCGGCACCATCGAGGTGCAGACAGCGCAGGGCAAGGGCAGCGAGTTTATCATTCGTGTGCCGCTGCGGGTGCAGGCAGAGCACCGCCCGGTGGAAAAGATCACCGAGCTGGAGGGTTTGAAGGCTCTGGTGGTGGACGACGATTTCAACACCTGCGACAGCGTGACAAAGATGCTGGTCAAGGTGGGAATGCGGGCGGAGTGGACCCTTTCCGGCAAGGAAGCGGTGCTGCGCGCGCGGCAGTCCATTGAGATGAGCGATGTCTACCACGCCTATATCATCGACTGGCGGCTGCCGGATATGAACGGCATCGAGGTCACCCGCCAGATACGCAGCCTGAACGACGATACCCCCATCATCATCCTGACGGCCTACGACTGGTCTGACATTGAGGTGGAGGCAAAGGCCGCCGGTGTGACTGCCTTCTGCTCCAAGCCCATGTTCATGTCCGACCTGCGCGAGACCCTGATGAGCGCCCTCGGCCAGAAGCTGACAGATGCGTCGCAGGAGCTTCTGCCGGAAAAGAACGCCGACTTCAAGGACAGACACATCCTGCTGGTAGAGGACAACGAGCTAAACCGCGAGATCGCACAGGAGATCCTGCGCGAGTACGGCTTCCGGGTCGATACGGCGGAAAACGGTGAAGTGGCGGTGGAAAAGGTGAGCACCGCAGCGCCGGGCAGCTATGATCTGGTGCTGATGGATGTGCAGATGCCGGTGATGGACGGCTACACCGCCACCCGGAAGATCCGCGCACTGGATGACCCTGCCCGGGCAAAGCTCCCCATCCTTGCCATGACTGCCAACGCCTTCGACGAGGACCGCCGCAACGCATTGGAAAGCGGCATGAACGGCTTTTTGTCCAAGCCCATCGTGATCGGCGATCTCGTGCAGGAGCTGCGCAAAATTTTGTGAGCCAAACGCCTGTCAGACAGAAAATAAATAAAGCACCCGCAACATTCGCTTCCAGAGGACAAGAGCCTCTGCGAAGCCTGCTGCGGGTGCTTTTGCTTTTGTCGGCTGGCAGCCGTTATGATTTCAGTACATCTGCAAGGACCTGCAGCAGATGCGGAATATCCAGCGGCTTTGCAATGTGGCCGTCCATACCGGCCTTCAATGCATTCTGACGGTCTTCTTCAAAGGCATTTGCCGTCATTGCAAAGATGGGGATGCCTGCCTTTGCAGCATCCGGCAGGGCGCGGATCTGCCGCGTCGCCTCGTAACCGTCCATCTTGGGCATCTGGATGTCCATTAAGATCAAATCGTACTGCCCAGGGGCCGCCTGCTTCATCTTCTGGACGGCAATCTCGCCATCCTCAGCAGTGTCTACCGCAAAGCCCGCTTCCTTCAGGATCTCCAGTGCGAGCTCACGGTTCAAGGCATTGTCCTCCACCAGCAAAAGCTTCTTTCCCTTGAGCTCGGAGGCATCTGGCTGCGCTGGCTTACAGGCAGGCTCTGCACCGTACGGTTCTGCCAGCACTCTGAGCAGTTCGGAAAGGAACAGCGGCTTTTCGCAGAAGGCGGTCACTCCGGCAGCGCGGGCTTCCTCTTCAATATCCGTCCAATCGTAGGCCGTCAGAATGATGATAGGGCAGCTTTTCCCGATCACCTTGCGGATCTGCCGCACGACCTCGATGCCGTTCATATCGGGGATGAGCCAGTCGATGATGTAGACGCTGAATTCGTCGCCCTGCTCCATGGCGTATCGGGTGCGGATCACCGCTTCCCGGCCGGAGATCGTCCACTCCGGCCGCATCCCGATCTTGGACAGCATGGTGCTGACGCTCAGGCAGGTGTCGGTATCGTCGTCTGCTACCAATGCGCGCAGCCCTTCCAACTGCGGGAACTGCTTGGGCTCCACCTTTTGTCCGCTGAGTGCGAAGCAGAGATCTACGATGAATTCGCTGCCCTTGTCCGGTTCACTTTCGATTGCAATGGTGCCGCCCATCATATCCACAATGTTCTTGGCGATGGACATACCCAGGCCGGTACCCTGAATGCCGCTGACGGTGGAGCTTTCCTCCCGGCTGAACGCCTCAAAGATGTGCTTCTGGAACGCTTCGCTCATACCAATGCCATTGTCCTTGATGCGGAACTCATAGCAGCCACGGCCCTTGGGCGCACCGTTCTTCTGGGCAATGCGGATGCTGATCGTACCGCCTGTGGGAGTGAACTTGATGGCGTTGGACAAAATGTTCAGCAGGATCTGGTTCAGCCGCAGCGGGTCGGTGATGATGTCCTCGTTCTCCACGTCCATGGTATCGATGAAAAGCGACAGCCGCTTTGCCGAAACATCGGGTTGGATGATGGAGCGCACATCGTGGACGAGGTCCGGCAGATGCACCGCTTTTTCTTCAATTTTTACTTTTCCGCTCTCGATGCGGCTCATATCCAGCACATCATTGATGAGGGAAAGCAGATGCTGGCTGGAGGTAGAGATCTTTTTCAGGTAGTCCAGCACCTGTTCCTTATTATCAATATGGGTCGCAGCCAGTGAGGTGAAGCCGATGATGGCGTTCATGGGGGTGCGAATATCGTGGCTCATATTGAACAGGAACTCCCGCTTGGCACGGTTTGCCGCACCCTCGTGCTGGAGTGCGATCTCCAGTTTGCGGTTCTGTTCCTCCAGCTGAGCCTGATACTTCTTCTCCTGCTCTTTCTTCTGCTGCTCCATCTCCTGCACGGAGCGTCTGCGCAGCACCCGAAGGACCATTACAAGCAGGATGTAACCGGCCAGCGCCATCAAAATCAGCGGAAACGATTCACGGAAGACGGATTTTTCATCCGTATACGCGTAGAGATCGAAAGACCTTCCGTGGCAGTACATTCCAAAATAACAGCCGGAGCCGTTCCAATCGTGGGTATGGGTCAGCGTTTCGGCAGCCCCGGCTTTGCGGATCTCCCGCACCGGCGGACTGTCCGCAGCATCCTGCCCGATGAGCTCCGGGCGATTGGAGGCAATGACCTGATTGTTCTGCACGATGAACAATGTGCCGCTGGTCTCAACCGAGTAGCCGTCCAGTACGCTCTGGATGGACAAGGCCGTTCCCTCTATAAATTCTGCCGGGGTATAGCGGTAGGCAAGCAGGATGACCTCTTTGCTTTCTGCCCGGTGTGCCGCAACATCCACGGCAGACCCATCCTCCAGCAGGACCCGCTTCAGGTAGGTTTTTTGCGGGTAAGAGAAAACGTCCAGAACGGCATCATTCTTGAGTTGCTCTCCAAACCGGGCATAGCCGATGCCATTCGTTGTGGATTCGCACAGGAGCGTACCGTCCGGAGACAGAACCGAAATACCTGTGAGCCAGAGCAGCTCTGCCTGCCTGTTCAGGCATTCCGGGTCGGAAAGGTCGAGCGCAGGGTCCTGTGCCAGCTGATGCACCGATACCGCCGCGCGGCGGAGCGCTTTGGCCACAATCGTATCGTTGTGCTTTTCAAAGCTGGTGGACTGGGATTTGACAAAATCAAGGATCTGGCAGAAACGAGCCTCCGTTGCACGCAGTGCCTGCCAACTCGAGAAAAAAACGACGCCGGCCATAAAAAGCACGCCGATGATCAGATAGAGCCCCCATCTCCAGGTATCTGAGATGGTTTTGTTTTTACGTGCCAATGGTGTCCACCTCCAGATACTGCGAAGGATGTTCAAGATACTTGCCAAGGATCTGCTCCAGTGTGCCGTCTGTGCGCATCTGCGCAAGAACAGCGTTCAGCTGGGTGTCCAGCCCGCGGCTGTCGTTTTTGGCAAAGGCGATGCCCAGACCGGTGACCAGCAGCGGTTCTTCGAGGATGCGGAACTCCACGGAATTGTCCTTCATGTATTGCAGGATGGCCGTCTCATGGGCAGCGATGGCATCCACATAGCCGCAGGCCAGCATCGCATACTGCACGCTGCGGTCTTCGGTGCTGAACACCTCGACGGTCTGCGGGATGCGCGGGTCGGAGCCGCTGAGAAAGATCTCCTCCGGCTTGCCGGTGCTCTGCACGGCGATGGTCTTTCCGGCAAGGTCGCCGAGTGTCCGGATGCTGCTGTCGGCATCCACCGCAGCCACCTGACGGCTCACCATGTAGGGTCCCGCCCAGCGGTATACCTCCTCGCGCCCATCCATGGAAAAGCAGCCCCAGATGCAGTCGATGGTACCGCTTTCCACCAGATCTGTTTTTTGCTCCCAATCGATCGGTTCAAACCGGGCAGCATATCCCATGCGGCGGAACGCTTCGGTGGCGATCTCCACGTCGATCCCGGCGGGAACGCCGTCATTGTTCAGATAAATATAGGGCGGATAGGTATCACTTCCCACAATGAGCTGCGGAAGACCGCTGTCCTTCGCGTTGGTTCCGCCGCAGGAAGTCAGACTGCCGACGGCAGCAGAGGCCGCCAGCAGCGTGCAGCCGCGCAGAAATGCACGGCGTGAGATTCTGTGTTTCATTTGGACTTTTTGTTCTCCTGTTTTATTGCATCCATTGCTCAGTTGTGCTGCTGTAATTCTTCTTTCAGGTCAGCCTGAATATCTGTCAGGCACTGCAGCAGCAGCGGGTTGAACGCTCCGCACTCGCTGTTCAGGATCATCTGCACGGCTTTTTCGTGGGAGAAGGCTTTTTTGTAGCAGCGTTCGCTGGTCAGTGCATCGTACACATCAGCCAGCGAGACCAGTTGTGCGCTGATGGGGATCTCATCGCCCTTCAGCCCATCCGGGTAGCCGCGCCCATCCCAGCGTTCGTGATGCCAGCGGGCGATCTCGTAGGCCGTTTGCAGCAGCGGCTGCTCTGCAAAATTATCCAGATCATGCAGCATCTTGGCTCCCAGCATACTGTGGGTCTTCATGACCTCGAATTCCTCCGGGGTCAGCCTGCCGGGCTTGTTGAGGACCTTTTCGTCAATGCCGATTTTTCCGATGTCGTGCAGGGCGGAAGCCAGCGGGATCATATCCTGCTGTTCCGCAGTGATCGAGTATCTGCTGCTGATCTCCAACAGACGGCGGAGCAGCAGTTCGGTGATGATACGGATGTGCCGCACATGGGCGCCGCTTTCGCCGTTGCGGAATTCTACGATATGACTCAGTACACCCACCAGCGTATCCGTATTATTTTCACGGGCGCGGATCTGCTCAGAGACCATCTGCACCAGCCGCCGCTGCTTGGCGTACAGCTTGATGGTGTTGGTCACACGGCGGTACACGATACGAGCATCAAAGGGGCGATTGACATAATCACTTGCGCCCAGCTCATAGGAACGCCGGATCGTCGCATCGGAGTCCTCGCTGGAGATCATAATGACCGGGATATCCTCGATGGTGTGGTTGGCATTCATGGCTTTCAGCACTTCAAAGCCGTCCATAACGGGCATATTGATGTCCAGCAGCACCAGTGCAATGTTTCCGGCTTCTGCCTGCAATTTTTCCATGCATTCCCGTCCGTTTTCGGCTTCCAGAATGTGGTAGCTGTCTCCCAGGATCTCTGTCAGCATCATGCGGTTCATTGCGGAGTCATCCACAAGTAAGATCTGTGGCTTGTTCTGCAAAAGTTTTTCCAAAGCCGCCGGGTCATGCCCCGGAACCTCCACCATGACGGCATTCTTGCGGCCCTTTGCCTGATACATCAGCCGATCCGCCCGGCGAACGATGTTATCCATAGGGTCGGCGAGGGACTGTATCGTTCCGCCAATGCTCAGCGAGATACGGAAATGCGAATAGCCGGGTACAGATGCCATCTGCGCGGCGGTGCAGATCTGTTCCAGTTTGGTCTGCAAAAAGTCTCCCGGAATGCCGGGTAACACCAGCAGAAATTCGTCTCCGCCATAGCGGATGAGCAGGTCCGACTTCCGGATGCAGGACTGGATGGTGTTTGCCACCGTTTTCAGTGCCATATCTCCGGCGTAATGCCCATAGGTATCGTTGCAGATCTTGAAATCATCCACATCCATCAGTGCGACACCCGCCGGGCCGATGGTTTTGCGGGCAACTTCTTCGTAATAGCGGCGGTTGTAAATTCCTGTCAGCGGATCCCGATAGAGCTTTTCTTCGAATGCCTGCTCCCGTGCAGCGCGCTGTCGGGCTGTTTCGTCCTCCGATACTTTCTGATTTTCGGTCAGTTGTTTCAGCGCCTGCTCCGCTGCGGCAAGAGCGGCTCCCTGTTGATGAAGTTTTTTCAACAGCTGCTGCTCACGCGCTTTGTAATATTCCTCGATCTCGGAAAGTGTATTCACGTTCTGACCCTCTTCTACATCATTTGTGTGTTTCATCTGCGGAAACGCGCTTTTTCGCTATTTTTTAATGGGGGAGGTAACGCGGAAGCGTTTTACCGTCTGTTCCAGTGCTGCAATGTCCACGGGTTT
>OCLY01000636.1_pt1 | contig 15101 bp, 10 predicted proteins | sample 1538971 | NCBI WGS metagenome assembly OCLY01 (sample SAMN04168657, study PRJEB22393) | human gut metagenome | biome: human gut microbiome; feature: stool | host: Homo sapiens | collected 2014-03-20
CAAAAAAAGTCCGAATACTATTTTGAGTCAAAACATCTTTTGCCGGATCATAAATAAAGATGCCTTGCCCCAAGGTAGCGATCCAGATCAAGCCATTTTTCGTTTTTACAATTTTCTTGACTTCGCAACTAATAAACACTCCATATTTGGTTGTCTTATCAAAATACAAGAAATGATCGTCAGAGCGATCATAAATGTATAGTCCGGAACTTGTTCCTATCCAAAGGTCTTCACCCTCTTCCATCAAAGAACCGACAAAGTTGTTCCCTAAAGAATATTTGTCATTTAGAACATTCCGATAAATTTTATTTCCGCTACCATAATAGCAGTTCAACCCATTACTCGTACCTATCCATAAAAAGCCATAACTATCTTGAATTGCACACCAAGTTGTGTTATGAGACAATCCGTTTTCTACTTGATATTTCTTAAAAGAAAACTCTGCAGATGCCATTAATGGCTCAATACAAAAAATAATAAGACTGATAAATGCTATTATTGCTTTTTTCATATTATATACCCATGTCGATTCAGCGAGTCAAATATAGCTATTTTAGTAACCCAAGCCAAATCTCAAAATTATTTTTCACTTGGAGAATAGATAAAAACAACACAGATAACGTCTGTTTATATCATCGACGTTATCTGTGTGCCAAACAATACATTTTACCTCATTGTCTTCAGACGATTAATCATGCAATCCCTTTTTTCTCAAATAATCCAGCATGAATCCCGGACGATCAGTCTGGAGAATCCGTGCCCCTAGCTCTTCAATCAGATATCCATAGTTTCCATCCGGATCTTTTAAAGCCTGGTCGTCTTCATGCCCTCCTGCAAGAGAAGCCCACAACGTATTGTACCAAATCCGGCTCTTTCCCAGAATAATCGATTTCACTTTTCGAGGCAAAGGACTGGAAGAATCCGAATAAACCAATTCGAAGGCAGCAGGATGCAGCTGTGTCATATAGTCCCTGACCTTCTTTTCGCCATCCTTTCCGTCAAGTCCTATCACCGGTATGTAAATCACTTTATCCAGATAATCTCCAAACTCACTTTTGACAGTTTCCACCGGCTGGCCTCCTTTCATTATCACCAAACTGGCAGTTCCGGTTTTCTCGAGCACAGCGTATACCTCGTCAAACACAGAATACGCCTTATCCAAGTTAAACATAATCTGACCTTTGCCTGCCAACAATGCCTCTTCCAATGTTGGAACAATATGTTCTGTCAGATTTCCATCCTTATCTTTCAGTTTCAACTTCTTGATTTCTGCCAATGTATAATCCTTAATCAATCCTTTACCATTGGTTGTCCGGTCTACACGGTCATCGTGCATCAATATTAATTGTCCGTCTTTAGTCTTGTGAATATCAATCTCCACAATATCCACTCCCATTTGTATGGCACTATCAATTGCCGCTACGGAATTTTCCGGTGCACTCCGCCAGTTCCCCCGATGTGCCACGACTAACACCTGATCGGACTTCGGATCTAAAAATGCCTTACGGATCGTTTCTCCCCGTTGTGCAAACAATATAAGAGGTTGCAAACAACAGAATATCCCTAACCATATCAGTTTGTAGTTTTTCATTGTCATTCGTTTAAATAAATTGTATCATTATTCTTGATAAGCTCCCGGCCACATCGCATTTTTATCACGCGGATTCCCCAACTGGTCAGTGGAAAAAGCATCCATCTCTTCCAACCATTTTCCAAACTCCTCACCTAAATTCTGGAAAGGACAACTATCCGGTTTAAAGCCGGTTGTGATCGCATTCTTAACAGCGTCGGAAGCAGTCCGGGTAAACTCATTCACATTCCCGTCCCAAGTATAGACAGAACGATTGGCATCCCATACGACATTTAAAGAGCTAATCGTACTGTTATACTTATCAAACTCTGATGTTGTAAACTTGTTGGTTGATGCAGGCATGATCGTACCGCCCATCAGATTATACCCTTTGGATGTCAAATGGCGAGTATCATCACCGGACATTTCAACAACCGGATTAGCTGCATTTTTATTCAGGATGATATTATTCATCAAGAATGATTGCCGGGCCGGCCAGGATTCACAACGAATAACAGCCCCGCTATTTTGAGCACCATCCTCGATAATGGTAGAGTTTACAATCAACATACTCCCCGCGCCGTTAATGGTTCCATCTCTACCACTATTATTGGTAACAGTTGTATTATTCATACATAAATGACCGTTTGACATTTGAATAGCATAACCGAACTGTCCGCCTTCATTGCCTGTAATGGAGCAATTATTCATAAAAAGAATACTCCCACTGTCATTGACACGAATTGCGCCTCCACGCGAAGATGCCTTGTTGTTTCTCAACTGCACATGATTTAGTTTGGCTGTCCCTGTATGCATAAATATACCAGAGCCACCGGCATCGCCAGAACCATTTACTCCCGCATTATAGCACTTTTCAATGATACAATGATTCAACTGTAATGTTGCATTGCCACTGCTACCATTCGCAATCAGGAATCCACCACTATAGCCATTTATTTTCTCATTGGGATGATAACCGCAAGAGAACGTACAACCTTCAAATGTAATATCTATCTGGTTTCCTAATGTAAACAAGGAATAATCACCCGCATCCGCAATGCCGTTATTATTTGCATCTCCTGTGAAAGTAGTCAGATACCGGACAGGATCACGCTTGCTTAAATCCTTCCGGGTACTTTGAGGATCATATCCACACACAACCTTTATTTCGACTTGTTTACTATATCCGCTATACTCTATTTTCAGACCGGCTTCCTGATCTGCTATCAAATAGGTACCGCCTGCCACATAGATATTCTTACCATCCAATTTCTTAGCATTCGCAGTCGTGATCGCACTGTTAGTGTTAGTTCTCAATAGATTGCGTAACCCGTCTACTCCCATTGCATTATCCCAATCCATACCGGTAGCATTCCCTGTAGCATGCTCTTTCACATAATAAGCGTCCAATTGCAATTCCGTTGCATCTCCCCCATTGATTGTACCAGTCTCCCATGGAGTGACAATCGGTTCACTCAATCTAATGACCGAACCTTCTACTTTCAAAGTAAATTCATAACAAAATCCGGCCTTTATTGCAGGAATGCCCGGCAATACCAGATCTTCCCCCTTGTAATTTAAAGAAACGAAAGTACTATTAGGATTTGCAGTTCCCGGAGCTACGATCGCCGTATATTTACATCCGCTTTGTCCGGCTTTCCCTCCTTCAGGAATGGTGACATACGGTGAAACAAGTGCAGTTCCCGATGAAACATTTCCGTCCGTATATCCCTGATAGGAACCGATTTTAACTCCTAGAGCTTTACTTTGTGAGTCTATATCGTCCAATGTCATGATAACTTTCGCCATTCTCCGGTTCATATTCAGATGAAGGACACCTGATCCCTCATTTATAGCATCTTCTACTGTGCAAGTCATGTAGTCTGCGCTCGCCAGATTTTCCAAACTCTGCTGATTAATAGGAAGAGAGAAGTTGGCTACGCTTGTTCCTTCAGTCACCGGATAAAAGGCAGAATAAGTAACAGGTTCATTTCCCCACCTAAGATAATAGTTATCCGTAGGAGCCCATTGCCCTCCAGACAACATATAAGTCACACTACCATCTTCGCAACTCAACAGAATCTGGTCTCCATTATTAAATTGCATTTGCTGTTCATTTGTTCCTGTAGGATTACTACGGGTATATGCAGCATCAATAACAGCATTGATCTTGATTGCACCGGAGTCTTCATTGAACACGGCTATCTCTTTATCCGTATCACAAGCTGCCATACCCGTTAATATACATGCAGTCAATATATGTTTAGTAATTTTCATAACTCATCTCCTCCTTTTTACTTCTGATAGATAATCTGACCGGTTGCCCGATATTTCATTTGCATGGTAGCCAACCGTGCCGTTTCATTTACATTCAGTGTCAGCGTATGCTCTACTCCCTTTTGCAACTCAATGGGCTCTTCGGCAGTCCATATATACAATTTTCCGTCATAACTGAAATTGACAGAAAAGCCTTCTATTATTGTTTGCGGGAGAAGAATGCATTCATACCCATCCGTACCCTTATAGGGGGCGATAGTTGTAGCTACAGCATCTTCCCGTGGAATGAATACCGGTTCCGGCACTGACAAATCACAAATACCACCCACTATTGTACCATTTACAGCCATATCGCCCAATTTACTGATCGCCGCATCTTCCATACCATTATTTACCGTCACTTTTATAATCAGCTTGCTCATGGCATGATCCAAAGTAACTTTCAATCTACCATCTGCGGTGAGATCCTGTTTCGGATCAACCATTGATTTAGTCAACAGGAAATCAGAAGCAATCACATTTTCTTCAGTAGTTTGGTTGCTTTGTATGTTGATAGCTAACGGAGTGTCTAAACTAGCTTCCGAAATGTAAGGAGCATACGCCACTACTGTTACCGGAGTTCTTGCATTATCCCAAAGCATTTGTTGCCCGTCCGCCGTATTCCAGTCATTATTAGATTTTACCATTTGCGAATTATAATCATAAGCAATGTTTTCACTGTTATGAATGATCAGTCCAAAACTCTCCAGATTACTTGCATCATATCCGGCACGCGACACAGGCGCATTCACTTCTGTCACAATACGGATTATATGATCTTCGGGAAAGTTGCCGGTCGGCTGCGTCCCGTCTTCAATGTTTGAACAGCCTGTCAGACTAATGACCAAAGCGGTCATTATATAAAATTTGTTTTTCATATCACAATTACTTTTTAAAGATTCAGTTGGACAATACAGCATCATAAGCTCCCATTTGCATCTTATCAGGATTGCGTGTCACGCCACGCTGATCCAATCCGAAAGCATCTTCACCCATCCATTCCACGAATACCTCACCTAAATTAACCATAGGAGAAGCAGCAGGATTGAAACTTTTCACAGCATTGATTACAGCTTGTTTGGTAGCATAACCACCCACCTGTCCGATCTGGTCAATATTCCACTTATAAACACCCTCTTCCGTCAGGTTGCCATTCACAAGGGTAGGATAAGCAGTATCAGAAACGTCCATTGTGAAATTATTAACTCGCTGATACAAGTTATATCCCATGGAGTAAGCTTCTTTATTCGCTCCATTCAAAATGAAGCTTGGAGCGGTAGAATTCTCGGAAATCAACAGGTTATTAATAAACTTAGTATCACCATCAATAGAGGTTTCACATCGAAAGGCGCCATACTCCTGATCAATATCATGCCCTACAATCGTACTATTAGCGAGCATGAAACTACCTCCCCCGTTTAAAGCAGCACCTTTTCCCGGATTTCCGACAATGGTTGTGTTATTCATACAAATATGTCCCGATGATATCTGAATACCGACCCCAAAAAGTTCTCTTACTGAATTGCCAGTTATCAGGCAATTATTCATAAACACAACAGCCTTATTGCTGTTACACCGTATTGCTCCGCCACGGCTATCCGCCGCATTATCCAGAAACTTCACATTGTTCAGTTTCGAGCTCCCGGAAGCAATAAGAATAGCTGTACCTCCCGCTACTCCTCCTTGCCCGTTGACAGCTTCCGTTTTACAATCCCTGATAATACAATCCGTTAATTCGACAGAGGTGCTATTGACGTTACCATTGATATAAATTCCGCTACCACACTCGTTAGACTTGGCATCATTATTAGAAAGGTACCCATATTGAAAAGTAACTCCTTCAATCCCAATAATCCCTCCTTTCACCAACAATAGTCCGCAATCACCGGAATCAGCCTGATTATTACCGTTTACATCTCCGCTGATCACTGTCTTATACGTATCAATACGACGATTAGTCAGATCTGTCCCTTCGCTCAACAAACTATATCCTCCTTTGATCGCTTTAATGTCTTTGCGGATAATCACCCCGAGTCCTCCGGTCTCGGACATCACATATTTTCCCTGGCTCATGTAAATAGTACTCTTGGACAGATCGATAGACCCACTCAATAATTTGCGAAAACCAGCTACATCCATTGCCTGATCCCATGAAGTACCATCCATGTCCCCTTCACCGAATTGAGTTACAAAATAACTTTCCAGTCCTTTTTGCAAGACAACTTCTTCATCCAGATCATCATCATAATCAGTAATCATCGGAGGATCAACCATCTCATAATCTTCCTGACACGCCTGGCTCACTAAAATAGTGAAGGCCAAAAGCCCAATCTTTGATATTGTGAGCAACTTATTTTTCATTTTTCTTCATTTTAAACTTGTACACTAAATTGAAATAATTACAGTTCACCGCTTAACGGGCAATATCCGGATAACCGGGATTCTGTTTCAGATATTCATTCTGCTCCAATTGGGTCTGTGAAAACGGGAACAATTCATAATGAGTATCTGCATCCCGTTTCTTGTCCCACCATGCATCCTGAAATCTTCCGAAGCGGATCAAATCCGTACGACGACGGCTCTCCGCAAGAAATTCCCGCCCCCATTCATCAAGCATTTCTTTTAGATCAAGTACCACGTTACCTTCCGGCTGATAAGCGATATCTGCAGTAAAGTTTTCATAGTTGCGTTTACGCACGCTGTTCAACAGCTTGCCGGCCTCGCCTGCCTGTCCGAGACGAAGAAGGCATTCCGCCTGCGAATAAATAATCTCCGCCAAACGGATTTCCGTATAATCCGACTCTATAAAATATCCTCCATCAAACGGATAGAAAGGATACTTCACACAGTAAAGCCCCGAGTTGAAATCTCCGTTTCCCAGTTTAGACTCCTGATAATTCGGGTTGGCAATATAACCGGATTCTGCGTTACCTTCAAAACGTCCCACTTGATCAAGTAGGTAAAGGACATATTGATTATCCGGATTCTTGGCATATCCCCCACTAATACTGGAATTAGCTATTTTCCCTTCCATGAAGAACATACCTTCCCGTGTATTATTACTCGTATTTACATATTGTTTATAACGTTTATCGCCTGCATATTTGGCGAATTTCTGCGTAACCATGCCCAATTCATAATCAAACAATGCACGTGGTTGCTGGTTATTATAACTTGGCGAAAGTGCATATTTGGGATTTCGGCTGCCATCTCCTTCAATTTTCAGGTATTTCTCACAACCATAAGGAAGGGCCCGCCCGTAAACTGTTCTCTTATCATTTTTCAGATGCCAGCTAGTCAGTCCATAAGAACCGGGAAAACCGAGGATTACTTCATTACACATTTCATTATTCCAGTCAAAAGGTTCGTACCAGTTATCAGCGATTGCATAATAGCCGAATTCTCCTCCGGTAATACGCTCACACATATCAATACATTCCTGCCATTTAGGCTGTCCAATCCACTTTTCCGCATTTAAATAAAGACGTACCAGCAATGCAGCAGCTCCCGCCTTGGTAAATTGTCCTTGTTGACCGCCATTACCAGATTGTCCGATTTTGGAAGGTAAAGCTACCAGACAGACATCTCTCAACTCACTTTCGATAAAATCAAACATAACCTGTGGAGATACCTGCTTCCGGTTTTCCGGCTGTTCATTGACCGCTTGGTCAGAAGTCGTAGTTAAGATACAATTACGGTAACTATTAAGCAGGCGAAGATAACAATAAGCTCTCATACAACGTAGTTGCGCTTTAAAACTATCAAACTCACTGTCACTTAAATTAAATTTAGAAGGATTCAATTGAGACAAATCATCCAACACCAGATTGCATTGACCGATACCGCCATACATGCCTTCCCACTCGTTTGTCCAGTCTTCCTGATTAATGTCATCGTATTGATGATAATGATATTTTTCCCATTTACCGCCATCATACCACCAAGTTCCCCGAGTAGGCGTTATCAACTGATCCCCTGTCAGTTCTTCGTGTTCATGACGTCTGACAATGGATTCATAGATATGCTCAAACGGACGAAAAACGGCGTTGATAACATCCTGTTTGGTATTATAATAGTTTTGAGACATGACCTGATCATACACCGTTTCCGACAGATCTGTACAGGATGGCAAACTAATGACTGTACCTGCCATTATCCCTAATCCAATGATATATTTTGTTATTTTCATAATCGTCTTTTATTAGAAACTTACTTGTAATCCTAAAATAAACTGAAAAGCAGACGGATAATAGTTATATCCTCCTCCGAAAGTACCCGGTGTCAGTCCGTTCACTTCGTAGGTAGAAGGATCTACACCGGTAAACTTCGTAAACGTATAAAGATTGTTGGCCGTACCGAACAAACGTATCTTTTCAATATATTTCTTATTCAGGTTCATGGTATATCCTAAAGTGACGTTGTCTATCTTCAGATAATCACCCGGTTCAATGAAGTAGTCGGTAATCACATTCTTACCTGTCGTGATATGTGCATTCTTCGAATAAGCGGTCGTCAACTGGTTGGTAGTCATGCTCTGCAATCCGAAATAGAAATCATGCACGTTGAATATGTCAAACCCGGCAGCACCACGGAGGGCAACAGACAAATCAAAGTTCTTATAAGTGAAGTTATGCGTCATAGAGCCGGTGAATTTCGGCAAACCGTTTCCGGTCACAGACTTATCCTCTTCCGTACCTTGGGCTACAGGAATCACATTCCCCTTTTTATCATAAATCAGCCAGTCACCTTTTTTATCCACTCCTGCATAACGATATGTAAAGTAGTTACCAATACGTTCCCCCTCTTCAATCCGCTGCAAATATCCCGGATTATTCGGATTCGCCATGCTACAGGTAGAGTAATATTTTTGTCCTTTATATATATCGTTGGAAAAACTGACAAACTTATTGTTATTAGTAGCCCCCACTAATGTGAAACTATAAGTGAAATCCTTTGTCCGGACAGCATTTACTGTAACATCAAGTTCGAAACCGGTATTACGCAATGTACCTACATTGGTATAGATGGTGGAGAACAAGTTAGGTGGTACCGGTACAGAATAATCTCCGAGCAAATCACTTTGTTTACGATGGAAATAGTTAAATGAACCGGTCACTTTGTGTGAGAAGAGTGAGAAGTCCAAACCCACATTCTGATTATGTCCCTTCTCCCAGCGCAATTCCGAGTTCGTATTTTTGCTCGGTCCCCATACATGAAAACGGTTACCATTGTATTGATACCAACCGAAAGCCCGGTAAGTAGCCAGAGAATTATAATTTCCTATTTCCTGATTACCTGTCACCCCATAGTCATAACGTACTTTCAAGTCATCAATCCATGAAAGTCCTTTCATAAACTTCTCATCCGAGATACGCCAACCGACAGATACAGCCGGGAAATTGCCCCATTTATGATTCTCGCCAAAGCGGGAAGACCCTTCGTGGCGTAAAGAGAAAGTAAACAGGTAGCGCTCTTTCCAATCATAATTAACACGTCCGAAGAAGCTGATTAACTTATGGTCATTCTTATAGGAGCCCATCATTGTTTTTCCATCTTTTGCCGCTTCCAGCCCGGAACCCAGATTATTATACGTCAATCCATCCGAAGAGAAATTCCAGTTTTCAGCAGACATTCCGGAATTTACACCATAATTATAGCTATACCCCACCATTGCACGGATCTGATGATTCTTGATACGTGTAGAGAAATTTGTTACCCATTCCAGATTGTTAGTCGTACTTTTGTCGAAGTCACGGCTGGCTTTTCCGGTGACACCATCATTTACGTTAGAACCATAAGTAGACGGTGTAAACCATCCGTTAAATTTATCAACTTGATATTGAGAAATAGTGACCTGCGACTTCAATACCATGTCCGGATTCTTCGGATTAAACAGAGGCAGCAGATTAACGGCAGCCGTAGCATTCCATTCCAGCAACTTAATTTCCGTACCATTCTCTTCTTCATTCAATTGCTCTACGATATTAGAACCTTCCGTTCCACTGGGAAAACGATAGTACCCATTAGCCGATTCCGAATCATAAATAGGCATTGTCGGATTGTTTTTAATAGCATTGCTATATACATTGGCTGATTTGTTCCGGTCGATAACACGAGGAGTTATATTAGCAGAAAACGTGAATAGCCCGTCTTTGGTTGTATGGTTAATATTGGCACGTGCTCCATATTCATGACGGTCGGAACGCAAATCAATACCACGGGCATTACGATAGTCGGCGGTCACCCGATAGTTGGTTCTCGCATTACCGCCGGAAAATGTCAATGTATGCATGTGAGTCACCCCCAATTGAGTAACGGCATCAAACCAGTCTGAATCAGCTCCCATATCGGAAAGCGGATTAGACACTGTGCGATAAGCACGGTATTCTTCCGCATTCATGATGTCGAGTTCTTTTTTAGCTTTATTAAAAGTAACGGAAGTACTATAGGTTGTATGAACCTGTCCATCTTTGGTCCCTTTCTTTAGATTAATCAGGATAACCCCGTTACTACCCCGCGTACCATAGATCGCAGAAGCAGCACCGTCTTTCAATACATCAATCGATTCAATATCGGCAGGGTTAATATTCGTCATATCACCTCCCGGCACTCCGTCTACCACAATTAACGGTCCTAAACCTGCATTACGGGAAGAGACACCACGAATCTGAATACTTCCTTGATTGTTCGGATCGGCCAGAGCTGTGTTAGAAACCGAAACGCTGGAAACTTTCCCCTGCAAAAGCATGGAGGCATCGAGGCTGGATATCTGATTCAGATCTTTCGCACCTATATGCGAAATAGCCGAAGTCATTTCTTTCCGTTTCATCGTACCGTAACCCACCACTACCACTTCATTCAAAGCGGTCGATTCTTCTTTCAATACGATCTTCAATAACTGGCCGTTTTTAACAGCCACTTCTTGTGTTTCATAACCGATATAAGACACTTTCAGGTGTCCATTCTTAGGTACGTTCACCAGAAATTTACCGTCTATATCTGTAATAGTACCCTGTTTCGATTCTACGACTACTACGGAAGCGCCAATAACTGGTTCGCCCTTTTCGTCCGTCACCGTACCTGACACCTTACTTTCCTGCTGAACTTCCAAAGAAGCTCCCTTTACCTGTATACCGGAAAACAGTATCAGCAGTATACCTAACAGACAGGTACACGTTTTGAAATGAATATTCTTCATAAATAAATGATTTTATGTTAGATGATAAAGTTAACGCAATCCTCTTGCTTGTAAAGCGGAGATTAATACTTCCGGTGCATCTGTCTGTATCATACGTACTTCAGGATAAATCTGAAGAAGCTCATCCAGATAAGTCGTATTTATATCATATTCAGGTATCAATCCGGATAATACATGAAGCATATTGACTGTAGGAATCATTCCCTCACTGACGGCAGTTCCTATAGGAGTACTTTGCCCGTCGGGAGCATAAGAATATTGCACGAAGTAATTGCCCGGAAGCCCAACCAGAGGTTTGTAAGCGCTTTGTGCCCATGTGTACACGTGTGCCTTTTTAGAAATAGACAACACTTCTTCTGCTTTCTGGCTACTGTTACAATAGAAAAAGACTTGTTCCATCATATCCAGTTCCTTGACAACATTCATCACCTCTTGGGTAGAGGCTGTACGTGGAGAATAATCCAGATTGAAATATATTTTTCCACGCCCTGCTTTCAGAAACTCTTCCAATGTGGGCATCTTCTCATCGGTCACCCTTCCATTCCGGTCCAACAGATTATATTGCTGAATTTCAGCATAAGTCATTTTCGTAATATCCCCTGTGCCGTTAGTCGTAGCATTGATTGTCTGGTCATGGCACACCATAACTACTCCATCGCTTGTGAGATGAGTGTCACATTCAATCACATCCGCTCCTGCATTGATGGCAGCTTCACAGCAGATACCGAATTTTCGGGAATAGTCTTGTCTGTTGTATGAGAGCGATGCGTCATAGCCCATACCATTTTGTTATCTGCATCCCTGAATTGCTTCATGGCTTCTGTCAGCGCCAATAGGTCGTAAATACGGATCCTTTTCTGTACTACGCGCTCACCCGCTGTCACTAACATCGTGTAGTCACCACTTTGTGTATAAGCATGAGTGATAGGCGTAGCTGCTTTCCCTTCCTTGACTGTTCCGTCACCAAAGTCGACAGTAACGTCAGTATTACTGTCGATATTGTTAAACACCACTTCCACTACCTCTTTCAGCATAGCACGGGTGCTCGTTTGCAGATAAGGATTCTTTTTTACGGGATCATCATCTGAACATGCCATAAAACTAATTCCGCATAAAACAATTAAACTGTATGCATATTTTATAGCCAGTAATTTTAAAATTCTTCTCTTTATAAGAAGAAAGGACAATAGATTTTCATTTCTCATTGCGCGTTTTACATTAGTTGATTTATTTAATAGATTACGTTGCAAACATAAGTAATACGCACTAAAAAAAAGGAAAAAAAACATTCAATAAAAGATGAGAATTTTTCTTTTCGTGAAAAAGAAGACCATTTGAATAAGAAAAGAAAGAAACGGGCTCTTTTTGAATAAAACGGGCGTATTGCAAAAAGTACGCCCCCTATTTTCATTTGCGTTCAGGAGTGCCTGACGGTTTGCGAAGCGGGAATCCTTCTTTCTGCGGAATTCCTAAAACAGGGATTCCTTCCTTATCCCACTCTATTTTCTGCATACGCGGCGTCCGGCTATCCAAAACAAGCATATCATACAAACTCTTGCGGGCGTGATAAAGCATATACCATTCCTTACCGTCAGGTGAAGGAATAAAACAGATACTACCGGGTCCATATACATGATTTTCCGGTGCTTGCTTAAACACAGGCTCCGGTGCCTTTTTCCAAGAAGCCGGATTCAGCAGATCGCTGTCAGTATCGGCAGTCAGCAGTCCTACACAGTAGTAAGGAGTCCAATTACCACTTGCCGAATAATAAATCAATAACTTATCTTTCTTCAAAGAATAGAAGAATTGCGGTGCTTCATTGACACGAATCGGATAGGCAGTTTTATTACCATCTATACTGATCCACTGACATTCCCATTCATATTCTGGTTCGGAAATCAAAATACGGTCAGAAGCCAGTGTCCATGGGTTTTCCATTTCGGCAATATAAATACATTGATTTTCCTGATAAACTCTACGTTTCTGCCATCCACACCAGATTAAATAACGCTTTCCTCCATGTTCAAAAGTACTGGCATGAATTGCCCAATTATTATCTTCATCAGTTGATATTCTTCCCTTCATGACAAATTCCCCTTTCATCGGGTCAGCAGACTCATTCTCAAGCACATAAATCTGACGATTATCAATATTTCCATCATCCGCACAACAATAAATATACCATTTATTATTAATGTAATGTATTTCAGGTCCCCAAAGATGAAATGCGTTTGACGAATTTTGAGGTACCCACACATCTTTCTGGGATGCTTCCGCCAACCGGGTTATATCATCTGTTGCCCATAAAGTGATACGGTTGCTCATGCTTTGGGTATAATAATATATTCCGTTATGGAATACCGCCCATGGGTCTCCTCCTCTTGACAAAAGCGGATTCGTATAAACAGGTACGGAATCGAGGTCTACCCGCTCATGTGTTTTTTTATTCTGACCGGATGAGCACCCCACTAAAAGAATAAGGAGAAAATACAATAAAATTCGCATAGTAATACTTATAATATATATAAATAATAGCCTGTTAAATGACTAATTAAGAAATTCAAGACAGATACAACGAAAATGGGGCGGCAATATATAACAAAAGTGTTGAACCTGCAAACAAAGAAAGTGAAAAAACAAATTAAAACAGCCCTTTACAAGCAGCAATATATGAAATAATTATTTTTCCAGCAATTTGGTTGATTCTCGCTATTTATTGGCAAATAATCAACCTTTATTTCATTGATTTTTCATCATTTTTGCGGCATAACTTTAATATTTATAGACATGAATTCCAAAATAGTATTCTTTTTCATGATTATGTGTTGCTATTCAGTAACCTTATTTGCTCAAACAAATACGGGCAAAAAACAAACAAGTACTAATCCGGTTTTTGACGGTTGGTATGCAGATCCCGAAGGAGTCGTTTTCGGTGATAAATACTGGATTTATCCGACTTATTCAGCTCCTTTCGAACAACAATTGTACATGGATGCCTTTTCTTCCCCAGATTTGGTACACTGGAGAAAACACCCGAAAGTCCTTTCTGTCGAAAATATCAGCTGGTTAAGGAATGCTTTATGGGCACCTGCCGTGATAGAAGCAAATGGGAAATATTATTTCTATTTTGGAGCAAACAACATATATCATGAGAGTGAAGTGGGAGGTATAGGTGTGGCTGTAGCCGATCGTCCGGAAGGTCCTTTCAGGGATGCGCTCGGAAAGCCGCTGATTGGCAAGATCGTGAACGGAGCGCAACCTATTGACCAGTTTGTTTTCAAGGACGATGACGGTCAGTATTATATGTATTACGGTGGTTGGGGACATTGCAATATGGTGAAGATGGGACCTGATCTAATCAGTATCGTACCTTTTGAAGACGGAACGACTTATAAAGAAGTGACTCCGGAAAATTATATAGAAGGACCTTTTATGCTTAAACACAATGGCAAATATTATTTCATGTGGTCAGAAGGCGACTGGACAGGACCCGATTATTGTGTAGCGTATGCCATTGCGGATTCGCCTTTTGGTCCGTTCAAAAGAGTTGGGAAGATTCTGGAGCAGGACACTAAAATAGCTAATGGCGCCGGACATCATTCCATTATCAAAGGTCCGGGAAAGGATGAATGGTATATTGTCTACCATCGCCGTCCTTTGGGTGAAACCGATGGGAACTACCGCATTACTTGCATTGACCGAATGTATTTTAATACAAACGGTACTATCAAACCTGTAAAAATGACTTCCGGCGGAATAAAAGCCAGACCATTGCGCTAACCAGTTATTTATTATAGCGATGAAACTTAAAATAATATCCATGAAAAAGTCCTTATTAGTCTTAGCTTTATTGTTTTCATTGGTATCCTTTGCTCAATCTCCGGTCGATAAATCTTTTCCTCCGGAAGAGTTGTTTGCTCTAGGATCTTACTATTACCCCGAGCAATGGGATTCCTCCCAATGGGAACGTGATTTGAAGAAAATGTCGGAGATGGGAATCAAGTTCACCCATTTTGC
>OCLY01000662.1_pt1 | contig 14116 bp, 9 predicted proteins | sample 1538971 | NCBI WGS metagenome assembly OCLY01 (sample SAMN04168657, study PRJEB22393) | human gut metagenome | biome: human gut microbiome; feature: stool | host: Homo sapiens | collected 2014-03-20
AAATGAACTATTTCACCACAGAGGACAGTCAGAAGATCCATACTGAACAGATGAGATTATCTGAAATCCAGAATAAAGAATTACAGGATAAAATTGCTGTGATAAATAAGAATTCTGAAGAATAGATCAAAGCAATGCAGAAACAATATGAGACTACTAACAGGTAGCTGAAGATTTTCATATCGGCTCAAAAGAGTTCTATACACTGTAATTATTGGCTCATTTTGAGCCGATATATTAATAATATTATGTATTTTTGAGCCGATATAATCAACTAAATAGCAATGGAAGAAGAAATTCAACAATATCTTCGTTTTCATCCTCTATCTTCTAGGTCAGAATTAATGGAGGGAGTGAATACTAAAGTAAGTGTCGCCACATTCAAGCGTTTATTAGCTGCCATGATTTCCGCTGGAAGTATTGAAGTCATAGGGCAAGGACCTGCCACATGTTATAAACTAACACCACAAACGTTTGTTACAAGTTATTTCGACTTAGAATCATACTTTCGGAAAGAAGTTGATGAGCGTGAAATTCAACAAGCTTTCAATTTCAGCCTTATTCCTGATATATTGCCTAATGTTGACCCTTTCACGATGGACGAACGGAAACATTTAACGGCTCTTCAAGAAACGTTTAGAAGAAATGTATTAGAAATGACAGACGGAGAGTACCGGAAAGAAATGGAAAGGTTAGGTGTGGATCTTAGTTGGAAGTCTTCTCAAATTGAAGGGAACACATATAATCTTCTTGAAACGGAAAGACTTTTGCTGGAAAAAGAAGAAGCAAAAGGTAAAACTAAAGAAGAAGCCATTATGCTACTAAATCACAAGGAAGCTCTTGATTTTATTTTAGATAATCCTGATTATCTTCAGTATTTATCAATAAGAAAGATTGAAGACATTCATAGTATCCTTATTAAAGAACTGGGAGTTGAGCGTCATATTCGTTCTCGGCGTGTTGGTATTACGGGTACGAATTATCGTCCACTTGATAATGAATATCAAATAAGAGAAGCTATGGAAGACACTTGTCAATTAATTAATAATAAGCAGAGTATCTTTGATAAAGCTTTCCTAGCTTTAGTTCTGTTATCTTACATTCAGCCATTTGCTGATGGTAATAAACGTACTGCCCGTATAACAAGTAATGCAATACTTATAGCCAACGGTTATTGTCCTTTATCATTTCGTTCAGTTGATTCTATCGACTATAAGAAAGCTATGTTAGTTTTCTATGAACAAAATAATATATATCCATTTAAGAAAATATTTATAGAACAGTTTGAATTTGCTGTGAATACATACTTTTGAATTTATCTGTATATTGATGGTTGTTCCAACGATAACATTATTATAAATATAATAATTATGTTCATAATAAATTTGTAATGCTTCCTGTTTTAATACAAGATTGTTCATTCCGTCTGCAGTAATTTTCTCCTGAAAGCCGGAAGTTTCTGAAAGACTTTTATCTTTGCAACTATAATACATACGGCACTATGAAAAAAGTGATTCTGATTTTTGTGACAATCGTCCTTTCCGGTTTGCTTTATGCAAAAGATAATAAGAGTACCGATGCGTTACTTCGTGAGATTGATGGTATCATTAAAAACCGTCAGACCTATGGAGCGGAAAAGGAGGCGCGTATCGCTGACCTGAAGAAATTGCTGGCGGAGGCTACTTCCGATGAACAACGATATGGTTTTTGCGGACGTCTTTTCGATGAATACCGGGCTTATAATCTGGATTCGTCTTTTGTCTATGCTCAACGGAAAGAGGAACTGGCGCATCGCATGGATAAACTGGATTATCTGGATGATGCTGCCATGAATATGGCGGAAGTGATGGGAACTACCGGGATGTATAAAGAAGCGTTGGAACTATTGGGGCAGATTGATAAGAAAACGTTGCCCGATTATCTCTATGGTTATTATTATCATTTGTATCGCACTATTTACGGCTTGATGGGAGATTATGCCGTTACGGAGAAAGTCAAGAAAGAGTATTATCGAATGACGGATCTGTATCGTGACTCTCTTCTGCAGATCAACGCTTCCGACTCTTTGGGATACGTATTGGTGATGGCGGATAAGTGCATCGTACATGCTCAATACGATGAAGCCATCCGTATGCTGATGGAATATTACAACAAACCTTCTTTGGATGACCATTCAAAAGCAATGCTTACTTATACTCTCTCCGAGGGTTACCGGTTGAAAGGCGACAAGCAGGGGCAAAAACATTACCTGGCCCTTTCGGCCATTGCCGACCTGAAATCGGCAGTAAAGGAATATGTATCTTTGCGCAAACTCGCTTCCCTTGTCTACGATGAAGGGGATATTGACCGTGCTTACAATTACCTGAAATGCTCCTTAGAGGATGCCACTCTTTGTAATGCCCGCCTTCGTACGTTAGAAATCTCGCAAGTCTTTCCTATCATTGACCAGGCTTACCAATTGAAAACCAAACGGCAGCAACAGGAGATGAAAGTATCATTGATTTGTATCAGTTTGCTTTCCGTATTTTTGTTGGTTGCCATTTTCTTCGTTTACAAGCAGATGAAAAAGGTTGCTGCCGCACGTCGCGAAGTGGTTGATACCAATACGTTGTTGCAAGAACTGAACGAAGAACTTCACGACTCCAATTCGCAACTGAAAGAGATGAACCATACGCTTTCGGAAGCCAACTATATCAAGGAGGAATATATCGGCCGATATATGGACCAATGCTCCACTTATCTCGACAAGATGGATTTATACCGTCGTTCCCTAAATAAAATTGCTGCTGCCGGAAGAGTGGAAGAACTATATAAAGCCATTAAATCTTCTCAATTCCTTGACGAAGAACTGAAAGAGTTTTATGCAAACTTCGACATGACTTTCCTGCAACTTTTCCCCAATTTTGTGGAGGAATTTAATGCGCTGCTCACAGAACCCATGCAATCCAAACCGGGAGAACTGTTGAACACCGAACTCCGTATCTTTGCCCTTATCCGGCTGGGGATTACGGACAGTACCAAGATAGCGCAATTCCTCCGTTATTCCGTGACTACCATTTATAATTACCGGACCCGTGTCCGTAACAAAGCTTTGGGAGAAAGAGATGAATTTGAGACTAAAGTAATGCAAATAGGGAAGGTGGAAGAATAAGAAAATCACTACTTTTTTAGTCTGACTTCTATTTTATAACGTTCTTATATTTAGTGGTTTATGCTGTGAGATACTGTGTAAATCACTATATTTTTGCTATCTGCTCAAAGAAGCAGTATGAAATGTGGATACTTTTGTTTCACGGTCATTTCAGCAATGACACAGAGAACGAAAACAAAAGTAACCCTAATATTAACTTTAAATTAATGTACATGAAACAGAGTATGAAGTCGAAAGGCTTTGAACGCCGCCTCTTATTAATAATGTGGGGCTTGTTCCTATCTCTTAGTGCATTCGCACAACAGATTTCAATAAAAGGACATGTAGTAGATGCCACGGGTGAACCGGTGATCGGTGCCAGTGTGGTGGAAGGACGTACAACGAATGGTACGATAACCGATGTAGACGGTAATTTCTCATTAAGCGTTCCGGCTAACAGCACGCTGACTATCTCTTTTGTCGGCTATAAAACGCAGACAGTTCCGGTGAACGGGAAAAACTCGTTGAAAGTAACCTTGCAGGAAGATACGGAAGTATTGGACGAAGTTGTTGTAGTAGGTTACGGAACGATGAAAAAGAGCGATTTGACTGGTGCCGTATCTTCTGTCGGAGTGAAGGACATCAAAGACTCTCCGGTAGCTAATATCGGTCAGGCAATGCAGGGAAAAGTATCCGGCGTGCAGATTATCGATGCCGGTAAGCCGGGTGATAATGTCACCATTAAAATCCGCGGTTTGGGTACGATCAACAACAGTAACCCGCTGATTGTCATTGACGGAATTCCTACCGACTTGGGATTGTCTTCTTTGAATATGGCTGATGTGGAACGGGTAGACGTATTGAAAGATGCTTCGGCAACAGCTATCTATGGTTCCCGTGGTGCCAACGGTGTGGTGATGATTACCAGCAAACGTGGTGCCGAAGGTGCCGGAAAAGTAACGGTAAACGCAAACTGGGCTATTCAGAACGCTACTAAAGTGCCCGATATGCTGAATGCTGCGCAATATGCCGCCTTGAGCAATGATATGCTGTCTAATAATGATGATAATACAAACCCTTATTGGGCAGACCCTTCTTTATTGGGAACAGGAACGAACTGGCTGGATGAGATGCTACGTACGGGAGTGAAACAAAGCTATTCGGTTAGCTATTCCGGTGGTACGGAAAAGGCACATTACTATGTATCCGGCGGTTTCCTCGACCAGTCCGGTATCGTGGAAAGCGTTAATTACCGTCGTTTCAATTTCCAGGCAAATAGTGATGCCCAGGTCAATAAATGGTTGAAGTTCACTACCAATCTGACATTCAGTACCGACGTGAAAGAAGGAGGAAGTTATAGCATCGGAGATGCGATGAAAGCACTCCCCACCCAGCCGGTGAAGAATGAAGACGGTAGCTGGAGCGGTCCCGGACAGGAAGCGCAATGGTATGGAAGTGTCCGCAATCCGATCGGTACGTTGTACATGATGACGAACGAGACGAAAGGATATAACTTTCTGGCAAATATCACCGGAGAGATTGCCTTTACCAAATGGTTGAAGTTGAAAAGCACCTTCGGTTATGACGCCAAATTCTGGTTTGTAGACAACTTTACTCCGGCTTACGACTGGAAACCGAATCCGGTAGAAGAATCCTCCCGCTATAAGAGTGACAACAAATCATTTACCTACCTGTGGGATAATTATTTTGTATTCGACCATACTTTCGCCCAAAAACATCGTGTAGGTGTGATGGCAGGTTCTTCCGCCCAGTGGAACAACTATGATTACCTGAATGCTCAAAAGAATATCTTCATGTTTGATAATATCCATGAAATGGACAACGGAGAGAAGATGTACAGCATCGGTGGCAGCCAGAGCGACTGGGCACTGCTTTCTCTGATGGCACGTCTCAACTATTCTTACGAAGATAAATACCTGCTTACAGCCACTGTGCGCCGTGACGGTTCTTCCCGCTTCGGTAAGAACAACCGTTGGGGAACATTCCCTTCCGTTTCTCTGGCATGGCGTATTTCGCAGGAAGAATGGTTCCCGAAAGACAACTCTCCGGTGAATGACCTCAAACTGCGTATCGGATACGGTGTGACCGGTAATCAGGAAATCGGTAACTACGGTTTTGTTGCTTCCTATAATACGGGAGTCTATCCTTTCGGCAACAACAACTCCACCGCTTTGGTATCTACCACCCTTTCCAATCCGAATATTCATTGGGAAGAGGTACGCCAAACCAACTTCGGTGTGGATATGAGCCTGTTCAATTCACGTGTCAACCTTTCGCTGGATGCCTACATCAAGAAGACGACTGACATGTTGGTGAAAGCTTCCATCCCTATCACCTCCGGTTTTGAAGATACTACTGAAACCTTTACCAATGCCGGCAAGATGCGCAACAAAGGGGTGGAGATGACCCTGCGCACCATCAACCTGAAAGGTCTTTTCTCTTGGGAATCTGCTTTAACGGCTACCTATAACAAGAATGAAATTCTGGACCTGAACAGCGAAACTCCGATGTTTATCAATCAGATGGGTAACTCATACGTGACTATGCTTAGAGCCGGTTATCCGATCAATGTATTCTACGGATACGTGACCGACGGACTTTTCCGATGGGTAATTCATACGTGACTATGCTTAGAGCCGGTTATCCGATCAATGTATTCTACGGATACATGACCGACGGGCTTTTCCAAAACTGGGAGGAAGTAAACCGCCACGCCACCCAACCGGGAGCAGCTCCGGGGGATATCCGTTTCAGGGATTTGAATAACGATGGAGTCATCAACGATGAAGACCGTACCGTTATCGGTAACCCGAATCCGAACTGGTTCTTCTCTTTAAGCAATAATTTCTCTTATAAGGGATGGGAACTCTCCGTTTTCCTGCAAGGCGTATCGGGAAACAAGATTTATAACGCCAACAATGTTGACAACGAAGGAATGGCAGCCGCTTACAACCAAACCACAGCCGTATTGAACCGCTGGACGGGTGAAGGAACCAGCAACTCTATGCCCCGCGCCATTTGGGGAGACCCGAACCAGAACTGCCGTGTATCCGACAGATTTGTGGAAAACGGTTCCTATCTCCGTCTGAAGAATATCACGCTTTCGTATACACTGCCTAAAAAGTGGATGCAAAAGATTCAACTGGAAAATGCCCGCATCTCTTTCTCTTGCGAGAATGTGGCAACTATCACCGGATATTCCGGCTTCGACCCGGAAGTGGATATTAATGGCATCGACAGCAGCCGTTACCCGATTTCACGTACCTTCAGTATGGGCTTGAACTTTAACTTTTAAATCAGGAGAAAGAATATGAAAAAGATAATAACTTTGGTATTTATGTCTGCCGTGCTGGCATTGACATCGTGCAATGATTTCTTGGATAAATATCCCAAATATGGCGTCGATCCCGAGTCGGAAGTGACGAACGAGATTGCTGTGGCACTGACTACTGCCTGCTATAAGACCTTGCAATCGTCGAATATGTACAACCAACGTATTTGGAGCCTCGACATCATCGCAGGCAACAGTGAAGTAGGAGCCGGAGGAGGTACTGACGGTTTGGAGACTGTTCAGGCTTCCAATTTCATTGCCCAGAGCGATAACGGCTTTGCCTTGTATGTATGGCGTTCTCCATGGGTAGGGATCGGACGTTGCAACATCGTGCTTTCCAATTTGCCTTCAGCATCTATCTCCAATGAGATAAAGACCCGTTGCATGGGTGAGGCTTATTTCCTGCGTGCACATTATTATTATATTCTGGTTCGTTTGTACGGAGGGGTGCCTTTGCGCTTGGAGCCGTTTGAACCGGGAGAATCTGCGGATATTGCCCGTAATACGGTAGATGAGGTATATGCTCAAATTCTTTCCGACTGCAAAAATGCAGTGAATATGCTTCCTCCGAAAAGCAGTTATGGAGATGCTGACAGGGGACGTGCCTGCAAAGAGGCTGCAATGGCGATGCTGGCGGATATTTACCTGACACTGGCTCCCAACCATCGCGACTATTATAATGAAGTAGTGACCTTGTGCAATAACATTGCTGCAATGGGATATGATCTGACTCAATGCAATTATGCCGATAACTTTAATGCGACGATCAATAATGGTGCGGAATCTCTCTTCGAAGTGCAATACTCCGGTAGTACGGAATATGACTTCTGGGGCGGCGATAATCAAGCATCCTGGCTGTCTACCTTCATGGGGCCTCGTAATTCGGGTATGGTAGCCGGTGCTTATGGATGGAACTTGCCTACGGAAGAGTTTGTCAAGCAATACGAGGACGGTGATTTGCGGAAAGACATCACTGTGTTGTATCAGGGTTGTCCTGCTTTTGACGGTATGGAATACAGACGTTCCTGGTCGAATACGGGTTATAACGTACGTAAGTTCCTTGTATCGAAAACCGTCTCTCCGGAGTATAATACCAACCCCAACAACTTTGTAGTATACCGTTATGCGGATGTCTTACTGAAGAAAGCGGAAGCCTTGAATGAACAGGGACATCCGGATCAGGCTGCCGAACCATTGAATATCGTTCGTAAGCGTGCCGGACTGACAGAGCTGCCGACCACTCTGACGCAGACCGAAATGAGAGAAAAGATTATTCATGAACGTCGGATGGAACTTGCTTTTGAGGGACATCGCTGGTTCGATATGATCCGGGTTGATAATGGAAATTATGCATTGACATTCCTGAAATCTATCGGTAAGAATAATGTGACCAAAGAACGTCTCCTGTTGCCTATTCCGCAGACGGAGATGGACTCCAATCACCTGATGACTCAAAATCCCGGTTATTAATAATCCGTTTTATAATCATTCATTTAGACAAATAATATGATGAAGAAATATATATATCAGTTGTTATGCTCTCTTTTCATCGGTGGAACGATGGTTGCTTGTACCGAGGATTATATGGAGACAGATAAAGGACATGATACCCTCACCCTTTCGGTGAATCAGCAGGAGTTGGTGTTGAACGAAAAGAACCATAGTCAGGAGGCGCTGGCGCTTTCATGGACTACCGGAACGAATTATGGAAGCGGTAACCGTATCTCTTATACGCTTGAACTGGCGAAAGCCGGAACGGACTTTGCGAATGCTTATTCGGTGGATTTGGGTACGGGAACGTATCAATGGACTAAGAAAGTGGAAGAACTTAACCAATTTCTGCATACGCAGTTCGGTATCGGCTATGCCGTGAAAGCGGAGTTGGAAGCACGTATCACAGCCGTCGTTGCCGGAATGGAAGATCAGAAGCAGATTGCGACGACTGCCTTTACGTTGACTACTTACCAGCCGGTTACTACCACGCTTTACCTGATTGGTGATGCTGCTCCGAACGGATGGAGTGCCGATAACGCAACGGCAATGGAACGTACGGATAACGGACAATTTACATGGACAGGAAAGCTGAATACCGGATCGTTTAAGTTTATAACGACCTTAGGAGAATTCCTGCCGTCGTACAACCGTGATGCTACTGCCGAAGAAGGACTCAAACTGACCTATCGTACATCGGGTGACCAACCGGACGAACAGTTCACAATCAGTAAAGAAGCAACTTATATCGTAAAAGCAAACCTGCTCGACTTGACGTTGACACTTACCGAAACAGAAGATATTGGCTGGAGATATGAAGAATTTTTCATTGTCGGTTCGTTTACGGGTAACAATGGTTGGGGATTTGAAGCACTGTCTAAAGATGCTGTCCAAATGGATCTGTTCCATTATGGAGCCGTGATTCCCTGGAAGGCGGACGGAGAATTTAAATTCGCTTCTGTGACAGATTTCGGTCAGGCGGATGCTTTCTTCCATCCTACTGTGGCTAATGCTCCGTACACTTCGACATCAGTAGTGCTTGGAGGTGACGATAATAAATGGCAGATGAAGGAAGCCGAATGTGGCAAGCCTTATAAAGTATGGTTCTATACAGGCAAAGGAAAAGAAAAGATGCTGATGCGTCCGTTCACTCCTTACGAAGGGCTGTATCTGGTGGGTGAGGCAACTCCAAACGGATGGGATTTAGGCAATGCTACTCCGATGACGAAGAGTGCCGACAGTCCTTACATCTTTACCTGGAGCGGCACACTGAAAACAGGTGAGATGAAGATTTCCTGCGACAAGCAATCAGACTGGAACGGGGATTGGTTTATGGCGGATAAGAGCAACAAGGCTCCGACGGGAGAAGTAGAAACGGCATTGTTTGTTGCTAAGTCGGATGCGGAGTTGAGCAGTATGTATCCGGATGCAGATTTGGGTAGTTTGGATTATAAATGGAATATTCAGGAAGCCGGTTCTTATCGGATTACGATTGACCAGTTGAAAGAGACGATTTCGATTGTGAAACAATAAAACAAGAATTCAAGATGAAGAAAATAATATATTGGGTGGCTGCTTTTCTGTGTATGGCTTGCAGTGACGATCATGGGGCGAACCAGGAGAATGGAGGAGCTTCGGGCAGTGTTACCGAAGTGACTCCGGTAACATCGGATTTAAGTGTGGACCTGTCTACGGATAAGGCTTTCTATAAACCGGGGGAGAAAGTGGTATTTACAGCAGAAGATGCGTTGCCTGCCGGAACTAAAGTTCGTTATCGTCTTTTAGGGGAGGTTGTCGGAGAAGAGTCGGTAAATGGAGGTTGTCGGAGAAGAGTCGGTAAATGGTACCAGTTGGACATGGCAACCGCCTACTACTGATTTCAAAGGATATATGGCGGAACTGTACCGTCAGGAGAATGGTACAGATGTGATTCTCGGTACGATTGCGGTAGATGTATCCAGTGATCCGGCACGTTTTCCCCGTTATGGTTTTGTCGCTGATTTCAGTCGGGAGAAGACGGCTGAAAAGACACAGGAAGAGATGGCGTATCTGAATCGTCATCACATCAATTGGGTACAGTTTCAGGACTGGCATAATAAACATCACTGGCCGTTGGGCGGTACACGTACGCAGTTGGACGAAGTATATATGGACATCGCTAACCGGGAGGTTTATACAAGTTCTGTGAAGAATTACATTGAAGCGCAGCATCGTTTCGGTATGAAGTCTATGTTTTACAATCTTTGTTTTGGGGCGTTGAAGGATGCCGCTGCGGACGGGGTGAAGGAGGAATGGTATTTGTTTAAGGATGCTTCTCACACTACTAAAGATAGTCATGATCTGCCGGGCGGATGGAAAAGTAATATTTATCTGGTAGATCCTTCTAATAAGGAATGGCAGAAATATTTGAACGAGAGGAATGATGATGTATATGCGAACTTTGCCTTCGACGGCTATCAGATAGACCAGTTGGGACGACGCAGCACGCTTTACAATTACAACGGTATTCCGGTCAATCTGCGTGAGGGATATGCTTCTTTTATTGAAGCGACGAAGCAGGCTCATCCGGACAAGAGTTTGGTGATGAATGCGGTCAGCCGTTACGGTGCCCGTCAGATAGGGGAGACAGGTAAAGTTGATTTCTTCTATAATGAAGTGTGGGCGGATGAGGCTGATTTTACCAATCTGAAAGCCATTCTTTATGAAAATGGAGTCTATGGTAATTATCAGTTGAATACGGTTTTTGCAGCTTATATGAATTATAATAAAGCGGATAACCGGGGAGAATTTAATACGCCGGGTATCTTATTGACAGATGCTGTTATGTTTGCTTTGGGTGGTTCGCACCTGGAGTTGGGAGGCGATCACATGTTGTGCAAAGAGTACTTTCCGAATGAGAACCTGACAATGAGCGAAGAATTGAAAACAGCGATGGTTCGTTATTATGATTTCCTGACTTCTTATCAGAATCTGCTTCGTGACGGTGGTACGGAGAATAGTGTTTCCATGAATTGTACCAATGGCGAAATGAGATTGAATAGTTGGCCTCCTCAACAGGGATCGGTTACTACTTATGCCAAGCAGGTAGGTGGCAAGCAAGTGATACATCTTCTTAATTTCTCGCAAGCGAACAGCCTTAGTTGGAGAGATGTGGACGGCACGATGCCGGAACCGGCTCTGATTACAAAAGCGGCTTTGCAAATGAATCTGTCGGCAAAGGTGAATAAGCTGTGGGTAGCGTCGCCGGATGCACACGGAGGAGCTTTGCAGGAGTTGGCCTTTACACAGGAGAACGGGGTTGTCTCATTTACATTGCCTTCCCTGAAATATTGGACGATGATTGTGGCTGAATAAAGCGGTTGCTACAGAATAACTAAAATGATAGGTATGATGATTAGATATAGATTATGGGTATTGTGCTTGGTATTTCCAACATGGGTTTGGGCGGAAAATACGACACGTACATGCACTTCTTTTACACAGCAGGGACGTCAGGTGACTTTTCACCTGGCGGACAGTGCCGCCTTACAATTGCAACTTTGCAGCTCTTCCGTCGTGAAAATCTGGTTCTCACCCGACGGGCAATTGCAACGAAGAAGTGCTTCGTTTGCAGTGATTAATGAAGAACTGGAAGAGGTAGGAACTATTCATGTGGATGAACAGGCGGCCTGTTACGAGATATTTACTCCGAAGTTGCGTATCCGGGTGAATAAATCTCCGATGAGTCTTCAGATATTCGATAAATATCAGAAACTCCTGTTTAGTGATTATGCCGATAAAGGCCATGTCAGTGAAGGAACGAAGAAGGTGGAATATAAAGTGCTTCGTCGTGACGAGCACTTCTTCGGACTTGGTGAGAAAGCGGGAAAGATGGACCGTCGTGGCGAGTCTTATAAGATGTGGAATAGTGACAAACCTTGTTATAGCGTGGTAGAAGATCCTCTTTACAAGAGTATTCCTTTCTTTATGAGCAATTACCGGTATGGTATTTTCCTTGATAACACCTATAAGACGGAATTCAAATTCGGAACGGAAAGCCGTGATTATTACAGCTTTGAAGCGCCGAACGGGGAAATGGTATATTACTTTATCTTCGGTAAAGACTATAAAGAAATCATTAGCCAATACTATAAAGAAATCATTAGCCAATACGTCGGACTGACCGGAAAACCTATCATGCCGCCGAAATGGGCGTTGGGTTTTGCTCAATGCCGCGGTCTGTTGACAAGTGAAAAGCTAAGTCGTGAAATAGCCAAAGGCTACCGGAAACGGGGAATCCCTTGTGATATTATCTATCAGGATATCGGCTGGACAGAATACTTGCAGGATTTCGAGTGGCGCAAAGGAAACTATGAAAACCCTAGGAAGATGCTTTCGGATTTGAAAGAGATGGGTTTTAAGGTAGTTGTATCTCAAGACCCGGTAATTGCACAAGCCAACAAAAAACAATGGGAAGAAGCAGACCGCCTGGGCTATTTTGTAAAGGACAATACGAACGGCAAAAGCTACGATATGCCCTGGCCGTGGGGTGGAAACTGCGGAGTGGTGGACTTCACTCTGCCTGCCGTAGCCGACTGGTGGGGAACTTATCAGCAGAAACCTATTGACGATGGTGTCTCCGGCTTCTGGACAGACATGGGTGAACCTGCCTGGAGTAACGAGGAGCAGACGGAACGCCTGGTGATGAAGCACCATCTCGGTATGCACGATGAAATCCATAACGTCTATGGCCTGACTTGGGACAAAGTGGTAAAAGAGCAATTTGAAAAGAGGAATCCGGACCGTCGTGTTTTCCAAATGACTCGTGCTGCTTATGCCGGATTGCAACGTTATACGTTCGGTTGGACAGGTGATAGCGGGAACGGAGATGATGTGTTGCAAGGCTGGGGACAGTTAGCCAATCAGATTCCTGTAATGCTTTCCGCAGGTTTGGGATTAATCCCGTTTTCTTCCTGTGATATCACCGGTTACTGTGGGGATATTGAGGATTATCCGGCTATGGCGGAACTCTATACCCGTTGGATTCAATTTGGTGCCTTCAATCCTTTGAGCCGTATTCACCACGAGGGAGATAATCCGGTGGAACCGTGGCTTTTCGGACCGGAAGCGGAAAAGAACGCGAAAGCGGCTATTGAACTGAAATATCGTTTGTTGCCGTATATCTACACTTACGCCCGCGAAGCGTATGATACAGGATTGCCTATCATGCGGCCTCTGTTTCTCGAATATCCAATGGATATGGAAACTTTTTCTACGGATGCCCAATTCATGTTCGGTCGTGAATTACTGGTAGCTCCCGTGGTGAAGAAAGGTGCCCGCACAAAGAACGTGTATCTTCCTGAAGGTACATGGATAGACTACAACAACAAGCAGATGGTTTACACCGGAGAGCAATGGACTACTGTTGATGCTCCCTTGTCCTCTGTTCCCATGTTTGTGAAGCAAGGTTCCATCATCCCCACCATGCCGGTGATGAACTACACCCATGAGAAACCGGTATATCCACTTACTTTTGAAATCTTCCCCGCACAGGAAGGTGCACAGGCTGCCTTTACTCTTTACGAAGATGAAGGGGAAAACTTAGGGTACCAGCGTCATGAATTTGTCAAAACACCGATTATTTGCAGCACTCTGGCAAATGGATATGAACTGACTGTCTCTGCCTGTGAAGGAAAAGGATATACTGTTCCCGGTCCGAGAAATCTGTTGTTCCGTATTTATTCTGCGAAAGCCCCGAAAGAGGTAACTGTCAAAGGAAAGAAGATAAAGAAAACTAAACCGGAACGTTTGGAAGAAAATCTGGAGAATGACACTGAAACTGTGGTATGGAGTTGGGATAAAGAAACTGGTGTATGTAGTGTGCGAATGCCTGATAAGGGAGGTAATGAGCAGATTATGATTGCTTTTAAATAAGTGGTCACCGTAATCATCATAAGATATTATTTATAGTTTGAATATCGCTTTTAGCACTTTATTTATATAAAAAGGAACAGACCACTATTTGTGGGACTGTTCCTTTCTTATTAGGTATAAACAAATGAATGTTTATAATCTATTATCAGTCTTTGTTCAAGACAGATGTGATATGCGATTATTTATTCCGTAATCAGTTTCAGAGAAACATCATCGAACCAATAAATAAC
>OCLY01000697.1_pt1 | contig 12906 bp, 9 predicted proteins | sample 1538971 | NCBI WGS metagenome assembly OCLY01 (sample SAMN04168657, study PRJEB22393) | human gut metagenome | biome: human gut microbiome; feature: stool | host: Homo sapiens | collected 2014-03-20
TGCCCGCCGAGCCTACATTCCCGCCGGCGACGCCGCGCACGTGCTTGACGCCGTTACGGTGCTCCGCTCCATGGAAGGCGAGGAGCAGCCGCTTCTGGGCCGCCGCGTGGTGGTCTACGGCGGCGGCAACACCGCCATCGACGTGGCCCGCACCGCAAAGCGCCTTGGCGCCGAGCCGCTGGTCGTTTACCGCCGCACCCGCGAGCGCGCTCCCGCCCATCAGTTCGAGATCGAGGAGGCCATCGAGGAAGGCGTGCACATGAAGTGGCTCTCCACCATTGCGCATGCCGACGAAGGCGAGATCCGCATCGAGAAGATGAAGCTTGACGAGAGCGGCCGTCCCGTCCCGACGGGTGAGTTCGAGACGGTGAGCGCCGACAGCGTCGTGCTCGCCCTCGGTCAGGAGACGAACCTGAAGTTCCTCGAAGGCATCGACGACCTTCAGATGGAGAACGGCAGCGTCGTGGTCGACGGTTCGATGATGACGGGCTGTCCCGGCATCTTCGCCGGCGGCGACATGGTGCCGGGCGAGCGCAACGTGACCGTGGCGATCGGCCATGGCAAGCGAGCCGCCCGCTCGATCGATGCCTGGCTTGCCGGTCGTCCGATGCCTGCCGCCGAAGAACGCCAGCCCGCGACCTTCGGCCGTCTCAACACGTGGTACTACGCGGATGCGCCCAAGTCCGTGCGTCCCCAGCTTGACCTCGTTCGCCGTCAGACGACGTTCGACGAGGTGGTCCAGGGGCTCACCGAGCAGACTGCGCTCTTCGAGGCCCGCCGCTGCATGTCCTGCGGCAACTGCTTCGAGTGCGACAACTGCTACGGCGTCTGTCCTGACAATGCCATCATCAAGCTCGGTCCTGGCAAGAAGTTCCGCATCAACTACGAGTACTGCAAGGGCTGCGGCATCTGCGCCAACGAGTGTCCCTGCGGCGCGATCGACATGGTGCCCGAGTCCATCTGATGCACCTGATGCCGTCCGGTCAAGAGACCGGACGGGCCGTAAAAAATGAAGGAAGCACCGTTTTCCAACGGTGCTTCTTTCGTTATGGGCTGTAGGGGCCGTTGACCTTCAATCGCCGCCGACGTTCGTCTTCAATGTCAGAGCGAGCGCGCAGGCGATGAGTAGAACGGTGGCAAGGTAGGGCGCGCCTGCAAGGACGGGATGCATGTGGTGGTCCGCCGTGATCATGAGCAGAGGAGTGCCGATGAGCGGCGAGATGGCGCCCGTGAAGCTGTTGAGCGAGCTGACCGCTCCCATGTTGACGCCCTGTGTGCTTGCTTCGCAGCGCCTGCTGATGAGGCCCTGAATGGTCGGCCCCACGATGCCCATGACGGCGAAGAGGCAGACCATGGCGAGACTCACCGCGCCCGACGGCGAAAGCGCGATGACGAGCATGGAGGAAAGGCCGATGAGGAGGCCCGTCACGATGATGTGTCCCGGCGCGAGCTTCTGGACGAGACGCGGCAGGATGAAGCCCTGCGTGAGGCTGATCGAGAGGCCGAGCGCAAAGATCGACATGCCGATCATGAGCGGCGTCCAGGCGTAGCGGTATTCCGTGTAGAGCGCCCAGGTGCACTGCATCAGGCTCTGTGCAAGCGTGAAGAGTGTGATGACGACGAGCAGCGGGCGAAGACTGAGGTTGCCTGCCAGGCTCCAGATGGCGGAGAACGGGTTGAGGCGTCCGAGGGAGAGCGGAGCCGTCGACCTGACCCTGAGGCTCTCGGGAAGGATGAAGAAGCCGTAGAGGAAGTTGAGGGCGCAGATGGCGCTTGCGACGAAGAACGGAATTTTGGGATCGGTCTGGCCGAGCACGCCGCCCACGGCGGGGCCGAGCACGAAGGCAATCCCGAAGATTGCGCCGATCTTGCCGAAGGAGGCGATGCGCTGGTGAGAGGGCGTCACGTCGGCGATGTAGGCCTGCGCCACCACGATGTTGGAACTCATCATGCCGCCGACAAGTCTCGAGAGCAGGATGAAGGGCAGGGACTGGCTGACGGCGGGCACGATCATCATGATCGAAAGGCCGAGAATGCCCGTAAGCAGCACGGGACGCCGTCCGATGCGGTCAGAAAGGGCGCCGAGGATGGGCGCGAAGAAGAACTGCATCAGGCCGTAGCTCACCATGATTGCGCCGTACCAGCTGGTCTGCAGGTCGCGCGTGTCAGCGAGCGATCCGATGAGCCTCGGAAGAACAGGAACAATGAGCCCGATGCCCAGTGCGTCGAGGAAGACGCAGGCAAGAACAAACCCAATTGCAGGCTTTCTCATCATGGGACAGGGGCGCGGAAAGAAGCTGACGAAGATCCAATATTACCGCGAGTCGCAGGGCAGCGCGGAAGGGGCCGAAGGGCTGCCGCAGGCCGGAGAGGCCGGGCTGAGCCTAGGCGGAACCCACCCAGTCGCTTTGATGCGAATCAACAGTTGTAAATCTGATTGACATTTTGGTGGCTGTGAAGCTTGGAAGAAGAGGGTGTTGGAGGTGAAGTTTTTGGTAATGTAAACAAATGCGTACGAATGCCGCCGAGGCTTGGTCGCCGAAGGCAGAAAAAGGCCGTACGAAAGAAGAATGTCACCTGGAGTACAACAATGAAGCGAGTCTTCAATTTTGCGATGCCGTTCCTGCAGGCATCGCTTGTCAAGCAGATTTTGGTCGGTCTGGTACTTGGCATTGCGCTTGCCTATGCGGCTCCCGCCGCAGCCGTCAGCTGCGGCTTCCTCGGCACCGTCTTTGTGACGGCTCTTAAGGCCGTCGCCCCGATTCTGGTGTTCGTGCTCGTGATGAGTTCGATTGCGAACCAGAACCTGTCCGGCGAAAACCTCCACATCAAGCCGATCATCGTCCTCTATCTGATAGGCACCTTCTCCGCCGCCATCGTTGCGGTCGTGGCGAGCTTCATGTTCCCCACGAAGCTCATCCTGACGGCGACCGACGCTGTGGCCACCACCCCCGGCGGCATCGGCGAGGTGCTCGGCAACGTGATTCTCAACGTCGTTGACAATCCCGTCCACGCCATCTCGTCCGGCAACTACATCGGCATTCTCGCCTGGGCCATCGCCATGGGCGTCGTGCTGCGCCATGGCACCGTCGCCACGCGCGAAGTGCTCAATGACGCCGCCAAGGGCGTCGAGTTCGTGGTCCGCCTCGTGATCCGCTTCGCCCCCGTCGGCATCTTCGGCCTCGTTGCGAACACCTTCGCCACGACCGGCGCCGAAGTCTTCATCGGCTACATCCAGCTTCTCGTGGTGCTTCTCGGCTCCATGTTCTTCGTGGCTCTTGTCATCAATCCGTTCCTCGTCTGGTTCTGCACCCACAAGAATCCGTTCCCCGTGACGCTGATGACGCTCCGCGAATCCGGCGTGGCCGCCTTCTTCACCCGCTCGTCCGCCGCGAACATTCCGGTCAATCTGGAAATCTGCCGTCGCCTCGGCCTGCCTGAATCCACTTACTCCATTTCGATTCCCGTGGGTGCCACGATCAACATGGCCGGCGCCGCCATCACGATCACCGTGCTGACGCTTTCCGCCGCCTATTCGCTCAACATTCCCGTTGACCTCGGCACGGCCGTGTTCCTCTCCTTCGTGGCCTCGATCTGCGCCTGCGGCGCCTCCGGCGTGCCGGGCGGCTCCCTGATGCTCATCCCGCTTGCCTGCGGTCTCTTCGGCATCGATCAGAACACCGCCATGCAGGTGGTCGCCGTTGGCTTCATCATCGGCGTGCTCCAGGACTCCTGCGAAACGGCCCTGAACTCCTCGAGCGACGCGCTCTTCACGATCGCCGCCTGCCAGCGCGCCGAGCGTCTGGAACGCGGGGAGTAATCCTTCCGAAATGCAGGGACGGACTTGCGCCGCCCTGCTGATTTAAAATTGCCGAAGTTTGACTTCGGCAATTTTTTTGACTTCATCCGACGATATGCGACGTTTCAATACCCCGATCGAGGTGCTAAATCAGGTTTTCGGCTACGAGTCCTTCAGGGGCTTTCAGGAGGAGGTGGTTGAAACCGTCGTGTCGGGCAGGGACGCTCTGGTGCTGATGCCGACAGGCGGTGGCAAGAGCCTCTGTTATCAGATTCCCGCGCTGCTGCGCGACGGCGTGGCCGTCGTGGTCTCCCCCCTGATCGCCCTCATGCAGGATCAGGTCGATGCGCTGGACGAAGTCGGCGTGAAGGCGGCCTATCTCAACTCGTCTCTCACGCCCGAGGAGGCCTCCAGAGTGAAGGACGAGCTTCTGTCGGGCAGGCTGGATCTGCTCTACGTGGCGCCCGAGCGCCTGATGATGAGTTCTATGCTCTCGTTGCTCGACAGGGTCAACGTCTCGCTCTTCGCCATTGACGAGGCGCACTGCGTGAGCGTCTGGGGACATGACTTCCGTCCCGAGTACGGAGAGCTGGAGCTGCTGAGGACCCGCTATCCTCAGGTTCCCCGCATTGCGCTCACGGCCACGGCCGACGAGAAGACGAGGGCGGAGATCGTCGGAAAGCTTCTCAACGACGCCAGGGAGTTCGTGGCGAGCTTTGACAGGCCGAACATCTTCTACCGCATCGTCGACAAGCGCAACATCAAGGAGCAGCTCCTCAACTTCATCAAGTACGAGCATTCGGGTGACAGCGGCATCGTCTACTGCCTGGCCCGCCGCACGACCGAGGAGATTGCGCAGTACCTCTCGGGCTGCGGTATCGAGGCGCTGCCCTATCATGCGGGCCTTCCCGCAGAGGAGAGGGCTCGCAATCAGGCAAGGTTCCTGCGTGAGGACGGCATCGTGATGGTGGCGACCATCGCCTTCGGCATGGGCATCGACAAGCCGAACGTGCGCTTCGTGGCGCACGTGGACATGCCCAAGTCGATCGAAGGCTACTTTCAGGAAACGGGGCGCGCGGGACGCGACGGCGAGCCCGCCGACGCCTGGATGGCCTACGGCCTCAACGACGTCGTCAACCAGCGCTTCTTCATCGATGCGAGTGATGCGGACGAGATGCACAAGCAGCTCTGTACGCAGAAGCTCGATGCCATGCTCGGTCTGGCCGAGGCGCCCGACTGTCGAAGGCAGAGGCTTCTGGCCTACTTCGGCGAAAAGTCCGAGCCCTGCGGTCACTGCGACAACTGCCTCGAGCCGCCCGACCTCCTCGACATGACGGTGCCCGCCAAAAAGTTCATCTCCTGCATCTACCGCATTCGCGAGGCGAGCGGCGTCTGCTTCGGCGCTCAGCACGTCATCGACGTGCTGATGGGCAACATGACGGACCGCGTGGCTCGCTTTTCCCACGACAAGCTCTCGACCTGGAGCATCGGACAGGACCTGTCGGCGGCCGAGTGGCGGATTCTGCTTCGCCAGCTTGTCGCACGCCATGTCGTCTGGGTGGATCCGACGGCGCGCAATGCGCTGAGCCTTGGAGAGGCTGCCCGCGACCTGCTGCGGGGCAACATGAAGATCAGCGTGAGAAAGCGTGTGGCGGAAACGCGCAGGAAGCGCCGCGAGCATTCGCAGACGGAGGCCCTGCTGCAGGAGTTCTCCAAGCGTGACAGAAGCCTCTACGAAGCGCTGCGCCAGTGGAGGAGTGATGAGGCGAAGAGCCTCGGCAAGCCTCCCTACGTCATCTTCAAGGATGCGACCCTGCTGGAGATAGTGCGCGAGCGCCCGACGTCCCCTGAGGCCCTGAGACGCATCTCAGGTGTTGGCGAGAAGAAGCTCGTCAACTACGGCGACGCCGTGCTCGACATCGTGGCGGCGGAAAGCTGAGCCGACGGGGATCCGCATGAAACAAAAAAAAGAGCAGCCCATGAGGACTGCTCTTTTTGCTTGGACTCTAGAGGACTCAGCGGACCACCGTGGTCTGAATGCCCTGATTGTCGAGTTGGCTCTGGACTTCAGACGCCTCCAGCTTGTTGTCGAAGGGGCCGATGCGGACGCGCCAGACGCTGCCCGCCTTCACCACCTGCACATTGCTGATGCCTGCGGTGAGGGCGAGGGAGCCCGTAAGGTCATGGGCGCTCTTCTCTTCCTTGAAAGCACCGGCCTGCAGCCAGTAGCTGCCGCCAGCTCCGGCGGCGGGCGTCTGAGACTGAGGCTGGGACTGGACCGGCGGAGCGACGGTCACGGTCTTGACGCCGGACGAATCGTCCTGTTCGGCGCTCTTTTCCTGCTGCTCATTGAGGGCGCGGTTCGGATCGATGCCGCCCGCGAGCTTCTGGGCGGGGTCGACGTCAGCGGTCACCTTCTGAACCTTCTCGACGAAGGGGATCGGGCTGTTGGTGATGAACACCGCCGCGGCTGCGCAGATTGCGCAGCCGGTGACGACGCCGATCAGAAAGCCGGCAAAGCCGGAAGCAAGATTGGTACGGGCCACTGTGGATAGTCCTCTTGATTAAGCATCTTCGCGGCGGGCCATGTATTCAGGCGCGCTGATGCCGAGAAGCGCGAGACCGTTGCCGAGCACCTGGCGGGTGGCGGCAAGGAGAGCGAGGCGGGCGTTGCGCTCGACATCGTTCTCGATCACGACGCGTTCGGCGTTGTAGAACGTGTGGAAGGCCGCGGCGAGCTCCTTCAGGTAGTAGCAGAGCATGTGCGGCGCATGGTCCTTGGCGGCCAGCGTGAGAAGCGACGGATATTCGGCGATCTTGGCCATCAGGTCCATGGCCTGCTCGCTCACGAGGCTAGAGAGATCGGCCTTGATGAGTTCGTCGGCGGACGGAACTTCGTAGCCCTTTTCCTTGGCGTTCGCAAACACGGAGCAGATGCGGGCGTGGGCGTACTGCAGATAGTAGACGGGGTTTTCGTCGCTCTTCTGCTGGGCGAGGTTGATGTCGAAGACGAATTCGGCATCGGCCTTGCGGGCAACGAGGAAGAAGCGGGCGGCGTCCTGGCCGGCCATGTCGACGAGGTCGCGCAGCGTGACGTAGTTGCCGGAGCGCTTGCTCATCTTGACGGGTTCGCCGTCCTTCACGACGGAGAGCATCTTGTGAAGGATGTATTCGGGGAATTCCTTCGGGATGCTCATCTGACGGGCGAGCGCGCAGCACTGAAGGCCGCAGCGGACGCGGGCAATCGTGCCGTGATGGTCGGAGCCCTGAATGTTGACGGCCTTGGTGAAGCCGCGCTCGAACTTGGCAAGGTGGTAGGCGACGTCGGGCACAAAGTAGGTAAAGGTGCCGTCGACCTTGCGCATCACGCGGTTCTTGTCGTCGTGAATGCCGAGGTCTTCGCATTCGGTGGTCTTGAGCCAGAGGGCGCCGTCGCGTTCTTCGGTGCGGCCGGAGTCGATCATGGACTGCACGGCGGCCTGCACGCGGCCGGAGGCGTAGAGCGAGGACTCGAGGTAGAAGTTGTCGAAGTGTACGCCGAGCGCATCAAGGTCGTCGTCCTGCTCGTTGCGCAGATAGGCGACGCCGTAGCGACGGATGCAGTCGGTGTCGGAAAGGTCGCCCTTGGATTCGATGACCGTGCCGTCATGCGCATGCACGGGCTTGCAGTCAAGGTAGTCGCGGGCGATGGCGATCACGTATTCGCCGTGATAGGCGTTTTCAGGAAGTTCGACGGCTTCACCCTTGAGCTCGCGGGCGCGCAGGCGGATGGATTCGGCGAGATTGCCGATCTGAACGCCGGCGTCGTTGTAGTAGAACTCGCGGGTGACTTTCCAGCCCTGAGTGGCGAGAAGATTGGCAAGCACGTCTCCGAGGGCGCCCTGACGGGCGTGGCCGAGATGAAGCGGGCCGGTCGGGTTGGCGGACACGAACTCAAGAAGAACGGACTGGTTCTTGTGGGCGTCGCCGCAGCCGAAGGACGTGCCGGCCTTGAGGACCTGACGGATGATTTCCTGGCGGGCGTTGTCCTGAATGCGGAGGTTGATGAAGCCGGGGCCGGCGATTTCGACCGACTTGATGAGAGCTTCGCTTTCGGGGTTGGCCTTGAGGGCCTCGACGATCTGCGTGGCGATCTCGCGCGGGTTCTTCTTGAGGGCGCGAGCGAGCTGCATGGCGACCGTACAGGCGACGTCGCCGTGTTCGGGCATCTTCGGGCGTTCGAGAATGACGGTGACGCCGGTGACGCCGAGCGTTTCGAGCGCGGCGGAAATGAGGGAGGTCAGAGCCTCTTTTTGCTGAGCGAGCATGATGAGTGTCGTGTGAGTGATGGGTTCGTTTTCCTGATCGTCACAGTGTACCTTTTCGGGAGTGAGGACACATCTGAAAGGGATCGGGAAAACGTAACGGCCTGCCGTCCGTTCAGACAACAGGCCGACGCTGTGAACGTATCAGTGCCTGGCGGGCATCAGCGCTTGTCGTGCGTGATGTAGGCGTAGGCGGAGTGATTGTGGATGGATTCGAAGTTTTCAGCCTCGACGCGGTAGGCGACGACGCGCTCTTCCTTGTTGAGAGCGGCGGCCATGTCGCGAACGATGTCTTCGACGAACTTCGGATGATCGTAGGCGTATTCCGTGACGTACTTTTCGTCGGAGCGCTTCAGGCGGGCCCAGAGCTGGCAGGAGGCGGCCTCCTCGCTATAGGCGATCTGCTCTTCGAGGCTCATCGGAGCGGAAAGCTCGACGGAGGCCGTCAGGCGGGAGCGCTGGTTGTGAGCGCCGTAGCGGGAGATTTCCTTGGAGCAGGGGCAGAGGCTCGTCACGGGAGTGGCAGTTTCCTGACGGACGGTGATGACGCCGCCGCGGCTGTCGGCAATCCAGGCGGCCTCGTAGTTCATGAGGCTGGTGAGCTTGCTGACGGGGGCGCACTTGCGGATGAAGAACGGGAAGCGAAGCTCGATCGTGCCGTCAACGGCGTCAAGACGCTTGAGCATGTCGGCCATGAGAGAGCGGACGACGTCCACGTTGAGCGGTTCGGAATGCTCTTCCATGAGCGCGACAAAGCGGGACATGTGCGTGCCCTTTTTGTCTGCAGGAAGCGACACGGTCATTTCGACGGTGGCGACGGTGGCAAGGGTGTCTTCCTTGGTCTCCACCGTAATGGGAACGGTGATGCCGCGAACGCCGACGCGGTCGATGGCGATATTGCGGCCGTCGCGCGCGGACTGAACGTCCGGAAGAGTGTTTTTGTTATCTGCGTCCATAAATCTTCTTTGGTGGCTCAGGACAACTGCTTGGAAGCTGTTCTGGGAATGAAAACTGAGCATTGCTTGACCGGCAAGTTGCACGGATAAGCATCCGTTTTTTTGAGTGAGGGGATGCCTGCTGATCGATCAATTATAGGGTGGTCTGCTATCTTACAAAAACATGACGCTTCGTGGGGCGGAAACGGCCTCATAGTTGCGTTCATTCTTCTGAGGGTACGAATGTTTACAACCCGAACGCTTGTCCCGGGGTGTATTCGTCCCCATCTAGAAGGAAATAGATGAGGGGCCGCCGCGGAACGGGGCCGCCTCTTATACTTGAATGTGAAGCTCCGGCAATGTGCCACAGAACTTGAAGACGCCGGAGGCCTATCGGAGAAAGACGCTTATGCCGCTCTATGTTTTTCAGACGTCAGGAAACCCCTTTGTTCGCATCCTGATCGGGTTGGTTTCGTTCGCCGTGCTTGTCGGTCTCGGCTTCCTGATGCTGCCCGTGGTGCTTGCGGTCATCGCCGCCGTCATGGTGATGGGGCTTGTCGCCTGGGGATGGGCATGGTGGAAGGCCAGGCAGGCGGGCGGCACCACCGACTGGTACGAGGCGATGAGCCGTGCCGCCGCAAGTCGTCAGGCTTCCGAGCAGGGCGCTCGTGAAGACGTGCGTGAGACGCGCACGGAGACGACGGTGCTCAGCATCAAGACGTCGGACAACAAGAAGTGGAAGATGAACGACGTCGAGGATATCGAGGAGCGAAAGTAACTCTCCTTAAAGCAGAGGAGAAATCAGATAGCAGGCCCCTTCCTTGAGGCGCTCGGACACGGGGCGCCGGTACCAGGTTTCGGGGTCGAGACGGCTGCACTGCTCCGCATAGGAGTCGTGCAGCTTTTTTAGGTCGTGAATGAAGCAGGCGTCGAAGATGAGCAGCATCATCTCGAAGTTGAGGTGAATGCTGCGGTTGTCGAAGTTGACGGTGCCGAAGACGGCATATTCGTCGTCGACGGAGATGGACTTGGTGTGCAGCAGTCCTCCGTTGTAGAGGAGCACTTCGACGCCGGCGGAGAGCATGTCGTCGAAGTAGCGTCGGGCGGCCCAGGTGACGGCCTTGCTGTCGGCGTTGGCGGGTACGATCAGTCTGATCTTCACGCCTCTGTATGCGGCGCTCAGAAGGGCCGTGGCAAGGCCTTCGTTGGGAACGAAGTAGGGCGTCGTGATGGTGATGTTGAAGCGTGCGGCGTTGATGGTGTCGAGCAGCAGGTAAAGGTTCGGGTCCTTTTGACCGTAGGGACCTGAGGGCACCGTGACGATCGTGGCCGTGCCGCTGGATGGCCCAGTCGATCAGGAAGGTGGCGCGCAGGCTCTGCACGGCGGGGCCGGTGAGGCGGACCATGGCGTCGACCCAGGGGCCGACGGTGCGCGCGGCGTCGTAGGTGTGCGGGTCGATCATGTTCAGGCTGCCCGTGTAGCCAATCTCGTTGTCGATGATGATGGTCTTGCGGTGGAGGCGCAGGTCGACGCGCTGAAGGCCGAAGAAGTGCAGGAGCCGCATGGGCATGGCCTTGGCGACTTCGATCCCTGCATTGCGGAACGCCCTGCAGGTGTCGCTCTTGAGGAAGGCGCGCGAGCCGAAGTCGTCGACGAGAATGCGCACGCGCACGCCGCGCTCATGGGCCTTGAGGAGCGAGGCGGCCACCTTGTCGGCCTCGCCGCCCGGATGCCAGATGTAGAACTCCATGTCGATTGAGCTGCAGGCGGCTTCAATGTCGCTGATGATGGCGGCGAACGTGTCGTCTGAGGAGGAGAGAAGCCTGATTTCGGTGCCCGACGTTACGGGAAGGTTCCCCATGCGGGTCGCCAGATGTATGAGCGTGCGGTGTCTGGCGAGGTGGCGCGGCAGCGGCCCCGTAGGAGTGAGCTTCTGGCGCGAGAGCTCCTTAAGGTGCGCGAGATGCTTGCGAAAACGCGTGGCTCGGAGTTGGCCGATCGGACGTTCGCCGAAGAGAAGGTAGAGGATGAAGCCGAAGTAGGGGAGAAGTGTGGTGATGAGAATCCACGCAAACGCTGATCCGGGCGGGTGGCGCGTGAGCATGACGCGCAGGATGACGCTGATGATGATGCCGAACTGTACGAGCGCGGCAAGCGTGCTGAAGGTGATGATCGAGTCGAGCGAAGGCATTGACGCGGGGCCCTGCAGGCGGTTGTGAATGCGGTTGTTTGTCTAGTGTATACGCATGAGATCTTAGGGGAAGGGGATTGTTTTTAAGTAGTAATACGGAATTTAAGCCTTTTTGAAGAAGTGCTATTGACAGTTCGAAAAGACGTCTGCATAATTCAAATCCTCGTTACGGAGAGGTGCCCGAGTGGCTAAAGGGGGCAGACTGTAAATCTGTTGGCTTACGCCTACGATGGTTCGAATCCATCCCTCTCCACCAGCGAAACTTTCGCAAAGCGAATTTCTCAAATGCAGCGCGGAAGGACACTAGATCCAGATGGAGCAACTCCTCCTGCGATTCCCTTCACCCGCTCCATGAAGCGTGCCCATGTGGCTCAGTGGTAGAGCACTCCCTTGGTAAGGGAGAGGTCATGCGTTCGATCCGCATCATGGGCACCACTAATTTTTTTCCTTCTCTTTAAATAATTCCAGTTCCTTCCCGGGAGCTGGGAGCTTGTTCAGGAGCCAAAGATGGCCAAGGGTAAGTTTGAACGTACCAAGCCCCACGTTAACGTGGGCACGATCGGTCACGTGGACCATGGTAAGACCACGCTGACGGCTGCTATCACCACGATCCTCTCCAAGAAGTTCGGTGGCGAAGCCAAGGCTTATGACCAGATCGACGCCGCTCCTGAAGAAAAGGCCCGCGGCATCACCATCAACACCGCTCACGTTGAATACGAAACGGCCACCCGTCACTATGCTCACGTTGACTGCCCGGGTCACGCTGACTACGTGAAGAACATGATTACCGGTGCTGCCCAGATGGACGGCGCCATCCTCGTGTGCTCCGCTGCTGACGGTCCGATGCCCCAGACGCGCGAACACATCCTTCTCGCCCGTCAGGTCGGTGTTCCGTACATCATCGTGTTCCTGAACAAGTGCGACATGGTCGACGACGAAGAACTTCTCGAACTCGTCGAAATGGAAGTCCGTGACCTTCTGTCCAACTACGACTTCCCGGGCGACACGATCCCCATTGTCAAGGGTTCCGCCAAGCTCGCTCTCGAAGGCGACCAGTCCCCGATCGGCGAACCGGCCATCCTCGCCCTCGCTGACCAGCTCGACTCCTACATCCCGACGCCGGAACGCGCCGTGGACCAGCCGTTCCTTATGCCGATCGAAGACGTGTTCTCGATCTCCGGCCGTGGTACGGTTGTGACGGGTCGTGTTGAACGTGGTGTCATCCGCGTTGGCGACGAAATCGAAATCGTCGGTATCAAGCCGACGACGAAGACGACCTGCACGGGCGTCGAAATGTTCCGCAAGCTCCTGGACGAAGGCGAAGCCGGCGACAACGTCGGTATCCTTCTCCGTGGTACGAAGCGTGAAGACGTCGAACGCGGCCAGGTTCTCGCCAAGCCGGGTACGATCACCCCGCACACCCACTTCAAGGGCGAAGTCTACGTCCTGACGAAGGAAGAAGGCGGCCGTCACACCCCGTTCTTCAAGGGCTATCGTCCGCAGTTCTACTTCCGTACGACGGACGTTACGGGCACGATCGAACTGCCGGAAGGTGTTGAAATGGTCATGCCTGGCGACAACATCCAGATGACTGTCAAGCTCATCTGCCCGATCGCCATGGAACAGGGTCTCCGCTTCGCCATCCGCGAAGGCGGTCACACCGTCGGCGCTGGCGT
>OCLY01000703.1_pt1 | contig 12727 bp, 8 predicted proteins | sample 1538971 | NCBI WGS metagenome assembly OCLY01 (sample SAMN04168657, study PRJEB22393) | human gut metagenome | biome: human gut microbiome; feature: stool | host: Homo sapiens | collected 2014-03-20
TAGAGGTCGAAATAGCCTGTGATTGCAAGCCCCAGAGCGGCGCAAATTGACCAACCTAAGTGATTGTATTCCCTGCGCAGTTTCTTCTTTAGCGCGGAAATAAGTGTCGATTTCGGCACTTGTTTGAATGCCCGGAAAACGAACCAAGAGCCTCTGTCGATGCCCGTTTTGGGTGTCGGCAGAGGCTCTTTTTTTATGACATATTCAAAATAGCGGACAGCAGCTCTTGAACCTGTTGCCGGTATTCCGGCTTTATATCCGAAATACGTCTGGCAAGCGCAAGGGCTTCCACTTCTGGCTCATCGGTCCCAAAGATAATTCGGTCCGCACTGACGCCCAGCAAACGGCAAAGACGCTGCAAGGCTTCAAGAGAAATACCGGAAGCACCACGCTCAATAGCGCTCAGGTGATTCGGCGTCATGCCAAGCATTTCTGAGAGCGTGTCCTGCGTATAGCCCGCCTGTTCTCTTGCCACTTGAATATTGCCGCCGATTTCAATATTGATGTCCTTCTTCTCTCGCATAGCCTCACCACCTTTGCATTTAGTGTACCTAACGGCGGTGTCATTATCCACGGTACGCAGTCGTTGATTTTACTAATGACAATGCGTTGACTGTCCGTGATGAGGGTGATAGAATGGAGTTACCTACCAAAAGAGTGAAAGAAGGGGTGTCATGTCGCGCATTATTGAGTTTAGAAAGTCTGCTCAAAAAGCTGCAAAGCAATCCGTTCAAGGCAAGACTTGTGCGTTTACCGGTCATAGACCGCAGAGTCTTCCGTTCGGCTTTGATGAATCCGATAAGCGTTGTACTTCTTTGAAATCTGTTATGCGGGATCAGATTGTAGCACTCATCGAGAACGAGGGTGTCACGCATTTTATTACCGGCATGGCTCTTGGCGTCGATATGTACGCTGCTGAAATTGTACTCGATTTGAAATCAAAATACCCTCACATTACTCTGGAAAGTGCAATCCCTTGTGAGACACAAGCTATCAAATGGTCTGTGGCTTCACGGGAACGGTATTATAATATCGCGGCAAAGTGTGACAAGGAGACCATGCTGCAACGGGAGTACACGCCGGACTGCATGGACAAGAGAAATCGGTACATGGTCGATCACGCCGATTATATTCTCGCAGTATGGAATGGATGCCCCAGCGGTACCGGGAACACCGTGAGATATGCCCACAAAAAGGGCAAATCTATCATCGTTATCAATCCGGTTTCCCTTGATGTCACGCGGGAATAAGGCAAAAATCCCACTCCTGAATCAAGCGTTGCGAAAACCGTGAAGTATTTCCCGATAGTGAATACACATTGCACTACTCGGTGATTATTGGAAACGTGTACGGCGTATGCTGCCCAGTAAACATCTCCACGGAACACATCGAATTTTCACGGCTTCGTAAAACGGAAAGTGTCACCTTATGAACAGTCCCTTGCCGAGAGAAAAATAAATCGCTGGAAACGGGAACGCCCCCGGCACTGTGCGTCTGGCACAGTGTTGGGGGCGTTTTTCCGTGTCTTAGTTATGAGCCAGTTCATTTAGGAGCAGCTTTCGATAGCCCACATCCAAGACGCAGCGATGGAAGTCCATCAGACGGTGTTCGTCGAACAGCTTTTCACAGAGCTTGGTCAGCGGATGATTCATCAGCTTTGCAGAAATGCCAGTCTCGTTGAAAAACCTTGCCCATGTGAAGACCTCTTCTAAATCTTCCTGCCCAAGCGTGGCAGGAATGATGGCGTTGCAGAGACGGACAATGGGGCTGTCCGTAAATCGCTCTGCGACTTCCTCCGGTGTGCATTCATAGCGGTCACAGTCAAAGGAAAGCGCATCCTCAATTTTAAGATAATTTTCGGTTTCATCCCGCGTCAAGGTTATGGTGTAGTCTCCCATACCGGACGGCACATCAATATTCTCCATGACATCAAGCTCGTAACGGGAGCCGCCGATGATCGCTTCAAAGGAGAAGGACTGACAGATTACTGCTGGGTTCTTGTCTATCTTGTCCTCATTCAGAAAGGACAGCGGATTGTACTCTGTTAGTTCCCAGTCGATTTTTCCTCTCTCTGTTTGTTCGGCGATCTGCTGGATCAGATGTTGTTCTTCTTCGTGCAGATTTTCATTGTACACCATGATACACCTCCATTTTCTGATTCTCGTTTTTGGGGGGCTGCTCTATGTTTCCGAAGAGACTGCCGTTTGTATCATCATTCCTTGGCTGATGGCAGCCCTTCGTAAAACTTCCTCAGTTCCTCCAAACTGCTTGTCCGATTTTTGATAGGCAGGGAGTCCCATGTAATGTCATGATAGCGTTCAGGCGGCTCATCCCGCAGTCTTCGGTCGATGATGCAGACAATGCCGGTGTCTGTGAAATTACGGATCAATCGCCCGATGCCCTGCTTGAGCTTGATAATCATTTCGGGAACACGAACATCCATCAGGGCATCCTTAGCAACGGAACACTTATACTCGATAATTGGATCGGGGACAGGAAACGGAAGCCGGAAAATGATGACATTGGAAAGGCTTTTTCCTTCAATGCTGATACCTTCCCAATATGCACCCGTCCCCAGAAGCACGGAGTTCGTATCTTCCTTAAACTCATTCAGCACCTTGTCCTGCGACGATCCCGGCTGCTGCATCAAGATTTTGTACGGAAGATTTTTCTCACTGAGAATGGAGTAGACCTCTTCCATGTCGGTCTTTGCCGTAAACAGCACGAGTGCCTTTCCGTTGGAAATGCTCAGGATCTCAAGCAGTCGCTCCACACCCTTTTCAATGAAGGCTTCATGTTCTCTGGTCGGGTGCGGGAGATCGTCGCAATAGTAGATCATGGCGTGTTCATCGTATGGATATGGGGAAGGCTTTGGCTCGGATAAGCAGCCGCGGTCACCAGCGGGAAAGCCGGTATTGCTGATAAAGTAAGAATACTGTTCTTCCAGAGACCCGCTCGTGGCGTTCGTCAGCGTGGCAGAGGTCAAGATGGTTCTTTCATCACCATTGAAGTATAGGCGGCTCACAATTTCTTTTGTGTTTTTAGGGCAATAGACGAGTTCCGTGTTGCTGCCGTGCTGCTCAATCCAGATCAGCATATCGTCTATCCGGTCAAGAAGCTCTGAAAGGGACTCGCTGACGGCATCCAGATCATCAGAGGCAGCAAAGGAACGGTTGTTTCTGAAATCCATGCTGGAATAAATCTGAATGCTGGACGAAAGGTTGTGTATGGCGGCGTTCATCTCGGTAAGCAGTTCAATCGCACTGCCATTGTTGTCGAAGAAAAAGCGGTCAGCGTAGCGCATATCCTGTTCTGCCTCGTTGATCTGCTTTTGGACTTGTGCTTTCAGGCAGTTATAGAAGGCGATGATTGCGCTCTCTGCCTCTCGCTTTTCACCTGACACACTGCTCTGGTCAAAGGATCGCAGCTCATAGAATGCGTTCTTAATCATTCCAAAGAGCATACCTTGCCCGAAACGCTCCGTTGTGGCACTCCGCACCTTATCATCCAAGTTGTGTGCTTCATCCACGACAAGCAGATCAGCGGCGGCGTTAATCAGCCCTTCCTGACCGCGCCGGAGTTTCATGAGATGCTGGGTTAAAAAATCCTGATTGCACAGTACCACTCCATCCGTAAACTTTAATGCTGCGCGGACTTTGTAATACTTGCACTTCTTTTCACAGGAGCCACAATTCTTCATGCTGAACCGCTGCACGTTTACCTTGTCCCAGACTCCTTGCGGCAAAACCTCCGGGAAATCCTTGCGTTCCTCATACCCTTGCTTGATTCCTTCTTTGATCGCGTCCGGTGGGTCTGCTTTCGGGTCACACATATACTCATCTGCGCGTTTGTTGCAGAGATAATGGGTCTGTCCTTTTGCGAGGATAACATCTCTGTTCAGCCCAAGAAGGGGCATTACCGCGTGGACATCGCGCCAGAGCTGTTCTTGAAGCGCAATGGTCGAGGTTGCGATGATAACCGGCTTGTTCATGCGTTTGCTGTACAGCAGCACCGGCACAAGATAGCCAAAGGACTTTCCAATGCCCACGCCAGCTTCAATCGCAAAATGCTGATCGTTTATGAGGGCGTCCACAATCTCAAAGGACATATCCTGCTGTCCCTCACGCATTTCCAAACCATGCTGCGGGGCTTCATCCCAAAAGAAGGTGCTGACTTGCTCACTCATGGAGTACAGCTCTGCTTTTCTGCGCTTTTTCCGTTCCTCCGATGTATTGAATCCAAAATAGAATCTGTTGTCCATCCACATTCCTCCCGGAATAGAAACCTATGCTATCCGCGTTTCAGTTCAATGCTGACGTTTCCGTTCTCGTCGATGGTCAGCGTCATGTGTCTGATGTGCTTCTCATAGAACTGCCGCCGCTCTGCGGGAGACATTTCGATCCTCGTGTTTCGCAGAGCAGCGTCAAACATATCGTTGACGTTCAGGTGAACGGAGTTGTCAATCCAGCGGTACATCTCCTTGAATAGTGCGTTTTTCTTGATGTCCTCGCTGTTGCCAGAGTAGAAGTCATCCAGATAGCAGTAGAATATCCCGGATTCTGCGAGTGCCGCCTTCATATCCGGTCCGCATTTTTCCCGCTCAATCATGACAAGGAATCTGGCGTCCGGCAAGGAAGAGATAAGCCCCCAGTAGTCGGAATCGCTTGAGACGATGACGAAGGAATCCACTTGCTTCTGGTAGTGTTCCTGACAGGCTCTTGCGGTGAGCTTGATGTCTACCAGTGATTTGTTCTGCTTGATCCGCTCAATCATGATATGCTCAACGGGGATGCGGGTGTAGTTTTCAAGAATCCGCCATGCCGTAGCGGTATGTACGTCATCAAAGAGAATGATCGCCGTAATTTTCTGCATGACCTCATAATCAAGATTTTTGAGCGTGGCACACAGCTTGTACGGGTCGGAGTTTTCGCAGTCCACCACCAATACGGTCTTCTCGCTGTCATCAATGAAGTCGTAGATATTGTTTTTTACAAAAGCCCCTGCATCAGAGACTTTACTGTATTCCGTGAAGGCGTCGCAATGCCATTGATAAAGCAGGGTAGCAAACTTCTTATCATTATAGAGGACATTACCCTCGTCCATCGGTACCCAGTTGATATACATTTGATAGGGGTAGTAGGAGAGACTTGCGTAATAGATGTCCGCAGCATCTTTTGTTCCGTCCTCTGTCAAACCGTTTGGCATAATGAACAGCTCTTTTATGTACGTCCAGTTAATCCAGATTGGAAAGAGGCTTTTGCAGTTGTTAATGCGGTCTGAAATCAGCCGGTTAATCTCGATAATGTGGTGGCAGAGCTTTGTACTCGACTTTTTGATAAAGCTGATTCCGTCATTTGAAAGCTGCTGCATACTGGACATTGGAAGGATCTCAGGCATCGAAAGAAGCCCACGGTATTCCATCCGCATGATGTCATTTATTTTCCGGTAGTTGCGCTCAATGGCGGTGCGGATGATACATAGATTCCGGATGATGCGGGCATTTTTATCCTGCTCAAGCCGGTTGTATATCTCTATCTTCGGCGGCTCGTGTTCATTTTGAAAAATACGGAGCGGGACGCCGATCAGATATGCTACCTTTGACACAAGTTCATAGGTGCTGTCTTTGTAGGCAATCTGTTCTCCGGCATATTCGACGCCATTCAACATGACTGAATTGCCCATGATCTACTCCTTTCTCGTAGGGGAGTTAAGCGGTCATTACATTGTCCGTCCACATCTCACACTGGCTCATGACAGTCTGGACTGCATCATCCATACCCTCAGGCGGATATTTGTGTTTTTTCAGCAGCCTTTTGACCAAGCGGCGCATTCCAGCTCTTGCGCTCTCTTTCTTTTGCCAGTCTATTGTCTGGTTTTTGCGAAGCAAATCTGTCAGTTCCTTCGTGATAGCAATAAGCTCGTCATGCTCGTAAAAGTCCTTGATTGCTTGCGGCTTCGTCAGAGCATCATAGAAAGCAAGCTCGTCCGCTGTCAATCCGAGTTTTTCACCCTCGGCGGCAGCAGCGGCAATGTCTTTCGCCAGCTTGAGTAATTCTTGAATGACTTCCTCGTTGGTGAGCATTCCGTTCAAATAGCGGTTCATCGCGCTCTGAATGATTTCGGAGAACTTTTCAGACTTGACGATATTTGTTCGACGGTAAACAGAGACCTGTTCGGAAATCAGTTTTTTCAGGAGTTCGACTGCAAGATTCTTCTCCTTCATGTTTGCCACTTCTTCAAGAAACTTCGGATCGAACAGCGAAAACTCAGTCTGGACATCAGAAAAGAGGTTGATAACGCCTTCGCTCTTGATGCTGTGCTTCAAAAGCTCGTTAATGCGCTCATTTACTTCTGGAAGCGTAAACTTCTTTCCGGTACCGCCTGAAACCAAGCGCACGATCATTGTTCTTACGGACTCGAAGAAAGCTGCCTCCATGCGAGTTTGCTCGTCTACCAAGCTGCTGCACAGCGAAAGTGCCTGCTTGAGAAGCAGGGCTTCTTTGATGAACACATTCTGTGTCTTCTCATTGTCGGGAAGCTCGTACTCTGCAACACTTTTGCCGAGTATGAAGTTCACACCTCCGCTGATGAGCTTTGCCCTGTCGAGGTCGCTTCCGGTCATGAATTTCTCATAACTGAATCCGTGGAACAAATCTCTGCAAATAGAGAGCTTTTCAAGGAACTTCGGATATGCAGCCTTGCTTACATCTGTATCACCATAGTTCTTCTTGTCTCTGGCAGTATAGTCGTTCATTGCCTGTTTCAGTGCAGCCGCAATACCGACGTAATCAACAACCAAACCGCCTTCTTTATCTTTGAAGACACGATTGACGCGGGCGATAGCTTGCATCAGGTTGTGTCCAGCCATTGGCTTATAGACATACATCGTAGCAAGGGAGGGAACATCAAAGCCGGTCAGCCACATATCCACGACGATAGCGATTTTCAGCGGAGAGTTATTGTCTTTGAATTTCCGCGCCATATCGTCCTTATGCGCTTTATTGCCGATAATCTCACGCCATTCTTCTGGATCATTATTGCCTTGCGTCATGACCACTGCAATCTTTTCCGTCCACGCCGGGCGTAGCTCAAGAATGCGCTTATAAATCTTCATTGCTATGGGACGCGAATAAGCAACGATCATCGCCTTGCCGGTCAGGATATTCTCGCGGTAATTCTCGTAATGATCAAGAATGTCATTTACCAAGGAGTTGATCGTCTGGTCGGCACCGAGGATTGCTTCCATCTGACCAAGTTCCTTTTTGCTCTTTTCAATGACATACGGATCGGCGTTGTCAGCCATAATGTCATACTCATTATCGATCAGATGGAGGGTGTTCTCGTCGAGTTTCAGGTGAATAACGCGGCTTTCGTAATAGACGGGTCTTGTAGCTCCGTCTTCAACTGCCTGTGTCATATCATAGATGTCGATGTAATCACCGAAGACCTCTCGTGTACTGCGGTCTTTTGTGGAGATCGGTGTTCCGGTGAATCCAATGTAGGTCGCATTAGGAAGCGTGTCTCTTATAATGCGGGCAGTGCCGATAACGGTTTTCGCCTCGACTTCGCCGTTGTCCTTCTGCTTGACCACAACCTTCTCATTGAGACCATATTGCCCGCGATGCGCTTCATCAGCCATCACGATAATGTTCCGGCGTTCCGAAAGAGCTTCGTTGCTTTCTTCAAACTTCTGCATGGTCGTGAAGATTATGCCGTTTGCCTGTCTGTTTGCAAGCAGTTCTTTCAGATTCTTGCGGCTCTCAGCGTGCTGCGGCGTTTGCCGGAGGAAGTCCTTGCAGCGGGCGAATTGTCCGTAAAGCTGGTCGTCCAGATCGTTACGGTCGGTAATGACAACGATAGTGGGGCTTTCTAACGCTTCTTGCAGATAATGAGCATAGAAGACCATAGACAACGATTTTCCGCTGCCCTGTGTATGCCAGAAGACGCCACCCTTACCGTCCGTCACGGTTGCGTGTTTTGTAGACTCAATCGCCTTTTTGACTGCGAAATACTGATGATACCCGGCGAGTATCTTGAAAGTATTCTGTCCATCCACATTAAAGCAGATGAAGTTTTTCACGATGTCAATGAAGCGGGTCTTCTCAAACAGTCCTACAAAGAATGTGTCAAATGATGCGTGTTGCGTATTCTCATAGCTGCCGTCTGTTGTTTTCCACTCCATAAAGCGGTCTTCGCCGGACGTGATTGTACCAGCCTTTGAAGTGGTCAAGTCGCTCATGACACATACCGCATTATAAATGAACATAGAGGGGATCTCATACATATAGTTCCGGAGCTGGCGGTATGCTGCGGAAGCATCGGTTTCTTCGCGGGACGGAGACTTCAACTCCACAATGACGAGTGGGAGACCATTGACAAAGAGAATCACATCTGGTCTTTTTTCGGAGTTCTCAATGAAAGTCCATTGATTCGCAACTGTGAACTCGTTACTGGCAGGATTTTTGAAGTCTACAAGGTAAACAAGGGTAGAGCGTTCTTCACCCTTGTCATAGTATTTTACCGGGACTCCGTTTTGGAGGTAGTCCATAAAGACCATGTTCTTCTGCAAGAGCGTTCCGGTTTCAAAGTTTTTGAGTTTGTAGATTGCCTCCGTCAGAGCATCCATTGGCAAGCTCTTATTGATTCGCTGCAAAGAGGGCAGCAGGACATCCTCATAAAGCGGAGAGTGATAATCGCGCTCCACCTCCGGTCCATAGACATAGGTATATCCAAGCTCATCATTGAGAAGCTGCAAGACGGCATTCTCATAATTTGATTCGGTAAAATAGCCCGACATTTGTACTCAACTCCCTCTATATAATATCCGCATAGATGCGGTTTTCAGCTTTTGTAAAAATTACCTCAGCAGGAAATAAATCTTCTCCCGCATTTGCTATTGAAACCAATGTCATTGCCCATTCCCACAACTGTACAGGCAGCCTATAACATAGATTTTCAGGTGATGCCTCAACAGTGACTAATGGGATGCCGCCCTTTGCAATACCGACAGAAAGAACTACAAAGGCGTTTTTTCCTTTGGTGAGTTCCAGAATGGGTTGTCTGTCTACATCGTGATAAACTTTTGCGCCGCGTCGATTCCTAAAAAAATCCTTTTCTTGATCTTTCACCGGCTCAACAGGCAGCTTGTTTTTCATCTGCTCAAAATGGGTTTCAAGTCTTTGGCAGATGCAGCTATTACAATACTCCGGTTGCATATCAAAGTCTTGTTCGATGTCTTTAGCTGAATTGAAATGATTCATGAAATCCAGCAGTCCCAAAAAGCTAACAAGGTCATCTGAATAATTACCGGCATAGACCTTATACCAATCATTGTTAATCTCGAACACGATATGATAAAGCTGCTTGTATAGCTGTAACTGCCCATCGGTTAGTCTGAACCATTCTTTGCTAAGAAGTGTCTTCGCAATGCGGGGACTGTCCTGCGTCGGTGTCAAGGAATGGTATAGCGATTTCATCAGTTTGCCGATAATTCCTACCAGCATATCAGCCATTCTAATTTCAAAGTGGTCTATCGAGTCTGCCTCTTCGCAATTCTTCAAACTGGCTTCTTTCGCGGCAATGAGAGTTTTGCTTTCGGCTCCTGCTTCACCTTCCTTGTCAAGCAAGACTGAATAATCAAGAATGCCCTTGCTGCTCAGGAAATTTCCAAACCCGACAAACTGCGAATGGTAGTCCCAAGCGAGGGACTGCGGAACATCGACGTTATTCAGGACATAAAGGACGGCTTCAAATGCCGTGTTTTCCTGCGCCTTCAATTCGCGGTTTTCTTTGTTGCGCCTAATCCGGTTCGTCAAGAATGTCATTAACGCAGCTACAAACTCCGCTGGGCTTTTATACAGGCTTTCAATTACCTCTGTGGGTCGGTATGTAACTATCGCTTTGACTATTGAGTAGCGTGCAGCGTCCATATCAAAGAAGACGCTATTGCGATAGCCTTTGAAAATCTGGGTGATAACGTATTCGATTTTGCTTGCACAGAACAGATAGATATAGCTGTTCTCATCAAAGATGGAGAAGAAATCTCCAAGCAGCTTTACATTTGCTTCATTGAGAGAGGCAAATCCATGAACTAACTGCTTCGGCTTTATCGTTCCACTTTTCAGCTCCCCTTTTTTCTTTCTGTCAGCGTATTTTCCTTCAAAAGCAAGATAACGCTGTTCAAAAGCTGTTTCATAATCGCTGCGCCACCCGATAATAGCTGCCAGAAAACCATCATAATACGTCTCGCCAGCAACGGTTGAGAGATTGATGACCCTGCTATGCTCAGACTCATCGTAGTAAAAGCAGTATTCCATCTTATCCCTCCTAACGTAAACGATAATTTAGCGGCTTAGAGCTGGACGGCAGAGACATCGATCTCGCCGGACATCAGCTTCGGCAGCAAGGAATCCCGTAGTGTTGAAAGCCTCCGATTTTCGATGCAATTATTAAGCACCTTTTGAAACATTGGCTCTGCAATACAGAGAAACGCCTTGGCATCATCATCAGATAGCTTCATGATTTGCTCTGATTCAAAATCTCTGGTGGTAATCGCATCAAATACAGCTCCGCTTGCTTTGTGCTTGAGCCTATCAACGGCTTTGAGTGTGTAAAAATATACAAGAAGCTGATGTGTCTCTTTACCGACAAGCGCGTAGCAGGATTGGTTCATAGCCATCGGAACACCGGACATACCAACTTTGCCAACAGTGCCTCTTGCAGTGACGAAAACGGTGTTCACAGGATATAGTCGGCTGTTACAATGTGAAAGCCCCTCTTCGGTGATAGTCTTTTCTGTGATAAGGGTATATGGTGTGCCAACATCTTTTGGGGTGAAGAAGGCAATATTACCGTTCCAATAAGTGTTTTCGCCTGTTTTGGGAGTTCCACCGCCGAGTATCTGTATCAAATCGGTGAATCTAACCTCGGTGTTTGTCCGATCATAGAGGCTCGAAAACAATGCGGCTGCTTGCTGCTGTAAATTATCGTTTATCCTTTCGTTGTTTTCAATTTTGGTATCAAGGCTATCCAGCACAGCAGCAATTCGTTTTTGGTAGCTGACATCTAAGGGAATGCGTACCTTAACAGCCCTCATCGTTTTTCCTGATACTTCCTTAAAGGTGGTTCCGCTTCCCATCGCTTCGATAGCGTCCTTGTTGTACTTCAAAAGGTAGTAAACAAATAGCGGATCAGCTTTTTCATTTACGACAATACTCTTGAATCCCTGATTGGTACAAACACTTTGAGAAGCGATTGCGACGTAACCAATGGGAGCGCGTGATGTGAAGAGAACAGCATCTTTCGGCATCATTTGTGCAGAACATGACGCAAGTCCCTTTTCGGTTATATTTCTTTCCCCGCTGGTTATGTATCTTCCTTTGAAAGAAGATAGGTCTTTGGGCGTTATCCACGGAATACTGCCTCCGTAGTAGTCTTCACATTTTGTAGATGGGGTTGCCCCACCAACTATTTCTCCTAATTTATCAAGAGTACACTCAATCCATTCTGTCATGCGGTACACCATCCTATCCGATGTATTTTCTATGTGCCAGCTTCACATTCTGTTGTTTCACCATTGCATAGTGCATGGTGGTGTCGATTTTCTGATGCCCTAAGAGCTGCTGGACTTGCTCTATGGGCATTCCCTTGTCTATGGCAGTAGTAGCCAGTGTACGTCTGAATTTGTGAGGGTGAACCTTCGGGATATTCAGACGTTTTCCCAACTCCCGAAGGCGTGCCTCCACTCCGCCGATCATCAGCCGGTCAAAGGGAGCTTTCAGGGAAACGAACAACGCAGGGTTTTCATCCGTTCTGCCCTCAAGATAGTTTTGAAGGTGGATCTTCGTCCTTGCATCGAAGTAGACCAGTCGTTCTTTATTGCCTTTGCCGATAACCACGCATTCGCGTTCGTTGAAGTTGATGTCTTCGCGGTTTAGCGTGACCAGCTCACCAACACGCATTCCAGAGGAAGACAGAAGATCAATCATCGCCAAGTCTCGTGCCGTTTTGCAGTTGTCACGCATCAGCTCTAATGCTTCATCGGTGTAGGTGTCCTTGACCACTTTTGCAGTCTTGACTTTATGAATCCGGCGTACCGGGCTTTTCACGATGAAGTCCTCATCCTCAAGCCACGAGAAGAAACTGGACAGAATACGTCGAATGTTATCTATGGTCACTTTGCTCGACCTACGATGAACCTGATAGTCGGTCAGATAGCGGCGTAAATCATCTGTGGTGATCTGTTGTACAGACTTCCCAGCTCCGGCAATCATAGCCTCAATCGTCTTCCGGTAGTAGCTCAGGGTTTTCTCCGAACAGCCTTCGATCCGCTTTGCCGTGATAAATGCTTTGACTGCATCTGTTTCTTCTGCTGGAATTGAGCTACTATCATAGATAATCGTTGCCCCTTCCAAAGTCTCAGCCATTGCATCCCGAAGACGCATGAGCTGTTCGTTGTTGAGATACGGCAGCATTTTTCGCTGTATCTCCGTGATGAGTTGTTCTGCCATTGTCGTGTCTCCTTTCAAGGTAAGAGAACGACATTCAGTGGCAGTCCCTTTTGTAAAACTCTCGCCACTGGTGAGAGTTATTCAGACGGTAAACGATAATTTATACGCTCAAGCCAAAGCTATCTTTGACAACCATTTTATCAATATTGATGCCATCCCTGCTGGATGGAGAAAAGGCAATCTCTTAGACATTGCCAATTACTTGAATGGACTTGCCA
>OCLY01000720.1_pt1 | contig 12332 bp, 9 predicted proteins | sample 1538971 | NCBI WGS metagenome assembly OCLY01 (sample SAMN04168657, study PRJEB22393) | human gut metagenome | biome: human gut microbiome; feature: stool | host: Homo sapiens | collected 2014-03-20
TTTACCTTTGATATCTGTATCCGTTTCCTCTTTTGTTTGTGGCATTGTTGTAGCAGATTCATGGGGTTTTGTAACATTTTGGCCGGAATCATCCGTATTTTCCGGTTCTATTTCACTACTCTCCTCCTTGATAATCCAGAAATGTTCCAGGGGCAATTTATATTTTCTCCGGCTATCGGTGATAATTTTATGATATTGTTCCTGAATCGCCTGTGAAGTCAGTACGCCATACTCCTTATATATAAGATCATCGAACAACCCCACTGACAGGCAATCATCAATGATGGCCTGCATTTCCTCCTCCCCGCAACACGCTTCCTGGGCGATGTCGAAAAGAGTGTCTTTGTTCCACAAAATATAATAACCTTTTTCTTTATAGATGAGGCAGAGCAGCGAAGTGAGTGCGGCAATCCCTGCCGCGTGGTGGCGACAGGCGATGCGGCGTACTTTTCTGTCCTGCAGAAAATTGACATCGAGGGGGAAATAATCTAATCCGGGTTTGGAAATGCGGGCCATGATGATAAAATGCTGGTTGTAAATAGTTGATTATTACTGAATAAATTCTGCTTTTACATCGAAGCAGGGGCAGGATTTTATATACTCGTCAGGTGAGATAATGCCGTCTCCATTGAGGTCAGGACTGGTGTCCCGATGCCCTATCACCTGCTTCAGAGAAGGGAAGACAAGGCGCAAATCTTCTACCAGCCGGACGAGTGCTTCACGCTGCGCTTCCGTTCGTGTGTCGGCAGGCCGACCGTTCCTGTCCAGTCCGCCAATGTAGCAGATACCGATAGACCGATGATTCCATCCCGTGCAATGTGCTCCGTCGAGGGCAACATCCCTTCCCGGTTCAACCGTGCCGTCGAGACGGACGACGAAGTGATAACCGATAGAACGGAAGCCGCGTTGACGATGCCAGCGGTCGATGTCGGCAGCGGTAAAATCCTGTCCCGCACGAGTGGCGGAACAATGGATGATGATGGTGTCTCTCATTGTGAAATCCTCCTTTCTTGTTTGCGTATAGTAGGGGAGGTGAATCCGAAGGTGGCAGCCTCCTCTGCAGACAGTTGACGGTAATATTGCTTTGTCACCGAGTGGTGTACCGGAGTGAAGGGAGCGTGAATCGGTGGTACAGCCGTATCCGTTATTGCCAATGAGTTTAAAAAGACAGGCAGCTGTGATAAAGCCGATGAATTGGCAAAGGGAACCTTCATGAAATCGTTTCCCCGATGTTGCCTTGCACGTAGGTTATGTAGCCATACACGATCCGGATGTTTCAGTTGCAGGATGAGCCAGTGTTGGTGTGACGGTTTCAGGCGTTCCTCTCTGCCCATTTCTTTCATAGACGGATAGGCACGTAAAATGATTCCTTTCGCATCCGTTACGGCGCAGGGAGTTTTGCGGGAACCTGTTCCGGTGGGGCGTAATCCTGTGCGGATGGCGTGCATCGTGTTGGTGTATGCATCGCACCATTCAAGGTTTGACACGTGGTTGTTCATTGTGTTTCCGTCAAGGTGGTTTATTTGCGGCAGATGTTTCGGGTTCGGAATAAATGCTTTGGCAATTAAGCGGTGGACGTTGTAATCGGTACAAATTCCTTTATTCAGGAGTGATACCGTTTCATAACCGGTTCCGATGATTTTAGTGCAAAGAATTAACTTCGATTTGCCCTTGAAACTCAATACCCGCCCATGATCTGAAATCATATAGTCGGGGTTTTCTTCAATAAATCTCCAATTTTCCATACTTGATACTGATAAATGTTAATAAAATTATACTCTGTTAAAAAATAGTCGCTTCTCTGAATTTAGCAAGGAGAAACGGCGTTTCCTGCATCTGTTAAACGGCGCTTCCTAGTGTGGAAAAGCGGCGTTTCTTGTATGTGTTAAACGGCGTTTCTTGCTGTCTTCATCTTGCTCTGTACGAGGTTCGAGCCGTTCGGCACAGTGAATGAGAAATTCTAATTCTTCTCGGCAACCTTGAATCGCTTCTTGCAGGGAGTCTACATTATACTGTCTGCAAAGAGCTTCCCACTCTTTTCGTTCTTGCTGATTCATTCCTTTTTCTTGTAGGTTCATTCCACTTCGATATCCAGAAAATTTTCAGCATGAAAGGTGCGCCAGCCTTTGGCATCGATGTCGTAATAGACGACAAATGTGTTCTCCGGTTTTGGTGTGTACGGGCGGCGGAAACTATGTTCGTAGCCGATGAGTGTGCCGGTGGCACGACGGATGGTTCCATCCTGCTTGGTATATCGGAAACAGACGTTTCCGTGATGCATTTGTCGGATAAGCTTTCCTATCCGGTGAGCCGTGACGAGTGCATCGTGCCGGCTCATGCCATTACTTTGCCGGATGACAGCGGCCTGCTTCATAAGCCGTATCCGTTGAAGTGAATGATTCTTTTTGATTTCAGTCATTTTTTTTATTCGGTTTATTTTTGATTACGGTGGCAAAGGTAGAAGATGAGTTGCGTAAAGGTTGTCCAAGCTTGACGCATAAAAAAAGAATGGATACGAATGTGTCATGCTTGAATGAGTCGATGCATTAAAAGATTCGACCTGTTTTTTTTGATTATGTCAGTTGGGTAGAAAATGGGTACCTCCAAATCTATCCATATTTAAATTTATTCATGGAATAAGAACGAATGTGTCATGCTTGAACACAAATGTTAAAAGAAATATCGGACTTTTGTGGAATAATATAAAAATAAATTATGAAAAAGGAAAGCAAGAAATTTAAAGTAAAAAGTAGAGATAAACAGAGTAAAACAACCGGTGTCCGTCATAGTGACGACGATGTGAAGAAAGCGGTGGTGGATCGTATTTTTAAGATAGAACAGTTGAATAATATTCCGGAAAGATATGTGGCGAACCATTCGAATTGTTCGCGCTCTTCAATAGGACGTATGTGTAAATGTAAATTTGACGGTCAGAGTCCTATCCCCGATTGGACAACTATTCATAATTATTCTGCTTGTATCATTGGAAAGTCTGAATTTATTCCCGGATTTCCCGAAGTGTTGTGTCATGTTTTAAATCTAATTGTTGACGATTCGGCAGATATAGACTGCACGGTGGATAATGACTGCCATATAGACATTGAAATTCGATTTCATACCTCCAAAAAACTGGTTAAGGATCCTATGGAAAAGGAAGGAGATAGGGAGAAAGAGGAACAATAAAAAGTAGAATTAAAGACGAAAATAGAAGGAATGGACTAATGATTACCAAGTTCTTGATGAACTTGGTACATTACTAATCACGAACTTTCCATCAAGGTCAGTGGTAGTTCCGATAGATGTACCTTTAATTACAACAGATGCCCCTATGACAGGTTGATTGTCTTCCTCGGAGAAGACAACGCCTGTTACCTTTTTAGAGGTTTGGGCAATTGTCAGGCTAATGCTTGCTAATAAGCAAGTTAATAACAGCGTTAGTTTTCTTTTCATATAGTTTTTATATAGTAGAATAGTCTGTTTTGTTATTTAATTATTTGCAAAAGTAAGCACATTTTTAGAAAAACAAAGAAAAATATGAAAAAAAATGCGAAATTGAACTGTATAGACAAAATACTATTGATGAAAAAGAAATGCAGATGAAACGAGTGTGTAAAAGTGAATTTCTATGCCTTTGTGATGGTTGATAATTCAAAAGAAGTTTCTTTTTGATATTTAAATGTGATAAAATAGCCTGATAAGATGTTTAATAACACATGAAAAATCATTAATTAGCATCTATCGGTAGAAAAAGGATAGTTTTCGGGAAGATTATGAATTTCGTGACCGTTATCTTTTATATTGTCACTTGGAGTTCAGGATAAAAGCTATTTGGGAACTGGAAAGGTCATTATATAAAAGATATTTTCTACCTCTTCAGTAAACCGGTAAAAGACGAAAAAAGTAGATTAAAGGCAAAAAAGGAAGATTATTTTTATCTTATAGTTCCGCATTTGTTTGCTTGTATTCTCTTTAGGTATCTTCTTTTTTATGTTTATTAAAGACTTTATATTTAGATATTTGCGGAGGAATGGGCTATGAAACGTATAAGTTCATCAAGAACTTTGCGAATCACCTATGTCGGCATGAAGCCGCAGGATGTTCCTATTAAGCCGGGGACAATCAAGGTGATGATGAAATCCGACTCCGAAGTATTGCAGGAAGTGGTAGTGACCGGTATGCAAAAGATGGACAAACGCCTGTTTACGGGAGCCACCAAACAATTGGATGCCGATAATGTGAAACTGGACGGTCTGCCCGACATCAGTCGCGGCTTGGAAGGTCGTGCGGCAGGAGTTTCCGTTCAGAACGTTTCGGGTACTTTCGGTACCGCTCCTAAGATTCGTGTGCGCGGTGCTACTTCCATTTACGGAAGTTCCAAGCCCCTTTGGGTAGTAGACGGAGTGATTCTTGAAGATGCCATCGACGTAGGTCCCGACGATCTTTCCTCCGGTGATGCGGAGACATTAATCAGTTCCGCCATAGCCGGGTTGAATTCCGACGACATCGAGAGCTTTCAGATATTGAAAGACGGATCGGCGACTTCCATTTACGGTGCACGTGCGATGGCAGGCGTGATTGTGGTCACCACCAAAAAAGGCCGTGCCGGAGTCAGCAAAATCAGTTATACCGGTGAGTTTACCACCCGTGCCATACCCAGTTACAAAGAATTCAATATCATGAATTCGCAGGAACAGATGGGTATCTATAAAGAGATGGAGCAGAAAGGCTGGCTGAACAGTGCCGACCTTTTCCGTACCAAAGACACGGGAGTGTACGGTCGTATGTATCGTCTCATCGACGAGTATAATAACAGCAACGGCCAGCGCGGACTTCTCAACACCCCCGAATCCCGCAATGCTTATCTCCGTGAAGCGGAAATGCGTAACACCGACTGGTTCGACGTGCTTTTCACCAATGCCATTTCGCAGAATCATTCCGTCAGCGTCACCGCCGGAACGGAAAAATCATCCTTCTATGCCTCGTTGAGCGCTATGCTCGATCCGGGCTGGTACAAGCAGAGCAAAGTGAAGCGTTACACAGCCAACGTAAACACCACCTATAATCTTTATAAAAACCTGTCGATCAACCTGATTTCTAACGCTTCCTACCGTCAGCAAAACGCACCGGGAACGATGAGCTCTACCCTCGACATCGCTTCCGGAAAGATGTCACGCGGGTTCGATATCAACCCTTATTCTTACGCGCTCAATACGAGCCGTACGCTCGACCCGTCTGCGGATTATATCAGTAACTATGCTCCATTCAACATTCTTCACGAATTGGATAATAACTACATCGAAATCAATATGGTAGATGTGAAATTTCAAGGCGAGCTGAAATGGAAAGTGATTCAAGGGCTTGAATTGAGTGCCCTCGGAGCGGTGAGATACCAGACCTCGTCGCAGGAACACAACGTGCTCGACGATGCCAACCAAGCCGTTGCCTACCGTACCGGTATGGACGACGCCACCATCCGCGAACAAAACGGATTGCTTTATAAAGACCCCGACAATCCATACGCCCTGCCTATCACCCTGCTGCCCGAGGGGGGAATCTACCAGCGTCAGGACCGCCGTATGTTGGGGCTCGATTTCCGCGGAACCCTCTCATGGAATCACCTTTTTGCCGAAAAACACATCACTAACTTCTTTGCCGGTATGGAAGTGAACAGTCTTAAAAAGGCATATTCTTCCTTTCAGGGCTGGGGAATGCAATATTCGATGGGGGAAATTCCTTCCTACGTCTATCAGTTTTTCAAGAACGGAATAGAGTCCGGTTCGCGTTATTACAGTCTGGGGCACTCCGAAACCCGCAGCATTGCGAGCTTTCTCAACGCTACCTATTCTTATGACGGGCGTTACACGCTCAACGGAACTTTTCGTTATGAAGGAACCAACCGCATGGGGCGCAGCCGTTCGTCACGCTGGCTGCCCACGTGGAACTTGTCCGGTGCGTGGAACGTGCATGAGGAAGCTTTTTTTAAAGCGCTCCAACCCACTCTTTCCAACCTGACTCTGAAAGCTTCTTACTCTCTTACTGCCGATCGCGGTCCGGCGGAAGTTCTCTCCCTATCGTCCTTTTACCGATATTCAGGAAACGGGACTTTACATCGAGGACATCGAGAACAGCGAACTCACCTACGAGAAAAAGCATGAACTGAACATCGGCATCGACCTCGGTTTGCTCGAAAACCGGATCAATTTCTCTGCCGACTGGTATCAGCGCAACAACTATGACCTGATCGGTGTAGTTCCCACGCAGGGAGTGGGCGGTTTCATCAACAAATATGCCAACGTAGCCACGATGAAATCCCACGGTGTGGAGTTCACCCTTTCCACCCGCAACATTCGCACGAAAGATTTTTCGTGGAATACGGACTTTATCTTCTCCTACGCCAAAAATGAAGTGACCCAACTGAAAGGACTCACCAGCATGATGGAACTGGTATCCGGCAACGGTTTCGCCCGTGAAGGCTATCCCGTGCGCGGACTGTTTTCCATCCCTTTTGCAGGGCTCGACGCGGACGGTATTCCACAGTATCTGATTGACGGAAAACTGACCACTACCGGTGTCAACTTTCAGGAACGGGAGAAACTTGATTATCTGAAATATGAAGGTCCTACCGACCCTACTGTCACAGGAAGTTTCGGTAACGTATTCACTTACAAAGGCTTCAAACTGAATGTCTTTATGACCTATTCTTTCGGCAACGTAGTTCGACTGGACCCTGTGTTCAACTATAAATACTCCGACCTCACCGCCATGCCGCGTGAGTTTAAGAATCGTTGGACGGTTTCCGGCGATGAGGCGAAAACCAATATACCAGTGATTATAAGCGACCCGCAATATCAGGCGAATACCTCGCTCTATCTTGCTTACAATGCTTACAACTACTCTACGGAGCGTATTGCCAAAGGCGATTTCATCCGTATGAAGGAAATATCACTGATGTATGAGTTCCCGAAAAGCTGGATTGCTCCTGCCAAAATCTCCAACTTGTCGCTCAAGTTGCAGGCCACCAACCTCTTCCTGATTTATGCCGACAAGAAACTAAACGGGCAGGACCCGGAATTTGTGAATACCGGCGGTGTAGCATCGCCCGTACCCCGCCAGTTCACCCTCACCCTGCGCCTGGGACTGTAAGTAAAGAATAGAGAATCAACCTAAAAACATACGAGAGATGAAGAAAAAGATAAACCATATACTCCCTGCACTGGTACTGACCGCAAGTTTAGGTCTGACCACCGTCTCCTGCAACGGCTTTCTGGACGAAATGCCGGACAACCGTACGGAGTTGAACACCGACCAGAAAATAGCCAAACTGCTTGTATCGGCGTATGCCGACGTGTCGCCCAACGAACTGTTCGAGCTTTACAGCGATAACTCTGATGATAGTGGCCCTACCTACGGTTACTACAAGCTTTCCGAACAAGAGTGCTACCACTGGCAAGACACCAAGGAAGAATATCAGGACACGCCCAATTCTCTTTGGGGAGGTTACTACAGCGCAATAGCCGCCGCCAATATGGCGCTCAATGCCATCGAAGAAAAAGGAAATCCGGCGTCACTCGACCCACAGAGAGGTGAAGCGCTCGTGTGCCGTGCCTACTGTCATTTCATGTTGGCGAATATCTTCTGCAACGCCTACGACACTCATGCCTCCCAATCTTTAGGAGTGCCTTATATGGAAGAGGTAGAAACCACCGTATCTCCCCGTTACGAACGAGGCACGTTGGAAGAAGTGTACCGAAAAGTGGAGCGTGACCTCCTCGAAGGGATCGACTTGATTTCGGACGACAGCTACTCTGTACCCAAATATCACTTTACCCGTAAAGCCGCTTATGCCTTTGCCGCCCGTTTCTACCTTTATTATATGAAGCCCGATTTTTCCAATTGCGACCGTGTGATTGATTTTGCCACCCGTGTATTGGGGACTAATCCTGCCGATCTGCTGCGCAACTGGGAAGCGTTGGGTAATCTTTCCGTGAACGGAAACGTGCAGGCAGATGCCTATATCGCCTCTTCCAATGAAGCCAACCTGTTGATAAGCAGCACCGTTTCCAACTGGGGAGCAATCGGGAGTGACTATCTGATAGGTCCGCGTTACTTCCACAACCAGACGCTCGCTACCAGCGAAACCTGTCTGTCTTCAGGATTGTGGGGCAGTTCGGATTATTTCTATCTGAAACCTTTCTCCACCAACGGGTTTGTTGCCAGTATCCTGCGCAAGAGCGGGCTTTATGAGGGCACATACCTTTATTATATGCCGGTTTTGTTTTCTACGGACGAAACCTTGCTTTGTCGTGCCGAAGCATACGCGCTGAAGAAAATGTATGCCCAGTCGGCAGCCGACATCACGAGTTGGCAACGTGCCTATACCCGCAACAAATCGGTGCTGACACCCGAACAGATCAACACCTATTATGATAGGATGAGTTTTTATACTCCCTTCACGCAACAAACACCGAAAAAGAAACTGGCCCCCGACTTTACGATTGAAGAGGGAATGCAGGAAAACTTCATCCATTGTATTCTGCATATCCGTCGTATCACCACCCTGCACGAAGGGATGCGCTGGCCCGACATCAAGCGATATGGCATCCTGATTTATCGCCGTGACATGGCCAACCAGCGTGTCACCGACGAAATGCCTCCGAACGACTTGCGTTATGCAATCCAAATTCCGCGGAGTGTGATCGTGGCGGGTATACAACCCAACCCGAGAAGAAATTAACAAAGAAAAAAGTGGAAGTTATGAAAAAACAGCTCATTTATTTTTTGCTTGCCCTTACCGCAGTCTGCCTGGGAGCTTGCAACAATGACGACGAAATAGATACTGCGCACAGCATTTTCTCCACCGAGCCGGTGGAGAGGAACGCTTTCGACGATTGGTTGCTCGACAACTACACATATCCCTACAACATCGATTTCATGTATCGCATGAAGGACATCGAAAGCGACCATAAATACAATCTTGTACCTGCCGATTATGATAAAGCGGTGGCACTGTCCAAAATCATCAAGCACGTCTGGATGGACGCTTATGTAGAACTGGCTGGAATCGATTTTCTCCGCGTATACGTGCCTAAAACCTTTCATCTCATCGGATCGCCTGCTTACGAAAGTAGCGGGAATATGGTACTCGGTACGGCAGAAGGCGGAAAGAAAATCACGCTTTACAACGTGAACGACCTCAACGTGAAGAAAATCAATATCGAAAAACTGAACAACTATTACTTTGAAACGATGCACCATGAATTCGCTCATATCCTGCACCAGAAACGGAACTTCGACCCTTCTTTCAACCGGATCTCGGAGGGGAAATATGTGGGAGCCGACTGGTACTACTACATGACTGCAGAGGGAGCCATGCCCCGTACAAACGATATAGCGTGGCCCGACGGCTTCGTGACCGCCTATGCCATGAATCAGGCGAACGAGGATTTCGTGGAAAACATAGCCATGTACGTCACCCACATGCAGACCTACTGGGATAATATGTTGAGGGCTGCCGGAGAAACGGGTGCAGCCACTATCAATAAAAAGTTTACGATTGTTTACAACTATATGCGCGACACTTGGGGAATCGACTTGAACGAACTGCGTAAAATCGTGCTGCGTCGTCAGCAAGAGATTACCGAAATTGACTTGAGTACGATTCAATGAGTATGAATTTTAATTATACATTATCACTATGAAGAAGAATATAACGAAATACCTCTTGCTGGCTCTTGCCTGTCTGGGCTTGCAGTCATGCCTCTTTCAGGAGGAGAACTACTTTGACGATTCGTCTGCCAATCGTGCCACAGCCGATGTGAGTCGATGCGGCGAACTTTTGAAAGGAGCACCGAATGGCTGGGTGATGGAATATTACGTCGGCAAGGATTATTCGCTTGGAGGCATCACCCTGCTTTGCAGGTTTGATGGTCAGCGGGTGACAATGGCTTCGCAGATGTCGGAAGCAGATGAGACGGTCAGTTCGCTCTATAGCGTTAAGTCGGAACAGGCGACGATGTTGTCATTCGATACCTATAATTATCTGGTGCATTATTTCGGGCAGCCGCAGGGAAGTATGTCTGACGACCCGAACGGGACGCTCGGAGGCGACTACGAATTTATTATTTCGAGTGCTTCTGCCGAGCGTATCGAACTGAAAGGCAAAAAATACGGCAACCGGATTGTGATGAAGGCACTTACCGAAGACCAGACGTGGAAGCAATATCTCACCAAAATTAAGAAGGTGGAGGACGATGCTTTCTTTTATGAATATGACTTACTGATGGACGGACTCTACACAGGACAAATGATTCGCAGCAACTATACGTTTATCGTGACTTATTACGACGAAATAGGAAAAGTGCATCAGAAAACCGTGCCTTTTATGTTTACCGCCGACGGACTACGTTTCCATGAACCGGTAACGATAGACGGGCAGACGATGCAGAATTTTGTCTGGAAGAACGAGCTTATCAGCTTTGTCTGTACCGACGAAGGGGCTACGGGAGTCAAACTGGCGGGTGTCTACACTGCCGGGTATCAAAGCTATGATTATTATCCGGGCACTTATCAGATGGATTTTTACCGCCTGAACGATGAAACGGGACAACTGGAAGTGGCCTCGCAGGAAGTCCGGCTATTGAAGAACGAAGACGGGAAGAGTTACTGGCTCAAAGGGTTGGAATATGATATTCTGGTGATGTATGACAAGCCGCGCGGCGGACTTTCTGTCTCCCCGCAGCTTCTCAAAAAGGTGCAGGGCGGATATGTTTATCTGGCTATGTGGGACGTAATGAACGATTATGTGCTCCGTAGTGAGTCTATCGGACTGATTAGTTATGCTACCACTAACGGCATTTACCTGGTGGACAATGGAGTCTGGATGGGGGAAGTTTCCGGATTCATCTTCGGAGTGTACAACTCGCAGGAGGAGGACGCGGCTTTCATCGGATACACGGATGCGTTTGCTTCCATCAGATTAGTTAAAAAAACAATAGAAGAATAGTATGATGAACAAGTTATTTATGATCGTATTATCTGTATGCTGCCTGCTGATGGCAGCGTGCGGCACGGATAATGATGAAACGCCGCAGGGCTTACGCATCGTGGACACGGATGTCGATCTGGCTGCTGGCGGTGGAACGGTGGAAGTGGCTTTGCAGGCTGCCGGGGAACTGACGGCTGTTTCCGGTGCGGACTGGTGTAGGGTGATCGAAGTGACAAACGAGAAAATCACATTACTTGCCAGGGCTAATTATGAATATGTGTCACGTGCCACGCAAGTGACCGTAAGCGATGGTAGCAACGAACAGAAGATTGTGGTGACACAGGCTGGTAATATTTTTGCGCCCGATACCGACCAACAGGTGTTGCGGCTTGGCAATGCTCCTTCACAAACCGTGGTGCGGGTCAACAGCTCGTTCGATTTCAAGGTGAGTGTACAGAAAGGAATCGACTGGGTGGAAGTCCCTTCAGCCTCGAAAGAAGAAGGCTTCTTGCTCGTATTGAAAGAGAACAAGACCGGAAATCCGCGTGCTTGCCAACTGATGGTCAGTACCAATGAGGGACGGAAGTTTTTCTATTATGTCTACCAGTATGAAGCGAGCGACCTGCTCGGAGCATGGGAGAGCAGTCAGATTTATGTGAAATGGGATAAGAAAAAGATAGATAAGGCATATTCTTTGTCGGCTACGGAGGTGACGAAAGATGCGGAAGGTGATGGCTACACTATTAAAATGTCATTAGTCGGTACTCCGGTGGTGCAGTATTTGAAAGATCCTTCGAAGGCTACGATTTCATTGCAGGCTACCTACGAGGATGGGGCTTTTGTGGTTCCTATCGGCGCAGCACAGAAAGATTTTATTCTGACGCAGGAGGTGGATGAAACAGCCAATAGCAGGACGGCTGATAATACAGCACTGGAAGAGGAGGTGGTTTTACAAACATTATACGGCTTTTCCGTAGCTGCTTCCTCCAATATTTATGCGAAAGGTAATTTCGGATTTGCTCCCCTGCTTTATCAGGATGGTTCTGTCGGGATGAGTTATCAGGATGTAACCGGTGCACCGGAGAGCGGGTGTTATCTTGCGATAGCACTATTCGACGGACAGCAATTTTCTACCGCAGCATTGAAAGACTATATTCTTTTCCCTGACATTGCGCTCTTTAAATAGTTGGAAACTTGCAACTAATGAATCAACCGGATATAACGTTTCCGGAATAGATGTATGAAGAAAAGAACTACCGTTGTGAAACGGAAGGAGAGGTTAATGACCCTCTCTTAATTTTAACTTTACATATATGACAGGCGGGGAGGACTACCCGTGTGGAGAACG
>OCLY01000748.1_pt1 | contig 11859 bp, 11 predicted proteins | sample 1538971 | NCBI WGS metagenome assembly OCLY01 (sample SAMN04168657, study PRJEB22393) | human gut metagenome | biome: human gut microbiome; feature: stool | host: Homo sapiens | collected 2014-03-20
GTAACCTCATTGGTAATATAGTTATGGATATACTGTATGAGTTTATATACCTTGTAAAATCTGTATTCGTTTTCATTATCGAAAAATTCATTTTCAGACAGATAATCTAAGGAAACATTGAAGTCCTGTTCCCGTTTGATAATATCCATGATGTAAGGCTCGGTGTGGTCGATATACTTCCATTCTCCCGACAATAATTCATTGGGTGTTACTCCCAGCACGTCCATTATCTTTTCCAGCGTATCAAAGGTAGGATAATTCACGCCACGTTCAATCTTGGAAAGGCTCTGCATATTGATACCGATTTTGTCCGCCAGTTCCTGTTGTTTCATTCCTCTGTGTTTCCTTATGGTCTGTATGTTCTCTCCTAAGAAACTGATTTTCTTTTCGTAATGCTCCATGACTTAGTATAAACACTCCTTTCATTGCTTTTTTGGTATTTATAAGCATATCATACTTAATATATATCGAAAAGTCAACAAAAACTTCTTGACAAGTAATTCTAATGGCGTTATTATCGTATCAGATAGAGTGATTAAGCACGCTAGGGTCAATCACACGCTTGAGTAAGCATAGAAAAGATGTATTTTCACTTTGATAGCATGAATAAGCATGGACTATCAGACCGAAAATAAGGTTTCTGACTGGGGCTGTTCCGTTTAGCCACGAGCCTTACAAGGCTCGTGAGCGTTAAGAACGGATCAGACACAGGAAGAAAGGGAACGCCTTTAGGCGTTCGTAAAGGGCGTATATGTAACACCGCCCTGCGTATACATGTCATAGTACCTAGAAACTGTGATAAATAAAGGAAAAAACACAATTTTTACCCCGCAAAAAACGGGGCATACGAAAGGAGCAATGCACTATAACTACACACAAAAATTTATCCGTTAAGATTGATTACATCAGCATTGTATTTGAAACGGCAACCGCTGAAGATGTAATCATGCACATTTTAGATTTACCGACTGACATTTTCAATGTTTATCCAGCAATGATAAAATTCAAGACTTATCAAGCACGCTGGCAGATTGGAGATATTTATGTATCGGGGGACGCAAGAAAGACAGAGGACAACCCACAAGGGCTAGGCTGTTATCTTGTTATGACTGGCAGAGGTTGTGATGATATTTTCCGTATTCTCGACAGTAGGAATTATACCTTTGGGGATATGTTCCGACGCTGTGAGCGAAGATACGGACTGGATAACTTCCATTTCACAAGACTTGATATTGCCATTGATGATAAGAACGAAAAGCCATTCTTTACCATAGAGCAGATAAAGAAGAAATGCGAAAAAGAGGAATTTATCTCGAATAGTGAGGGCTACCACTTTGACGAAAGCAAGTTTGATGATTTCGACACCGCAAAGACTGTTTATATCGGTGCTGGTAAATCGGGATTGTCCTACCGCTTTTATGATAAAGATAAGGAAGTCTGTTCAAAACATAATAAGACACTTGATGAAGTCGGCAGTTGGAAACGGACAGAAATGCAACTGCGTGATGATAAGGCTCATGCTTTTGCCATGACATTCAAAGACAGACCGCTGGAACTTGGGGAACTGGCTTTCGGGCTATTGGCAAACAACCTACGCTTTGTCGTGCCAAACAGAAATGAAAGTAATAAGAGCAGATGGAAAACGTGTCGGTTTTGGGAACGCTTTTTAGGGGCTGTGGAAGTCTTGAAACTGCAAGTACCAAAGCAGCATAATTCCCTTGAAGAAACACAGCAATGGCTCACAGAGGGTGGCGTGATTTCCGCTGTCAAAAGTTTTTACTTCTTAGAAGAACATGACGCATTAGGTGGACTGGAAAAAGTGGGAACTATGCTTGATAAGGCAAGATACAGCAATTCCCTTTCCAGTAAACTAACCGCCCACTTACAGAGGATAGACCGCACCGACCTTATCCCCTATATCCAGTATGACACGAAACATGGGAAAGGGGGTATCTGATGAATAACAACGATATTCCTGTATGGGAAAAATACACCCTTACCATTGAAGAAGCGTCAAAGTATTTCCGTATCGGAGAAAACAAGTTAAGACGCTTGGCAGAGGAAAACAAGGACGCTGGCTGGCTCATTATGAATGGCAACCGCATACAGATTAAACGCCGACAGTTTGAACAGGTCATTGACAAATTGGACGCAATCTAATGCAAATGAGCCTTGTATGTGTTATGATGAACACAAGTCATATCAAGGCTCTTTCCAACAAGGAAAGGAGCAGACACCATGAAAGAAAAAAGACGGGATAGCAAAGGACGTATCCTGCATACTGGAGAGAGCCAACGAACAGACGGAAAATACTTATATAAATATGTAGACGCATTTGGAAACACAAAATATGTGTATGCTTGGAGATTGACACCCACAGACCCGACACCAAAGGGAAAACGGGAAAAACCCTCACTTCGTGAACTGGAACAGCAGATAAGACGGGATATTGAGGACGGTATCGACAGCACAGGCAAGAAAATGACGCTTTGCCAACTCTACGCCAAACAGAACGCACAGAGGGCAAACGTGAAGAAAAGCACACAGAAACAACGGGAACAGCTCATGCGGTTATTGAAAGAGGACAAGTTAGGTGCTAGGAGCATTGATACGATAAAACCCTCTGACGCTAAGGAATGGGCGTTACGCATGAAAGACAAAGGCTTTTCCTATAACACCATTAACAACCATAAACGCTCGTTAAAAGCGTCATTCTATATCGCCATACAAGACGATTGTGTAAGGAAAAACCCTTTTGATTTCAAGTTGAGTGAAGTCCTAGAAAATGATACCAAAGAGAAAGTCGCATTGACAGAGGAACAGGAACAAGCCCTACTCTCATTCATCAAGACGGACAATGTGTATCACAAGTATTATGATGATGTGCTGATACTGTTAAAGACAGGACTTCGTATCTCGGAACTGTGCGGACTGACAGTAGCCGATATTGATTTCAAGAATGAAGTTGTGATAATCGACCACCAGTTACTAAAGAGCAAGGAACAAGGCTATTATATTGAAACGCCTAAGACGAAAAGCGGAATAAGGCAAGTACCATTAAGCAGAGAAACGATACAGGCATTTCAACGGGTTATGAAGAAACGCCCAAAGGCAGAACCATTTGTGATAGACGGACGGGGCAATTTCCTATTTGTCAATCATAAGGACAAGCCAAAAGTTGCGATTGATTACAACGCCTTATTTGTCCGTATGGTAAAGAAATACAACAAGCACCACAAGGACAATCCCTTGCCACATATCACACCGCATACGCTACGCCATACGTTCTGCACAAGGCTGGCAAGCAAGAACATGAACCCGAAAGATTTACAGTATATCATGGGGCATTCAAATATCAGTATCACAATGAACTGGTATGCTCATGCGTCCATAGATACTGCAAAATCAGAGGTTCAGCGTCTAATCGCATAAGAAGTATTTACCACGATTTTAACCACGCTTGATAGCGAAAATATAAGAAGATAGACCTAGATATGTGAGGTTTACCACAAAAGCAAAATGCCCGTAGAGCCTATAAAATAAGGCTTTGCGGACATTTAAGAAGATATAAAAAGATAGTCAAAAAGACATATATAATTTATTATAAACTCAATATAAGGAGGGTAAAGATGGAACAGGCTATATTAAATTACATAAATCAACAGACCGAGAATATTGACTGGAACGATCTCGATTTCTTAACGTTAAATGCAATATCTTTGGAAGTAAATAGAAATAAAAAAGAAGTTCAAAAGACCTTATTTGAATTGAATAAAAATGGAAAAATTATAAGGATAAATACCCATCCAATTATTTATGTTAGTCGTTTAATGTTGGCAAAAAAGTATAATACTAGTATTTCTGAAAATGTGTATGAAACCTTAGATGAATTGCTTAAAGATATAAGGTTCAGCAAGATCGATTCTTCATTTCATGAATTGATAGGGTATAATGGATCCTTGAAATCTTGCATAAATCAATGTGTTGCGGCAATTCAATATCCAGGAAATGGGCTACCCATATTACTAATGGGATCTTCAGGTACTGGTAAAAGCTATATCGCAAGACTGATTTATGAACATGGGCATTCCATAGGACGAATAAAAGGAGATTTTATACCAGTCAATTGTTCTGAATACAGCAACAATCCAGAATTATTTTTAACAAATGTATTTGGATATAAAAAAGGCTCGTATACAGGAGCAGAGAAAGATAATCAAGGAATTTTACATTATGCCAATAACGGAATACTTTTTCTAGATGAAGTACATGGATTGCCTCCAGAGTGCCAAGAAAAAATATTTCAATTTATGGATAGTGGTTCATATCACATGGTTGGGGATAATGTGCAATGGTACAAATCAAATGTTCAAATAATTATGGCTACGACAGAAAATCCGAATCAAGTGTTATTAAAGACATTATTAAGAAGAATTCCCTTAATTGTTCAGATTCCAGATCTAAATGATCGACCACTTCAAGAAAGAAGAGAATTGATTCACTATTTATTCACAAAAGAAGAAAAACATGTCGGTAAAGAAATTCAATTATCTAGAATGGTTTATCATGTTTTACAAGCTACTTCTTTTACAGGGAATATTGGTGAGGTAAAAAACATCATAAAAACCGCTGTTGCCAACGGTCTTTTAAAATCCCAAAAGGATGAAATTATTCATATACATATTAATGATCTTCCACCAAAATTTTATAAAAAGGGAGCCAATATATTAGATGATAAAGTTATGTTAAGCGTGAAACAGCTTCTTAATAAAAGAGAAGAAAATCATAATTTTTATCAGTTTCATTATGATATAATCAATCATTTGAAAAATAATAAACATAGTTTTTTAAATGAAACAGAAAAACAATATATTTATGGAAAAACTAAGATCTATATTGATTTGCTGTTTTATGATCTTAAACAAGATGAAATATATCAAAACAACATTAACTTAGATTTCATTACACAAGTGTTAAAAATAATAGAAAACAAATATCATTCAAAACATTTTACGAATAGTGAAATTGAAATTATCTATAAATTGGTTGCATTTTCAGCAGACATCCTAACATTGAATAAAAAGGCATTAGACGATGAATCAGTTAGAACATGCTATAAAAAAGTATTGGATTATTTTCTTGTTGACGAGAAAATTATTGAGGATTTTTATGAATTGATCAAAGATACGGTTTTGATAGAAAATGTTGATATTTTTAAATTGGACCTATTATTGTTATTTGTGTATTTTTTGAAAGATTTTAATGATCTGACAACTGCGAGTGTGATCATAGCCCATGGATATTCCATTGCCAGTGAAATGGCCAATAATGTAAATCATCTGTTGGAAAGACATGTTTTTGATTCTATTGACATGCCATTAGATTGTGATTTTAAAGATGTAGTGGATAAATTGATCATATATTTAGATGGCTTGTCTAAAAAAAGAAACGATGTCATAGTGTTAGTTGATATGGGATCATTAGAAAATATATACAGATATTTATCATCATATCCATTTAATATAGGGATCATTGATAATGTAACGACAAAACTATGTTTGGAAGTAGGAACAAAATTAATTCAAAATGAATCCATTATAAATGTTCTGGAGCAAGCAAGCTCACAAAATGTTAGTCATTATACATTGATAGAGAAAGAGAAAAAACAAGAGATCATTTTGACAATTTGCGAAACTGGATTGGGCATGGCTAATGCTATTGCGGATTTGGTAAAACAAAGTTTGCCAAAAAAGATTGATATTTTAATTATTCCATATGATTATCAAAGCTTGGTTGCCGAAGGGAAAAAGTTACCTTTATTTCACACTTATCATGTTTGTTTTATTTTAGGAACAACAGATCCTAATTTAGAAGGAATTCCATTTTTATCCATATTTGAGATCATGGATCAAAGAAATGCAAATTATATTCAGGGATTGATGAAAAACTATTTTAGTGATTCTGAAGTTTCTCAGTTTTGCAATGAGCTATTGAAGAACTTTACTATTGAAAATTTAAAAAATTATTTAAATGTGATTTCACCGCAAAAAATAATTGATGATATACAAGCATTTGTAAATGATGTGCAAAAAGAATTGGATATTCAATTAAATTCGAACTTGACTTGTTGTTTGTATATTCATCTGGCTTGCATGGTAGAACGAATCTTGCTTCATGAAGAAATCAACCGATTTGAAGCACTGGATACAATTATCAATCATAATCAAGACTTCTTTAAAAAGATAAAAAAATCTTTTAAGAGAATAGAGAAGACATACAATATACAAATACCAGATCAGGAAATAGCTTATTTACATGAATATATTTATTCAAGATATGAAGGATCAAGAGAAATCACTGATGAAATTCTTTCGGATCTTTTCAATAAATAGATTTGATAAGGACGAAATTCGGGTAACCAAATAATTTAGGGGACTCGGCCAGAAATCTAGGGGAGAATTTAGGGGACTAACCAATGATCAAAAATTTTCTACTCCCCTAAATTAAAAATTCAGCTGTAAAAGGAGGGTGAAATTGCCCTCCTTTTCATATCTCCCAGTCTAGTATTGATTCTGTTGATATTATCTTAATTTGGTCTTATTGTAACAGCCGCGTTTGGTCACGTTTTTCTTGAACTCAGACCTGGCTCTTGGGACTCCCTTGATAACTGGATTCCTTCGCATGCTTAAGAGGATGCGGTTTCGTGTATAATCAAAATCAGAGAAGCCTCGTGCGTTTCTCTTATAAGTTGGCACAAATTGTTGCTAATAATAGGGTGAATAAAAAAAGAGAAGGAGGAAATTATGACAAAGAAAATCATACTTGCATCACATGGTCGATTTGCTTCAGGAATGCTAAGTGCAGCAAAAATGATTATTGGAGAGTTGAAAGGAGTTGATAGCTTTGATTTAGAAGATTACGAATCACCATATGAAATTTATAAAAATATAGAACATGCTATGAAACAAGAAAATGATACAGTTTTTTTGATTCTAACAGATTTACTTGGTGGTAGCGTAAATAATCAGTTACTGGAATTATGCACAAATAAAAATGTGTATGTAATAGCAGGAGCAAATTTAGGGATGCTATTAGAATTGTATTTAGCTGATGATAATAAAGAAATTAGGACCATTATTAAAGATTCGGTAGAAGCATCAAAGCAAAATATACGATTTTTTGGATATCCTATCAACGACTATGTCGATCATAAGGAATTAATGGAGGTGAATTTATGGTAGTGATCCTAAGAGTTGATGATCGATTATTACATGGTCAAGTAGCCTTTTCCTGGTTAAACCTTCTTGGGCCGGACGCTATAGTTATAGCCAATGATGAAGTTATGACTAACGAGATTCAAAAAACTGCAATTAAGATGGCTAAACCAACGGGTGTGAAAATGTCAATACGTTCGCTTAAGGGAGGCATAGATCTAATAAATGATGAAAGAGTCCGAGATCTTAAGTTGTTTGTTGTTGTAAAAACGACAGAAGATGCATTGGCATTGATCAATAGTATTCATGAACATATTTCTTTAGTGAATATTGGAGGCTTGTCTAATCGAACTAAGGGAAATAACAAAATTGTAAAAGGCGTATATTTGTCTGATCAAGACATAATTAATGTAAAAGAAATTATGAAAAAAGTAGATAAGGTTGATGTAAGAATTGTGCCAACCGATCCTAACAAGAATATTGCTACTTTAATTTGAGAAAGGAGAGTTTATGTTTTTAAATGCTTTACTTGTGTCATTGGCAGTAGGTGTTTGTTACTTTACAAACGAATGGTTCTGCCGTTTGTTCAACGATAAACCAATTATTATTGGTACTATTGTTGGTTTTTTGCTAGGAGATCCAGTTACAGGAATTATCTGTGGTGGTACATATGAATTGATTTTTTTGGGAGCTGTAAATATTGGTGGAACTGTACCAAGCGATGCTTTAACAGGAACCGCTATTGCCACAACTTTTATCATTTTAACAGATATGGATATTGAAGAAGCGATGGCTTTAGCTATCCCAGTAGGGCTTTTAATGGGTCAGATACAAATGATGACATTTATCATTCCAAGTTTCTTCAATAGTTATATAGATAAATTGATTGAAGATGAAAACGATAAAATGTTTGGCTGGATGGTAGCTTTAACATTATTGATGAGATGTTTCTTTGAATCATTCTTGACTTTTTTGGCTATTTATTTAGGAACCGATATCATTACTTCTATAATGAACGCACTACCAGAAGCTGTTACAGGAGGTCTTACAGTAGCTGGTGGAATGTTAGCAGCTGTCGGATTTGCTATGTTATTAAGAATGATCTGGACAAAAAAATTAGCTGTATATTTCTTTGTTGGATTCTTCTTAACAACTTATTTAGGTGTACCAACATTAGGTATCGCTATTGCCGGTGTATTGTATTGTATCATCCGTTATTATACATTGATTGATTCTCCAAAAAATTTGATGAATCAAAATGAAAATATGGCAATGGAAGGAGATGACTTGTTCAATGACTAAGAAAAATTCGATTTTATATTTGAATCCTGAAGATAAAAAGATGATCAATTCTGTTGCATGGAGAATGATGGTAGGAAGTGCACCTTATCAATATGAAAAGATGCAGGCATTGTCTTTTTTATACGCAATGGTACCTGTAGTTAAAAGATATTATAAGGATGATAAAGAAAAAAGAATCGAAGCTTATAAAAGACATTGGGAATTATGGAATACAACACCACAGGTAGCTGGATTGGCAGCCGGATTAGCTGCTGCAATGGAGAGAGAAGCTTCTATGAATCCGGATTATGATGTTAGCAGTATCAATGCAACAAAAGTTTCATTGATGGGACCTTTAGCAGGAATTGGTGATTAGATTTTCTGGGGATCTTTAAAGGTAATCGCAACTGGTATTGGTGTATCTTTTGCACTTCAAGGGAATATCTTAGGACCTATTTTATATTTCCTTGTTTATAATATCCCTTCTTCTTTAGCTAGACATTTGTTACCTGTCATAGGATTTAATTTAGGTACTAGTTTCTTTGACAAAATGAATAAAAATGGAATCATGCCATTTTTAACAGAGTGTTGTAACATTGTCGGACTTATCATGGTGGGATCTATGGCTTGTACAATGGTTACTTTAAAAATTCCATTTGTATATGAGGCAGAGGGTGCAACGATCAATGTACAAGAAATCTTAGATTCAATCTTGCCAAATGCTTTACCACTAGGGTTGACATTGTTGTGCTTCTGGTTATTAAAAAAGAAAAATGTATCTCCAACCATTCTTATTATTTTATTGGTTATTCTTGCAATCGCATTGCATGCAGTAGGAATTCTTTAGTCATATTGAATAATTATAAAAAATAAAGGAGGAAATTATGACAAAACAGGAAATTATTGAAAGTTTAAAAGGAGGATTAATTGTATCTTGCCAGACAGAGCCAAAAGATTGTATCCATGAGGATGGCAGAACAGTGGTAACAATGGCAAAGGCAGCTAAATGGGGTGGAGCTGTCGCTATTCGCTCCAATAGCCCTGAACAAGTAAAAGCTATTCATGAAGCTGTTGATCTACCTATTATTGGGCTCGATAAGATTTATTATGATACGATGGATAGAGTTATTATGACGCCAACTATTGAACATGCCAAGGCTTTGTGGGAAGCTGGGGCAAGAATCATTGCATTAGAGGCAACAGATCAGCTTAATCATTTGGGTGTTCCAACAAGAAATTTGATTCCAGAAATCAAAAAAGAATTACCTGAAGCTATTATTTTTGCAGATGTTGATACTGTTGAAAACGCTATTGAAGCTGCCAAATTAGGAGCGGATTTTGTTGCTCCAACACTTGCTGGATATACAAAGGCTACTGCATATATTACAGAACCGCCAGCATATAGAGAAGTTGCAGAAATGTGTAGAGCTGTAGATGTTCCTGTTATTATGGAAGGACATGTATATGATCCAGAGTCTGCTATGAAGAGTTTATATCTTGGATGTTATGCTGTAGTAGTTGGTAGTGCTATTACCCGCCCACATTTTATTGTAAAAAGATTTACGGATCTACTAAACAAATTCCCTAAAGATTCAAATTGGAGAGATGATGAACGAGCTTGGCAAGGACCAATTACTAAATTAGAAAAATAATCTATAAATTGTTTCCTCTACATAGATATGTGTCTTTATGTAGAGGAAACCTTCTGTAAAGTCAATTGAAGGAAATTAGAAAGGAGCAATATATGACAAAACAAGTTGATGAAGGTTTATCTGGAAGAAATAATGTTGAAATTGAGTCGAAATTACCATGTGAAAAAAGTGTTGAAGAACAATTGGAAGTAATGGAAGAATATACAAGAGTTCATAAAGCTACCCATGGTATGCCTAAAGGAATCCGAGAAATTCAATGTATGAAAGTTTTGTATCCTAGAATGTTTAGGACAAGGAAAAAAGAGGATTTTTTTGTTGGTAGATATGATGCTCTTCCAATTGGGTTTGGTGCTGTTACTTCTTTAGGTGGAGTAGGACATTATTGTGTTTTTGGAAAATTAAATACTTTTCAGGAGAAATTGAAAGATCCTAAAGATAAAGAACGAATTAATAAGTTGATTGATTATTGGGTAGATCATGATGTAAAAGGTAAATTTGCTAGCAAATATAATGACAAAGTTATCAATAAAGTATTCTCAAATACAGCCTTGACGGCTCCTTGTGAAAGTTCTGCGCGATTGAGCGGTATGATGTTGGATTACAATAAACTTGTTGAGAAAGGAATCGCCGGATTAAGACAGGAAACTTTATCAAGGATGTGCGATGATCCGGATAATGAATTCTATTTAGCTGTATTGGATGCTTTGGATCTGTTTACTGAATGTTGTGATTTCTATATTGAAAAAACAGAAAAAGAATTAGAAAACGAAAAAGATCCAGAGGCTCAAGAAGATCTAAAAACAATCATTCAATCTCTACAGGTAATTCGTAATGATCCACCAGAAACTTTCCATCAGGCACTTCAGATGATCTGGTTATATACAGCTTTAGCTGGAATCATCAATTACGGAAGATTGGATGATGTTGTAGGAACTTTCTTGAAACATGATTTAGATAGCGGTCTGATTACATATAGCAAAGCTAAAGCATATGTAAAATGTTTATGGACATTAATTGAAAATAAACGTACTACTGTTAATGGTCGAGTTATCGTTGGAGGTAGAGGAAGAAAAGATCCTGAAGCGGCCGATATTTTTACTAGAATAGCTTTAGATGTATGTCATGAATGCCGATATGTAGAACCACAGTTTACACTTCGATTATATGAAGATACACCAGATGATATTTTTGATAAAGCGATGGAATGTTTAGCAGATGGAGCAACATATCCTACTTTATATAATGATAAGGTACATGTTCCAGGTTTAGCTCATTGCATGAAGATCAGTGAAAAAGAAGCTGAGCAATATGCAATGTTTGGATGTGGTGAAATGAATATTGTCGGAAAGACAGTCGGTACCCCAAATGCAACGATCAATCTTTTAAAGACACTGAATATTTTCATGAATGATGGTGTGGATCCATATGATAATGTCTACAAAGGAGATGGCGTAGCATTAAAAAAGATGAAAGACATCAAATCATATGATGAATTCTATCATTATTATCTTTTGTTAGTTGATCATTATTTAGATATCTTAGCGTATAGCCAGGCTAAATCGTATGAAGTTATGAATGAAGATGTGGATTTTGTGTTTAATAGCATTCTAATGGATGATTGTTTGGCTAAAGGAAAACCTTTATTAGACGGCGGTGTTAAATATTTAGGCGGATGTTGTGAAACCTTCGGAAATACAAATGCAGCGGATGCA
>OCLY01000784.1_pt1 | contig 11039 bp, 10 predicted proteins | sample 1538971 | NCBI WGS metagenome assembly OCLY01 (sample SAMN04168657, study PRJEB22393) | human gut metagenome | biome: human gut microbiome; feature: stool | host: Homo sapiens | collected 2014-03-20
GCCACACAACAACCTAAACCTGACCATCCCTTCCGGGATGGCCTTGGTTCGGGTTTGCTATGTAGCGATCAGAAAGTTAAAAACTTGCTCTGCTGCGCTGCGCAAACGCGAACTTTTGAGAACACGCCACTTTCGGCAGTGTGCAAGAGAAAACAATGAAAACTTTGATAAAAAGAGAGAGCCGGATGACTCGTTTTGCTTATTTGTTTTTTACCAGCAGCGCCTGATAGGGTTCCAGTTCCACATCCGCCAACCAGACGGAAGTGCCCTCCGGGGTGTGATACTCGCCGCCCAGAGCATCCAGACTGGCTCCTGCCGGGTACTCGGTAAAGTTGAACAAGCCCACCAGCGTTTCCTCGCCGCGCTTGCGTACCAGTGCCAGCACGCCGGGGTTGTGGCTGTCCCAAGTTGTTACCCACGCATCCGGGGCAAAGCAGGGGTCTGCCCGCATTTGGCGCAGCTGCTCCATGCCCTGCCACAAAGCGTTTTGCAGCGTGCCCTTCCGGGTGCGCTGTTTGGCATCTTCCCAGTTGAATTTGCTGCGGTGCAGGTTGCGGCTGTCCTCCACACGGTCGGGGTCGTTTTTGTAGTCCCAGCCATTGAGCTGTGCAATTTCATCGCCGCAGTTCAGCATGGGGAAGCCTTGCAAAAACGCCATAGCAGTGTGCAGCAGCAGGTCGCGCTTCACGGCGTAGTCCAGTGCGGTTTTATCGCCTTTTTCCAGTGCCTGCTCCACGCCGCACAGGCTGGCAGTGGTGCCGCAGCTTCGGGCATCGCCAGTAGCGGGGTCGTAGTTGTACAGCTCACCCTTTGCCCAGCTGCCGGGGAAATTGCCCTCATAGAAGTGATACAGATATTCTTTATGCTTCTGCGGGTCGATGCCAAGCCGGTTTTCCACCGCCTCGTCCAGACCCCAGCCGATATCATCGTGACAGCGCAGATAGTTCACGAACCAGCAATTCTTCGGCAGAGCGTGGAGGGCATCCAGCTGGGCCTTCAGCAGCCGGGTGTCCCGGCTGGCAAGGGCACCCCACAGGTTGACCATGGTGGACACGTTGTAGAGCATGTGGCATTCCGGCTTTTCCGGCGTGCCGAAGTAAGCTGCCAGCTCCTTGGGAGCCATGACCACCTCGCCCTTGAGGATGACCGCCGGGCAGACACATTCCAGCACCATGCGGAGCATCCGCACGATGGTGTGCACCTGCGGCAGATTGCGGCAGGTGGTACCCAGCTGTTTCCAGATATAGGGCACGGCGTCAATGCGGAACACCTCCACGCCGAGGTTGGCGAGGTGCAGGATGCTCTTGGTCATGTCCACGAACACCGCCGGGTTTGCGTAGTTCAGGTCCCACTGGTAGTCGTGGAAGGTGGTCAGCACCCACTTGTGCATCTCCTCACACCAGGTAAAGTTGCCGGGCGCAGTGTTGGGGAACACCTGCGGCACAGTCTGCTCGTATTGGTCGGGGATGGTGCGGTCGTCATAGAGGTGGTAATAGGCCTGAAACCACGGGTCACCCGCCTTTGCCGCCATGGCCCAGCGGTGGGTGCTGGCGGTGTGGTTCATGACAAAATCCAGACACAGGCTGATGCCGGCTTTCCGCAGCTCCCGGGTCAGGTTTTCCAGATCTTTGTTGGTGCCAAGAGCCGGGTCTACGGTATCGAAATCCTCCACCGCATAGCCGCCATCGTTGTGGGGGTGGGGCATCTGCAGCAGGGGCATCAGGTGCAGATAGGTCAGCTTCTGCTCCTTGAGGTAGGGCAGCTTCTTTGCCAGTTCTTTCAGATTTCCGGCAAAGAGGTCGGTGTACATGGTCATGCCGAACATATTGCCCCGCTTGTACCACTCCGGGTCGGCAGAGCGTGCCTTGTCCAGTGCTTTCAGCTCGGCGCTGCGGGCGTTGTAGGCTTCTGCCATCTCCCGCTCCAGAACCTCCAGCCCTTCCCGGTTGTGGTACAGTTCCATGAACAGCCATTCCAGCTCGTCCTTGTGCTTGGCAAACCGGGACTCAAATTCCTGCTTTACTGCCATGGTTCAGCCCTCCACTTCTGCAAGGGTGGGCATGGCGGGGATAGCACCATGCCGGCTGGTGGTGATGCTGGCCGCTTTGTTGGCAAAAGCCAGAATGCCTTCCAGCTTGTCCACCGTCAGGGTGTCCAGCTCCTCCTTGCAGAGCTTGGACAGAGCGGCCCCAAAGAAGGTATCGCCTGCGCCGTTGGTGTCGCCCACCTTGCAGGGCACGCCAGCCACATGGCCAGTTTTCTCCCCAAAGCGGTAGAATACGCCGTTTGCACCCAAGGTGACGAAAATCAGCCGGATGCCGTTCTGTGCCAGCTGTGCCGTGCCACTTTCGCAGTCAGTGGTGCCGGTGAGCAGGGGCAGCTCCTCATCGGAAACTTTCAGAATATCCACCAGCGGCAGGGGTGCTTTCATCTGAGCAATGGCATCCTCTTTGTTCTTCCAGAGGTTTGCACGGTAATTCGGGTCATAAGTAATGACAGCACCCAGCTTTTTGGCGCGGGCGGCAGCGTCCAGCGTAGCGGTGCGGGAGGGGTCAGCGGTCAGGCTGACAGAGCCGAAGTGGACGATTTTGGCAGCTTTCAGAGCGCCCTCCGAAATGTCCTCTTTGCTCAGCATCACGTCAGCGTTGGCGCTGCGGTAGAAGCTGAAATCCCGCTCGCCGGTGGCATCCACTGACACGACGGCCATGGTGGTGGGATGGTCTGCATCCACCGCCATGCCGGAAACGTCCACTTTGTTTTCTGCCAGAACCTCTTTCAGGTAGCGGCCAAAGGCATCCGCACCTACCTTGCCGATAAAGGCGGTCTGTGCGCCCAGTCTGGAAGCAGCCACAGCCAGATTTGCCGGGGCACCGCCGGGGTTTGCGGCAAACTGAGGAATGCCGCGCTCATCCTTGCCGGTCTGGGTCAGGTCGATCAAAACTTCACCAATCGTTAAAATGTCCATACGTTTTCTCCTTATTTTTATCCTATAAGCTAAAACCCAACGATCACCGCTGGAACAGATAATGAATGTAAGCGGCTGCACGCTCCGGGTGCGGTGCATTCTGCACCACCCCAAGATAGACCTTGCCAGAAAAACCTGCCTGCCTGACAAACGGCGTGTCCGAAATATCCAGCACGGTCCCACCGGCGTTCAGACCCGGCAGTGCATGGAAAGACGCATCCAGTGTCCGCAGATCGAGAAAATAATCATCTGCCAGCAGTCGATCCCGTGCATATTCGTCCATCAGAACAACATCCAACCGCTGGGCACTGACTGCACCCAGCAGCTTCATCTCCGAAGCATATACATACTGCTCCTCTGCGCGTTCACTTTCGCTGAGCAGTAAGCCGGACAGCAGATCGACCTGTTGCTTTTTGGTCAGACCCTGCGCCTCGGCAAAGCCGGTGGTAAGCTGTTCCGTCAGATCAGACCCGGCAGTGATATTTACCAGACCAAGGTATAGCACATCCTCTTTTTTCGTCACATGGCGGTAGGCTGCATACCCGAGGATATAGACGACGATGAGTACGATCGCAATGGGCAGCTTGTAATATGCCCAGATGTGCTCCCACTTTTTGCGCCCATGGAGGGAGCGGAGCGTATCCCGGTCAGTTTTCGTCATGGTCGTATTCCTCGTGTACTGCATCAGGGTCTCCACCAATCAGATAGAGGATCCGAAGCATCAGAAAGGAGCAGAGCATGGCGCAGAAGCCCATGCCCAGCAGGAATGCAGGCGTGAACACAAACACTATGACGTACCCCATGATGCCATAGATCGCCGCCATCAGCAGGGTGCAAAACAGATACCGGACACCCACGAGAAACGCTGTTTTCAGGATGCCGAAGGTGGTGTTTTCAAACCGTGCCAGCAGAGGAAAGGTATACAGCAGAACGATGCCGTACAGAACTGCCGCACCAATAAGCACTGCCGTGAGCAGCGTCCAGAAAATGTTTTCGCTCCACATTCGGCGCAGCACAAAGCCATCCGCAGCCAGGAAACTGCCGACTGCCAGCAGGATCAGCCAGAGTTTTGTGGCGGGCTTAAAATTTTCCCGGAACGCCTTAAAAAACATCCGGGTCAGACCATCGTCCCGATCTTCCGCCATTTTGAGTGTGACGTAGAACAAGGCGGTCGTAGAAGCCCCTATGGTAACGATGGGCAGGCTGCACACGAGCCATAAGATGTTCAGGTAAGCACTGTAAGTTAATTTCGTCAGCACAGCAAACAGCGGCTTGTCCGTATTGCACAGGTCACGCATGGGGGTTCTCCTTTCGCTCAATCTCCTGTGGATTCGCGCAGGATCAGGTTGGTTTCCGTATAGACGGTGCGATAGTTCAGCGATGGCTCTTCGATGCGGGTCATAAGCAGATTGGCAGCGGTGTAGCCCATGATCTGTCCATGGATATGGATCGAAGTCAGATGGGGGGCAAAGTAGGAAGCCTCCTGACTGTCATCGAAGCCGCAGACCCAGATATCATCGGGAACCGAATACCCCAGCTCATCCAATGCCTTGACCAGATCCATGGCAACAAAGTCATTGGCGCAGACAAAGGCATCCGGCATCGTTTTGAACCGACGTATGATTTCGTACAGGGATACCGGATAGTTCTGCTGTCCGGATGGCATCGCACAGGTGCTCAGGCCTTCTGTCAGACCAAAGTACTCCACTGCATCCTTATAAGCCATATAACGCTCAAAGAAGGACTGACAGTGGTTTTTATCCCCCGCAAAGCTGATGCGTTTTTTGCCGCGCTGGACCATGTGTGTCACCGCATTCTGGATTTCAATGCGGTTTTCCATATAAAGGCGGTCAGCTTTAAGAGGAGGACGCATATTCATCACAGGGCTGTCTACAAACAGCAGCGGAAGATCCAGATCGCACAACATCTGTGCGTAGTCATAGTCGAATACTTCAAAGCAGATGATGCCAGCTGTGCGCTGGATGTTGAGAGAAGATGGAAGTTTTTTCTCTTTCAGCTCTATGGGAGAAATGCGATGAATGGTCATGCCGCTGTGCAGATGGTTGATTTCCGACTGGAAACGATCCAGCATCGTGGAGGAAAAGTGAGAGCTGCTCAGAAACTGGGTCGTCAGCATGGCGATCTCCCGTTTGTCACTCGGCAGAATGAAAGGCTCTGCTGCTTTTGCAGCGTCTTCCTGAAACAGCGGCAGATAGGCGAACTGCTTATAGCCCATTTCGGCGGCTTTGCGCAGGATCTTCTCCCGTGTGGCATCTGCCAGCACACCGGTGTTGTTGATGGCCTTTGAAACTGTGTTGCGGGAAAGCTGCAGTTCGTTTGCAATATCCTGAATGGTGACCTTGGTTGCCATAAGTCATCCTCTTTCTTTATAATATAGGAGCGGATGTTCTTTTTTTATAGATAAAGTCTGGTGACGGATCTTGTTCTTTATGACTCCAGTATAGTGCAAATGCACAAATTAGTCAAACGTAAAAATGCAAATCATCATTTTGCATATTTGCGCACTTTCGAATTTGTGCATCTGTACAAATCCACAGTATTTCTTGATATATACTATGAATTATCGTTGACATTCGCTTGCTTGCGTGGTATAAATGAATTACAGAGTTTTACATTTGCACAATCAAAGTAAAAAGTGCAAAATTCAAAGGTGCAAATGTAAAATGCAAATCAAGCGGCAAACAAATCAAAAAGGAGGAGAATGATTCATGAAAGCAAAGACAGCCTCGTCGGAAACGGCTGTGCTGGCAGCAGAACGCAAGCTGCACAACACATGGGTCTACATCAAGCGGCAAGCAAATCAAAAAGGAGGAGAATGATTCATGAAAGCAAAGACGGCCTCGCCGGAAACGGCTGTGCTGACAGCAGAACGCAAGCTGCACAACACATGGGTCTACATCAAGCGGCATTGGCAGCTTTACCTGTTGTTCCTGCTGCCTGCCGTGGTGCTGACGCTGGTGTTCAAGTACGCTCCCATGGGCGGTGTGCTGATCGCGTTCCAGAAGTACAATCCCTTCAAAGGCATCTGGGGCAGCGAGTGGGTAGGCTTCAAAAACTTTACCCGCTTCATGTCCTCGCCGGACTTCCAGCGCTATCTGATCAACACCCTGAAACTGAGCGTCTACGGTCTGCTGTGGGGCTTCCCGATCCCCATCCTGCTGGCATTCCTGCTCAACCGTATTGAGAGCAAGAAGATCAAGAAGAAGGTGCAGCTGGTGCTGTATATGCCCAACTTCATCTCGGTCATCGTGCTGTGCGGTATCGTTCGGGTGCTGCTGAGTGTCACCGGCCCGGTGAACGGCCTGCTTCACACCAGCATCAACTTTATGACGCTGCCGGAAGTGTTCCGCCCCATCTACATCATCAGCGGCATCTGGCAGGGTGCCGGCTGGGCATCCATCATGTACACCGCATCTCTTTCTAACGCCAGCAAAGATCTGAAGGAAGCTGCGATGATCGACGGCGCAAACCTGATCCAGCAGATCATGACGGTGGAGTGGCCCGCCATTAAGGATATGGTCGTGATTCAGTTTATCCTGCAGGCAGGCAACATCATGAGCATCGGTTTTGAAAAAGCCTATGCCCTGCAAACCGACCTGAACCTGAACACTGCCGAGATCATTGCAACGTATGTTTATAAAAAGGGCCTGTTGGACGGCGATTACAGCTTTTCCACGGCAGTCGGTCTGTTCAACACCATTGTCAACGTCATCCTGCTGATCGCAGTGAACAAGATCGTTGCCAAAATGAACGATGGCAAGGGCTTGTAAGGAGGGGTTTACCATGGCAAAACAGAAAAAATCAAAAATGGCCCTCTACACCAGACAAGATAAGATCATCCTGTACTGCGGCTACGCACTTCTGGGCTTGTTCCTGCTGGCGATCATCGTTCCGATGATCTACATCGTCATCGCGTCCTTTATGGACCCGGTCACTCTGCAAAACAAGGGAATCTCCTTTGATTTCAGCAAGTGGAGTCTGGATGCTTACCAGCGTGTCGTTTCGGACAAGCAGATCTGGGTCGGCTTCAAGAACGCAGTACTTTACTCGATCATCTTCACCATCATCTCGGTCGCTGTGACGATGCTTGCCGCTTATCCCATGTCGCTGCCGGACTTCAAAGGCAAAACGATCTTCAACACCTTGTTTGTGATCACGATGTTTTTCAGCGGCGGTCTGATCCCCACCTACCTGCTCATCAACAATCTGGGTCTGCTGGATTCCATGTGGGCGGTCATTCTGCCGGGAGCATTCAGCGTGTGGAACATGATCATTGCCCGTACCTATTACCAAGGCATCCCGCGTGAGCTGCGCGAAGCTGCGGATGTGGATGGAGCCAGCGAGATGCTTTACTTCTTCAAGATCCTGCTGCCCGTCTGTATGCCGGTGGTGGCAGTTCTGGCTCTGTGGCAGTTCGTGGCAATGTGGAACAGCTACTTTGATGCCATGATCTACCTGAACAGCGCATCGAAGCAGCCGCTGCAGCTGGTGCTGCGTTCCATCCTGATCCAGAGCCAGCCGGAATCCGGCATGATCGCAGATATCCAGAGCACTGCCGAACGTGCGAAGATGGCAGAGCTGCTCAAATATGCAACCATTATTATTTCCAGTCTGCCGCTGCTGGTGATGTATCCCTTCTTCCAGAAGTATTTTGATGCCGGCATCATGGCTGGTTCCATTAAAGGCTGAGGATATTCCAGAATTTTATGAGCCGGTACGCTCATCTGTTACACGAAGAAAGAACCACAAAAAAGGAGAAAATACCATGAAAAAGCTGATCTCTCGCCGCAACTTCCTCAAGGTCTGCGCTCTGGCGGGTTCTGCCGCTGCTCTGTCTGCCTGTGGCGGCGGCAAATCCACCGGCAGCAGCAATTCTGCTGCCGCAGCTGTGGACACGACCGGTGCCGTTACATTTCCGCTGTCCGAAAAGGTCACCTTTACCGGTATGACCAGCTTCCCTGTGGGCAGCGAATCCGAGCCGAACAACCGCACCATCTTCAAGCGTCTGGAAGAGCAGACCAATGTGCACATCGACTGGACCGCCATCCAGTCCGACCAGTGGAACGATAAGATCACCCTGAATATGTCCAACCCCAACACCCTGACGGATTTTGTTTTTACTGCTGATTTTACCGACAGCAATCTGCTGCGCTACGCAGATCAGGGTGTCATCCTCAATCTGGAAGACTACATTGACAACAATATGCCGAATCTCCAGAAGGTCTTTGAGCAGTACCCGGAGTACCGCACCATGTGTACCGACAGCGATGGCCACATCTGGGCACTGCCCTGGATCGAGCAGCTCGGCGCAGAAAAGACCGCCATCCAGACCATTGGCAACATGAGCTTCATCAATACCAAGTGGCTGAACTTCCTCGGTCTGTCGATGCCCACCACAGTGGACGAGTTTGAGCAGGTGCTGATGGCATTCCGTGATAACGCCGCTTCTATCAAGGCAGAGTATGGCATTGACGGCGACATTATCCCCATGTCCTGCATCGTCAACAACGGCGATCAGGACCCCAGCATCCTCATCAATGGCTTTGGCGAAGGCTACGGCGATGCAGACAAAGACCGCCATATCGCTGTTACCAACGACCGGAAAGTCATCTGTGCCGCCACCCAGCAGGGCTACCGTGATGGTCTGGACTGGCTGCACAAGCTGTATGCCGAAAAGCTCATTGACCCGGAGTGCTTTACGCAGGAGTGGTCCACCTATGTTTCCAAGGGCAAGGCTGGCCGCTATGGTGTCTGCTTCAGCTGGGATGTTGCCAACATTGACAACCTGACCGACTGGGAGCCGCTGCCTGCCCTGACCGCCGATACCCGGAATATCACTCCGCAGAACGGCTCTTTCACCAGCGGCTTTGCCCGCGGCAAGTGCGTTGTTACCGCAAAGGCGGCTAATCCTGCACTGGTTTGCGCATGGCTGGATCAGATGTACGCACCCCTCCAGTCTCCGCAGAACAACTGGGGTACTTACGGCGATGCGGAAGGCTTTAACATTTTTGAAATGTCCACCAACGATAAGGGCGAGCCTATGCTGAAGCACGCTCCTCTGGGCGATGCTTCTCCCGTGGAAGTCCGTGAGGCGCAGTGTGTCGGCGGGCCTCTGGCGGTTCTGGATGATTACTATGGTGTATACGTTACCTGCCCGGACGATGCACAGTACCGTCTGGACTGGATCAAGGAGATCTACACCCCGGATATGAACAACGATTATGTCTATCCCAATGTCTTTATGAGCAACGAGGACACCGAGCAGGTCTCTAACCTGCAGGCAGATCTGCAGACCTACATGAATACGCAGAAGGCGAACTGGATCATGAACGGCACTAAGGATGCAGAGTGGAACGACTATCTGAGCAAGCTGGAAGCCTACGGCCTGTCCGACTATCTGGGCATTATGCAGAAGTATCTGGATGCTTACTACGCATAAGAATTCTTTCCTTTGGAGGATTCCATGAACGATTTGACTTTACAAAAAGCCCGTGCCTACGAGGCCGAGCACGGCGCAGCCATTTCCCCGGCGGAACGCCCTGCTTACCACATGACTCCTTATGTGGGCTGGCTCAACGACCCCAACGGCTTCTCTTATTATAAAGGGAAGTATCACCAGTTCTATCAGTATAATCCCTACGATGTGCGGTGGGCGCCCATGCACTGGGGTCATGCGGTCAGCTCCGACCTGCTGCACTGGGAGTATCTGCCCTGTGCACTTGCCCCGGATTCCCCGGTGGACAACGGCCCCGGCTGCTTCTCCGGCTCTGCCACCGAGATGGATGACGGCAAGCAGCTGCTGATGTACACCAGCGTGATTGCAGAAAAGCAGCCCAATGGGGAGATGCGGGATATCCAGACCCAGAGCATTGCCATCGGTGACGGTCTCAACTACGAAAAGCCTGCCTGCAACCCGGTGCTGACCCAGAAAGACCTGCCGGAAGGCTTCAGCAGGTTCGACTTCCGGGACCCCAAGATCTGGCGTGAGGCCGACGGCACCTACTCCGCCGTCACCGTCTGCCGGGCCGAGGACGGCAGCGGCGCAGCGGCACTGTTCCAGAGCAAGGACGGCTTCGACTGGCACTTTGTCACGGTGCTGGAACGCTGCAACAATCAGTACGGCAAAATGTGGGAGTGCCCGGACTTCTTCCCGCTGGATGGCAAGCAGGTTTTGATGCTGGGGCCCATGGAGATGCTGCCCAAGGGCGAGTTCCACAATGGTCACAACGTCATTGCCTTCATCGGCAGCTACGACGAAGCCACCCACACCTTCACCAAGGAAAATGTGCAGCTGATGGACGGCGGCATCGACTTCTACGCCACCCAGACCACCCTTGCCCCGGATGGCCGCCGGATCATGACGGCATGGCTGCAGACATGGTCGGACACCGAGGATAAGCCCCAGGGCTGCAAGTGGTTCGGGCAGACCATCTGCCCCCGGGAGCTGCATATCAAGGACGGACGCATTCTTCAGACCCCCGTGCGGGAGCTGGATGCCGTCCATGGCAAGCGCACCTTCCACGAAAATGTGACGGTGCAAAGCGAAACTTCTCTGGAAGGCATCAAGGGCCGTGTGGCGGACTTGACCGTCACGGTGCAGCCCGGCGAATACCGCTCCTTCACCCTGAAGCTGGCTGCAGATGCAGACTATCACACCAGCTTGACCTACGATCCCTACACCTCGCAGCTGACGCTGGACCGCAGCCATGCCGGTTCCCGTGCCGACATCGTTCACAGCCGCAGCTGCAAGGACCGCAGCCAGAACGGTGCGCTCAAGCTCCGCATCCTGTTGGATAAGAACAGCATCGAAGTTTTCGCCAACGACGGTGAGCAGACCATGACCGCATGGATCTACACCCCCCAGTCTGCCGATGGCATCACCTTTGCCGCCGATGGCAAAGCAACTGTTACGGCGGAACAGTTTGAACTGAATCTGTAACCTGATATTCCCATCATTTCTCCTTCATTGAATACAGCCCCGCTTTGGCTTCTCCTTCGCCAAAGTGGGGCTGTGTTTTTGTATGGGTTCTATGCTTTCTGCCCCCGTTCCGGG
>OCLY01000817.1_pt1 | contig 10334 bp, 5 predicted proteins | sample 1538971 | NCBI WGS metagenome assembly OCLY01 (sample SAMN04168657, study PRJEB22393) | human gut metagenome | biome: human gut microbiome; feature: stool | host: Homo sapiens | collected 2014-03-20
TGTCGGCATACCGCCCTTGCTGCATCGGCCTTGTGGGGGCGAATTCATGGCGCGTGCGGTCGTAGTAGCTGAATTTGTTGTCCTGTGTGATGACGATCACCTCGTCGCTGCTGCGGGTGACGACCCGGTACATACCCTGGAAACAGGTGTGCGGTTCGACGTGCTTGCTGTCCGGATCGAACAGGTCGAGCCCGTAGTTCGTGCGTATCCAGAAAAGCGAGTCCGTCGTCACGGCGATCTCCTCGATGAGGTTGCCCGACAGTGGGGTATATTCGCCCCAGTCGTTCGGGAAGAGGCGCATGCGTTCGCCGTCCCACATGTTCAGCCCGTCGCACGAACCGACCCAGATGAACCCGTGTTTATCCTGTGCCAGCGAGAGGATGGCATTGTTCGATATACCTTCGCGGCTCGATATCTGCCGCAGGTTGCTGGCTTGTGCCGCTGTGCTGCACAGCAGGTGTATACAGACCAGGTAGATTATTCGTTTCATGGAGGGTTGCGGTTTGTGGAAATTTTATGTTGGTTGTGCAAATTTATGCAATTTTTTTCGTAAAAACAGACTAACCATTGTCATTTTGGGCATGAAAACAGACATATTTCGTATCTTTGTCCCCGGGAAATCCCCTCTGGAGCCTCTGTTTCGGCGGTGGCCGGTGGTAAAAAACGGAATATTTTGTGTTTGGCACGGATGTGTACTATTTCTTCATGGATACGGACTGCCGATCATTCCGGGTTTCCTAATTTTGTTAGCGGAAAACCTAAAAACCTTATTGCCCTATGAAAAAAATCGTACTCCTGTCGCTGTCTGTTTTCGCGGCGTTTTCTCTCTCTGCCCAGCAACCCCGCGACTGGGCGCAGTACGGGCGTTACGAACGGCAGAATGCCGCCCTGGCGGGTGAACCCGTCGAAGTGGTCTTCATGGGCAATTCCATTACGGATAACTGGATCGGGGCCGATCCCGACTTCTTCGCCCGCAACGGCTTCGTCGACCGGGGTATCAGCGGCCAGACGACCGCCGAGATGCTCGCGCGTTTCCGCCGCGACGTCATCGACCTGAACCCGAAGGCCGTGGTGATCCTTGCCGGTATCAACGACATCGCTCAGAACAACGGCGCCATCAAACTCGAAAACGTCTTCGGCAACATCGTCTCGATGTGCGAACTGGCCAAATTCAACGGAATCCGCGTGGTGCTCTGCTCGGTGCTGCCCTGCGACCGGTTTTCGTGGCGTCCCGAGATCAAACCTGCGGCAGCCGTCGCGGAGCTCAATACGATGCTCAGACAGTACGCCGCCGAACATAAGATCCCCTATGTGGATTACCATGCGGCGCTGGACAACGGCTCCGGCGGCCTGGACGCCCGGATCTCCCGGGACGGCTGCCATCCGACCCTGTACGGCTACACGCTCATGGAGCCGATGGTCGTCGAGGGGATCAACAAGGCCCTCCGTACGAAGCAGGCGCGGTATACCACCCCGATACCCAACGAATAACCGATAACAGATAATGAAGAAAACACTCCTCCTCACCGCTGCGGCAGTTGCCGCATGTGCTTTTGCCGCCTGTGACCGGACGTCGCCGAGCCAGGCCCGCAACCTCGAGCGTGCCAAGGCTACGCTCGATTCGGTCTATGCCTCGTATGGCGTCGCCGACCGCTGCCTCTTGCGCGAAAACTATCCGTTCAATGCCGATTACAAAGCGGGTTATCTCGCCTCCGAAGACCAGGCGCGTCCGAATCCCTATTCCTACCTGTGGCCCTTCTCGGGAACGCTCTCGGCTGTAAATACGATCCTCGAGGAGGATGCCTCCTATCGCAGCGTGCTCGACGGCCGTGTGCTGCCGGGGTTGGCCGAGTACCTCGACACGACGCGGATGCCGGCGGCTTATGCCTCCTATATCAATACGGCTCCGGCGTCGGATCGTTTCTACGACGACAACGTGTGGCTGGGCATCGACTTCTGCGATATCTACGAGGCTACGGGCGACAAGAAATACCTCGCCCAGGCCGAGATGATCTGGAAATTCATCGAGAGCGGCACGGACGACGTGCTGGGCGGTGGTATCTACTGGTGCGAACAGAAGAAACATTCGAAGAATACCTGCTCCAATGCTCCGGGAACGGTTTATGCGCTGAAACTCTATGCCGCGACGGGCGACGGCCGCTACCTCGAGCAGGGCAAAGGGCTCTATGCCTGGACAAAGGAGCACCTGCTCGACACCGGGGACGGGCTCTATTTCGATAACGTGTCGCTCGACGGCAATATCGGCCGTGCGAAGTTTGCCTACAACAGCGGCCAGATGGTACAGGCGGGGGCGCTGCTTTACAAGGCTACGGGCGATGAAAGCTACCTGAAAGACGCGCAGCGCACGGCCGCCGCATGCTACGACTATTTCTTCGAGGAATTCACGCCCGCGGACGGTGAGGCATTCCGCATCATCCGTAAGGGCAACGTGTGGTTCTCGGCCGTGATGGTGCGCGGGCTCGTCGAACTCTATGGCATCGACGGCAATGCCGCCTATGTCGATGCCGTGCAGCGCAGTCTGGACTATGCCTGGGATCATGCGCGCGACGGGCGCGGGCTGTTCGAAACCGATTTTACGGGCGCGGACAAACAGGCTGAGAAGTGGTTGCTCACGCAGGGTGCCATGGCCGAGATGTACGGCCGCATGTCCGGCGTCGGACTGAAATAAACCGCACAAAACCTGCAACCTGATGAAACGAAAAATCTTCTTCATACTATTGGCCGCGGTATTCGCCGCGGGGATCGCCTTTGCGGAAAAGTTGCCCGTGGCAAAGGCTTTCCGCCCCGAAAAAGAGTTGTATAAAACATTCGCTAATCCCGACGCGCGCCATCGTCCCTATGTGCGCTGGTGGTGGAACGGCGCCCGTGTGAACGAGCAGGAGATCCTGCGCGAGCTGGACGTGATGCACAAGGCCGGGATCGGCGGCGTGGAGATCAACACCATCCAGTTCCCCGACCAGACCGCCGATACGGTAGGCTGTGCCGCGCTGACATGGCTGAGCGACGAGTGGATCCGCATGGTCAACGTGGCTGCCGACGGCTGCCGTGAGCGCGGCATGGTCTGCGACATCATCGTCGGCTCGGGCTGGCCCTTCGGCGCCGAATACCTTGCGCCCGAGGAGCAGGTGCAGATGCTCTATCCCGTTACGGTCGATGTCAAGGGCGGCCGGTTTACCATCGGCCGCGACGAGGTGCTGGGCATGGCCAACGCCCAAGTGGCCAATCCCCGCAGCAACCCGACCAAGGAGCTTCTGTTCATCCGCCTGATGCCCAAGCATGTCGCCCATTTCACCGAGGGCGTTTCGTACGACGAACAGGCCGGCAATGATACCATCACGGTCGATGTCCCCGAGGGCGAACATGTCCTCTACTTTTTCGTGAAGCTGAACGGCTATTCGCGTGTTATCTTGGGGGCTCCGGGCGCCAGCGGGCCCGTGGTGAACCACCTCGACGGTAAGGCCGTGGAGCGTTACCTCGATAAATTTTCCGATGCGATGCATTTCACCCGCGGCAAACTCAAGGGGGAAATCCGCGCGGCGTTCTGCGACAGTTTCGAGCTGGAAGGCAACAACTGGACGCCCGGCATGTTCGCCGAGTTCGAGAAGCGTATGGGTTACTCGCTCTATCCGTTCCTGCCCTATGTGTTCCAGCGTACCGGAGCCATGGGCGAACCCGTCCGTGAGGCTTACGGCTGCAGTTTCTCGCCCGAGCGTGTCCGCCACGATTTCTGGCACGTGCAGATGCAGCTCTTCAAGGAGAACTTCATCGACGTATACAATGCGTGGTGCCATCGCAACGGGCTCAAGTCGCGCATCCAGGCCTACGGCCACCAGCTCCATCCCATCGAAACGTCGATGTATCTCGACATCCCCGAATGCGAATCGTGGATACACGACGGTATCGGCCGGGTGATGGAGCCCAACCAGTACCTTTCGGGACGCGGTTACAGCATGGTCAACAAGTTCGTCGCTTCGGGGGCGTTTCTGGCCAACCGCAACATCGTGAGCTGCGAAGAACAGACCAACGTGGGCAATATCTTCCAGACCACGCTCGAGGAGGTCAAGGTGACGGGCGACCGCAGCAACCTTTCGGGCGTGAACCACTCGGTGCTCCACGGCTTCAATTACAGCCCCCGCCAGAAGGATTTCTTCGGCTGGATACAGTTCGGTACTTATTTCAACGAGAACAATACGTGGTGGCCTTATGTGCGTCCGTGGATGGATTACAAGGCGCGTGTCTCCGCCCTTTTGCAGAACAGCGTCTATCAGGCCGACATCGCCATCCTGCCGCCGCTCGAAGACCTCTGGTCGATCCACGGCATGCAGCGTGACCCCTATCCTGGCGTCACCTATCCCGCCTATGCCAACGACCTCTGGGAGGCCGTCCAGCAGAACGGCTGCGACTATGTCAGCGAGAAGGTCATCTGCCAGTCGTCCGTCGCGGGCGGCCGGCTCCGCTTCGGTTCGCGCAGCTACAAGACCCTGTTGCTGATGGAGGTCGAGAGCCTCGAACCCCGGACCGCTGCGCGCATCGCCGACTTCGTGGCAGCGGGCGGACGTGTGATCGCCATCGGGAAGGTGCCCCACAAGGGGCTCGGCTTCCGCGATGCCGCGGCGAAGGATGCCCGTGTGAAGGCGATCATCGACCGTGTCGTGACGACCTGGCCCGACCGTTTTGTCCGTGTCGATGCCCCGCAGGGGGATATGCTCGGCTGGTACCGCACCTTGCAGGCGGAATACGGCCTGACCCCTTATGCGAAAATCTCCGACCTCGACCGTTTTATGATGATGAACTATTACAAGTCGGGCGACAGGGATATCTATTTCGTCGTCAACTCTTCGATCGAACGTTCCATGCAGACCCGGCTCGAATTTCCCGCCGAGGTAGCTGCCAAGCAGGCCTGGGTCTGGGATGCCGAGACGGGCGTGCGGCATATGCTCGACATGCGGAACGGTACGCTGGAGTTGTGCCTGACGCCTGCCGAGGCGAAATTCATCGTCTTCGAGAAAGACCGCGGCGGCCAAATGCTGCCCGCACCTGCACCCCGCAGCGCGAACCCCATTGCCCTCAACGGCATCTGGGATGTCAGGGCCACGCACCAGGTGGATAAGAGTACCCGGGAATTCTCCCTGACCGACCTCGTGGATCTGCACAGCCTGCCGTTCCCCTGGTTGCAGAGCTTCGCCGGCACCATCGAATACACCCGCACGGTCGATGTCGAAGATCCGGCGGCCTACCATACGCTCGATGCCGGCCTTACGCATAACGGCATCACCGAACTTTTCGTCAACGGCGAGCCCGCGGGCATACGCTGGTACGGTGCACGTACGTTCGACGTAGCGGGCAAACTCCGTAAGGGCACGAACGTCCTGACGATCCGTGTCACCACGGTGCTGACCAACTATGCCAAGGCCCGTGCCGCCGACACTCCGACGGCCGCCCGCTGGGAATGGGCGCAGCGGCTCAATAAGGAACTCGGCCTGCGCGGCCCCGTAACCCTGTACTGATAACTTAAAACCCTAATAAAGTAATTCTGTAAACGACTATGAAAAACAAAAACATCTCCCGGGCTTGCCTTGCTGCGGCCCTCGTCATGGCCGGTACGGTTTCGGCACACGCCTCGGCGCTCCGCAGCAGTGCTCCGGAAACCGAAGCCGCGGTTATGATTATGGACAATACGCGTATGGCCAGGCCCAAAGCGAAGATCGTAAAAGAATATGCCCCGACCAACCGTCCGGCCGAGTCCGAGCGTCTGTTCCGCTCCGAGGCCGTCGAGGCCGAGATCGCGCGCATCAAGGGCGTGCTCTCCAATGCCAAGCTGGCCTGGATGTTCGAGAACTGTTTTCCCAACACGCTCGACACGACGGTGCGCTACCGCAAGGACGACAACGGCAAGGACGACACGGTGGTTTATACCGGAGACATCCATGCCATGTGGCTCCGTGACTCGGGTGCGCAGGTGTGGCCCTACCTCCAGCTGGCCAACAAGGACGAGCACCTGCGCAGTATGCTGGCCGGCGTTATCCGCCGCCAGTTCAAGTGCATCGAGCTCGATCCCTATGCCAATGCGTTCCTCGACCCCTACGACCCGAACCCCGACCATCAGTGGATGAGCGACCAGACCCAGATGCGCCCCGAACTGCACGAACGCAAGTGGGAGATCGACTCGTTGTGCTATCCGTTGCGCCTGGCCTATGAATACTGGCTGGTGACGGGCGACGATTCGGTGTTCGACGAACATTGGATGGCGGCCGTCAGGAACATTCTCAAGACGTTCCGTGAACAGCAGCGCAAGGAGGGTGTCGGCCCCTATACGTTCATGCGTGTGACCGACCGCCAGCTTGATACGGTCTGCAACATGGGCAAGGGCAATCCGGTGAATCCCGTCGGGCTGATCGCTTCTGTATTCCGTCCCTCGGACGATGCGACGACGTTCCTCTTTCTCGTGCCTTCGAATTTCTTTGCCGTGACTTCGCTGCGCAAGGCTGCCGAAATCCTGACCAAAGTCAACGGACAGGCCGCCTTGGCTGCCGAGTGCACCGAACTGGCTGCCGAGGTGGAGACGGCGCTCAAGAAATACGCCACCTACAACCATCCCGAATACGGGACGATCTACGCCTTCGAGGTCGACGGTTACGGCAACCGTTTCCTGATGGACGACGCCAACGTGCCGAGCCTGCTGGCGATGCCTTACCTGGGCGATATGGACGTGAACGATCCGATCTACCAGAATACCCGCCGCTTCGTGTGGAGCGAGGCGAACCCCTACTTCTTCCGCGGTTCGGCGGGCGAAGGCATCGGCGGCCCGCATATCGGTTACGACATGGCCTGGCCGATGAGCATCATGATGAAGGCCTTTACCTCGCAGGACGATGCCGAGATCAAGCGCTGCGTAGAGATGCTGATGACCACCGATGCCGGGACGGGCTTCATGCACGAGTCGTTCAATGTGAACGACCCGACGGATTTCACCCGCTCGTGGTTCGCTTGGCAGAACACGCTGTTCGGCGAGTTGATCCTCAAGCTGGTGAACGAGGGTAAGGCCGACCTGCTGAACTCGATTACGGTAAAATAACAGGTTCGTTTTTTTTCAGGAGGGCCGCGGGAATATCGCGGCTCTCCTGTCGTTTTTTTGCTATCTTTGTATCCGACCTAAATTATTATATTATGAAGAAACGACTTCTGGCATTGTTCTGCGCATTGGCTGTGGGCGGTGCCGTTACGGCCAAGACCGTCGGTGCGACGTCGCCCGGCGGAAACCTCCGCATGGAAATCGAGGTGGCTGACAAGATCAGTTATACCGTCTGGAGCGGTGCGGACAAAGTCCTCGATGCCTGTACGTTGTCGCTGACCCTGGCAGACCGTACGCTGGGCGAGGCTCCCCGTCTGCGCAGCGTGAAACGCTCCTCGGCCGACGAGATGCTCGAACGCCGCAACCCGACCAAGGATGCCGTCGTCCGGAACTGCTATAATGCCGTGCAACTCAGGTTCGCCGGCGACTACGCGGTGGAGTTCCGCCTTTTCGACGACGGTGTGGCCTACCGCTTCGTCACCTCGCTGCCCGGCGAGGTCGAGGTGCTCGGCGAAGAGTGCCGGCTGGGACTGCCCGCCGGAAGCGAGGCGTGGCTCTCCGAGGTGAACGGTTTCCGTTCGATGTACGAGGAGCCCTACACCCGTGTGGCGATGTCCGGGTATGCCCCTTCGGACAAGATGAGCTACCTGCCCGTGCTGGTCGGGATGCCGGGGGGCAAGAAGCTCCTGCTGGCTGAGTCCGATGTACGGGACTACCCCTGCATGTTCGTCAGGAGCGACGGACGGGGCGGTTTCGAATCGCTTTTCCCGCGCGTGCCGAAGGAGTACGGCCCCGATGGCGACCGCAGCCTGAAGGTGCTCTCCGAAGAACCCTATATTGCCAGGACGCAGGGGACGCGCACTTTCCCGTGGCGCCTTGCCGTCGTGGCCGAGGAGGATGCCGACCTGATCGAAAACGAACTGGTGTGGCTGCTGGCCGCTCCCGCTGCCGATACCGACTGGGAGTGGGTGAAGCCCGGACTGGTGAGCTGGGACTGGTGGAATGGCATGCGCCTGTCGGGGGTCGATTTCCGTGCCGGGCGCAATACGGAGTCCTATCGTTACTACATCGACTTCGCAGCCAAATACGGCGTTCCCTATATTATCATGGACGAAGGCTGGTCGGCATCGACGACCGACGTATTCCGTCCCAATCCCGACCTCGACCTGCCCGGCCTGATCGCCTACGGCAAGGAGCGCAACGTGCAGATCGTGCTGTGGCTGACATGGCTCGCCGTCGAGAAGGACATGGAACGCCTTTTCACGACGCTCGAAGAGTGGGGCATCCCGGGCGTGAAGATCGACTTCATGGATCGTAGCGACCAGTGGATGGTCAACTATTACGAGCGTGTGACCAAGTGTGCGGCCGATCATCATATCTTCGTCGACTGGCACGGCTCCTATACACCCAAGGGTCTTTTCCGCACCTATCCGAACCTGCTGACCTACGAGGCGGTGCTCGGCATGGAGCAGGGCGGCCGCTGCAAACCCGACAACAGCGATTACCTGCCTTTCATCCGCAATGCCGTCGGCCCCATGGACTTCACCCCGGGCGGGATGTTCTGCTCTCAGCCCGAGGATAACCGTTCGACGGGTTCGAACCCGATGGCCTCGGGGACGCGCGCTTACCAACTGGCACTTTACGTCGTCTTCGAAAGCCCGTTGCAGATGATGGCCGACAACCCGGTCTATTATTACCGCGAACATCCCTGCACGGAGTTCATCGCCTCGGTGCCTACGACCTGGGACGAGCTGCGCGTGCTGCGTGCACGGTGCGGCGAACAGGTCGTCATGGCGCGCCGCAAGGGCGACCGGTGGTTCATCGGGGGCATTACCAACAACCAGCCCTATTCCACCGAGGTCGCGCTCGATTTCCTGCCTGCCGGGCGCAGTTATACGATGACCTCGTTCGAGGACGGTGTGAATGCCGACCTGCAGGCCATGGATTACAAGAAACGTGAGCGGAAAGTCGATGCTTCGACCGTCGTGAAGATCGACATGGTTCGCAATGGCGGCTGGGCGGCCGTAATCGAATAGGCGTGCCCGGGCCGGAGGCCATCCGCGATCGGTAGGCGGACAGTGCCCGGATTTGCTGTAAAAAACGAAAGGAAGTGCGAATAACGCATTTCCTTTCGTTTTTTCGTTCCTGTGTTTTTCCTGGCGAGCCCGGGAGGGTTTCAGGCCTGCGGGGCATATTCCCGCATCCCGTACAGCTGGTCGCGCAGGCGAGGGGTGAAACCCGCCTCGCGGATGGCTTTGCGGATGCCCTCGGCGTCGAAACGGTTGTGCGCTCCGGCCGAGGAGACGACGTTTTCCTCGATCATGATCGACCCCATGTCGTTGGCGCCGCTGTGCAGGGCGGCTTGTGCCGTGGCCTTGCCCACGGTGAGCCACGAGGCCTGGATGTTGCGGATATTGCACAATACGAGGCGGCTCACGGCGATGATGCGCAGGTATTCCAACGGAGAGAACCGTGTCGTTACCCCCTGGCGTTCCAATTCGGTGTCCGTCGACCGGAAGATCCACGGGATGAATGCGATGAACCCGTACTTTCCTTCGGGGCAGCGGGCCTGCAGGTCGCGGATACGCAGCAGGTGGTCTACACGCTGGTGCGGGGTCTCGACATGGCCGTACATCATCGTTGCCGAGGTCGGAAGGCCGAGGCAGTGCGCCTCGTGCATCACGTCGAGCCACTTTTCGACCGACGGCTTGGCGGGCGATATGGCCCTGCGTACGACGGGGTCGAGGATCTCGGCGCCGGCGCCCGGAAGCGAGTCGAGCCCGGCTGCCATCAGGCGGCGCAGGGTCTCCAGGGTCGTCAGGCCGCTGATGCGGGCGATGTGCGCCACCTCGGGCGCACCCAGCGCATGCAGCCGCAGCGTGGGGTAGAGCGCTTTCAGGTCGGAGAAAAGCCGCTCGTAGAAGTCAATGCGCAGTTGCGGATGCAGGCCGCCCTGCAACAGCAGCTGGTCGCCGCCCAGCTCCAGCGTACGGTCGATCTTCTCGCGGTATTCGGCCAGCGTGGTGACGAATGCCCGGTCTGTCTGGTGGGGCTTGCAGTGGAAATTGCAGAACCGGCAACCCGAGATGCAGACGTTGGTGATGTTGACATTGCGGTCGATCTGCCAGGTCACCACCTCCGGGTCGGGAACCACGGCGCGGCGCACCTCGTCGGCCACGAGCGCCAGCTCCTGCAACGGAGCCTGGTCGTAGAGCCGGTAGGCCTCCTCGCGTGAGAGCGG
>OCLY01000818.1_pt1 | contig 10312 bp, 5 predicted proteins | sample 1538971 | NCBI WGS metagenome assembly OCLY01 (sample SAMN04168657, study PRJEB22393) | human gut metagenome | biome: human gut microbiome; feature: stool | host: Homo sapiens | collected 2014-03-20
ACTGTCTGACGATGCGGCCACGGCGAACGCCGATCCGGCGGATATGGCCGCGCAGGTGGCGCTGATAACCAGCCGGATAAATGACCTGACCGCCTCGGTGATTTTGATGCACGCGCCGAAAGGTGTGGCGGTCGCCAGCGGCGAGCACCTGCAACTGGCCGCAGTGAAAAACCTCCAGATAAATGCGGGAAACAACGCCGATATCGGCGTGGTGAAGAATATGTTTATCGGCGTAGGGCGGGCGCTGAGCGTGTTTGTGCGCAAGGCGGGTATCAAACTGATTGCCAATAAAGGCGCAGTATCGGTACAGGCGCAGCACGATCTGATGGAGTTACTGGCGAAGAAGTCGATAGAGATCGTCAGTACTGAGGACGAGATCAGGATTTCAGCGAAGAAAAAAATAACGATTAATGGTGGTGGAAGTTATATCCGGATTGAGGGTAGCGGCATTGAGCCGGGAACGCCGGGGGATTATAACGTCAAAGCGGTGCATTACGGGCGTATGGGAAAAGCACATGAGCCTGTTGAGTTACAAATGTTGGCAGAGAAAGTAGATGAGCCACCCGTAAAATTTTTCTTTTCTTAAGGATATAAGAAATGATTATTAGCCCGCCATTTATACGAGCGAAAAATAACAATGAAAACGATGCTCATTGGATTGAAAGGATGATGCCAGTTGAACCTGACCGTGACTATCCCATCAACTATGGGGGATCATGGCATGGAGGCATCCACGTTAGACATACAAACAGTGACAGGCAACCAGAATATGTCCGTGCCATTGCTGATGGTGTCGTGGTATCTATTCGCAATCCCTCTGACCAGGCGGCATGTAGTCTTCCGCCGCTCAATTATAATGGAAGCACAGACGATGGGTATGTTCTGCTTCGTCATGAAACTGAAATAGGCACTGGTGAGGACGGCAATATTGTTTATTACTCTCTTTACATGCACCTGGAAAAGATTGAAGAGGGTATCAGTGAAGGAAATAAAGTCTACCGGAAATCGTCACTGGGAATGCCGGGGCATGTCGACGGGGATCGCGGCCTGCACTTCCAAATTTTCTGCGATGATGACAATCTGAGAAAAATAACCGGGCGCACTACACCTGAGATGGATGTGAGCCGTCATGGGCGTACCGACGTGGTTTACGGGGATATCTATTTTTACCTGCCGCCCGGTACCCGCTTTTACAGGAGTGCGCCGGAAAACAACGCAGTAGATAACACAGGTGAAGTTTTTCAGAGCACGGAACCGTTGGTTGTCACCATGTGTTTTGATACTGGCCATTGTATCATGACTACCCGCAGAGCAAATCCGGTGATACCAAGCCGTTATGACATTGTGGGAGAAGTGTTGACGGATGCTGACGGCACTGATTATGAATACAACTTGTACAGTGCTGCACTGAGACTTTATCCGCAAAGTCCAAGCGCAGGGTTTGAGTTACTGCGCTTTGGTCGGGTTATCAATACCGAGCATGAAACACTGATACCCGCGAATGCGCCACTGTGGCGAACCGTGAGCTATCCCGGTGGGCAAGGAGTGATAAATCTGGCGGCAGATGTTGTGACAAAATTTAGCGACGGTGATTTTCCGCACTGGAGTGGCTGGCGACTGGTAGATGACGACGCTGACAGCAACAGTCAGTGCAATTCAGTAATATTACGTGGTGGTGGTTTTACGGATTTTCGTCAGATGATTTGCCACTTCCCACTGGAGTGGTGTAATACGGGAATAGAAGCGCGTTACGGCTGGTTGAAAGAAGGGGTAATACAGGAACGTCAGGAAAATGAGGCTAACAGCGATTTATCATTAGGTACGGATTACTACAGGCCAAATAATGTCGAATATAATACGACTGGAGATAGCCATGGAGAATCTCCTCAGTCAGCTATATCAGAAATGCCAGATTTGTCTTATGAACAGTCAAATGCTTATGAAAATGCCGTCAGAGTTTTATTACTGGGAGAAGAAGACTGGCAGACGTTGGTGAAGCATATTAAGGCACTGTGTTTTGATACCAGTAGTATTGCTGAAGGACGGGTTTGGCATTTTAATCCGGGTGAGTTTATTAAGCATTTTAGGAAGTGTGGGTGGGTTGACAAAGCAATATTGAAGCGAATTTTTGCCTCTGGTACTAATGACCGTGATAGAGCGGTTATTGAACAAAAAGTTGATATATATGGTACGGCTATAAATATTGTTATGAATAAATATATAATGAATTCTCCTCTGAGACGTGCTCACTTTCTGGGGCAAGGGGCAGTGGAATCTTCCCGTTTAAGAAGTATGCAGGAAAAAAGCCAGTATCAAACTGTTGATGAAAATGGTCGGCCAGTCGGCGGAGGTATTGTTCCGGACTCATTACGTGATGAGAATTCGGACTTGGGTCATTGGTATGGTGCAATTGAGACTGAGGTCGATGGATACTTCTCTGGTGTTAAATATAATTCTGGTGGAGGACGAATTGCAGGCTCATATGACTGGATACTAGGAAACTGCGACACTGAGGATGCCCAGAAGTTTCGTGGGCGAGGTTTTAAGCAGTTAACTGGTCGATCAAATTATGCCGAATATTGGGTCTATCGTGCCTGGATAGATACGAATAGTTTTACCGCTAAGTGGTGGGAAGACCCTCTGTGGCGCTTACATGATCGTCGTCGTTTAACTCGCATACCGGCTAATATCGAAGAGCCTCACAGGGTTACCAGAAGCGAATATAACTGTATCGATACTGGTGGATTCTTTATTGTTAAGACCGTTGATCGTCGGGGTACTCGGTCAAGTATTACCAGAGCGATGGATCAAGACAGTGAAGTTATTCATTTGAACAATACCACGATAGATACAACGGATGAACAAACAATAAGAAGTGTGTCCCGTGCAATTAATGGTGGTGAAAATGGTTTGCCAGACAGGATAACCTTCACACGCGCAGCTAAGAAGGTTTTAATATGAAAAAGAGTTTCTTTTTATTTTTATATTTCATATCCCTGAGTGCATATCCTGGAGATGAAAATGCATACATATATGGTAACGATGGAACAATTGAAGGAATTAAATACAATTATCTCGATAATGTAATAAAGTTCAATATTGGTGATATGTCTTTTGATGTTTTCAGCAAAGATAATTTTTTCTTAAAGAAATGTCTTCTGGATAACTACAGTGACAGTATAGATACAGGCATTTCATTTTTAACAACAGATCATGAAGCAATTGTTTTTCAGTCATCGGGTCGGTTTGTTTTAACAAAAGATGTAATCGATATATGTAATTCTTCTGAAGAAAAGCATGCGGAAGTTTATCCACCTGTCAATATTGGGATGATTGCTGACATGAACTTCAGGAAAAATGTTGCTCTTATATATCACCCAATGGGTAATATTTCAGGAAAAATGGTATATCAGGCTGAGTTGTCAAAGTTTGTTAAAAAAAATTATAGATCAAGCAGCTTCTTAACGGAGGTTGATCCTGAAAAAATACAGTACCTGATAACGGGTAGGTTTTTTTACAATGGTAGTTACAGAGATTTAGAAAAAAAAAGTTATTCAGGCCCATTTGATCTCGTCTCAGGCGTTATCTCTCCTGATGCAAAATATGTAGATCCTTTCGGTCTGGGGTGTGATATTGATAAGGTCAATCATAGTATACCACACGTGTATGAAATATCCACAGCACAACGAGTTGCATTTAAAAGCGATCCAGCGTTATCTGCGATAATAAATAAAGAACAAATAGATAAAAAGTGTCGGCAGTTATTAAAAGCATCTGCATCTTTGAAAGATTTAGGTGGATATTTAAGTCAGTAGAATATGTCACCGTTACTCTACTGTGCTATAGGAGATAGCGAAGAAGAGTTTTTTCAATCAAATATTGCCAGAGTTTTATTATTGGTTGAAGAAGACTTGAAGACGTTGGTGAACAATTTCAAGAGGCTATTTTTTAATGCCAATGGTATTGCTGCAGGATAAGTTTGGCATTTTATCTCAGGTAACTTTATAAATTATTTCCATAAATGCGGAAAAATCACAAAAAGCTTTTTTATTTCTTCATTCTTTTATGATAGGTCGTCAGGAACAACACTGACCAGCATATTTAGGAGGAGAGCGTATATATTTTTCACGAAGTTTCATCAAACTATACGACAGTACAGAAGAATTGTCATATTTTAAATTATAACTCTAATGTAATAATTCATTATCCCAGAATGTATCCGAACAAGAAATAACGGCTCGTTATTCTTTGTTAGATAAATGAAGGAGTACAAAGAAAATGGATGTTCCTGTTCTGAATTTCGACCACTCACACCACAAGCTCAAAATTCGCGGCCTGCAAAGTCCGGTGGATGTGCTGACCTTCGAAGGCCGCGAACAACTGAGTACCCCGTTCCGCTACGACATTCAGTTTACCAGTACCGATAAAGCCATCGCGCCGGAGTCGGTGCTGATGCAGGACGGCGCATTCAGCCTGACGGCACCACCGGTACAGGGAATGCCGGTGCAGACTGCCCTGCGCACCCTACACGGCGTCATTACCAGCTTTAAACACCTCTCCTCGTCACAGGACGAAGCCCGTTACGAAGTGCGCCTTGAACCCCGTATGGCGCTGCTTACCCGCAGCCGCCAGAACGCCATCTACCAGAACCAGACGGTGCCGCAAATCGTCGAAAAAATCCTGCGCGAGCGCCATCAAATGCGCGGTCAGGACTTCGTGTTTAACCTCAAAAACGAATACCCGGCCCGTGAACAGGTGATGCAGTACGGTGAGGACGACCTGACGTTTGTCTCACGCCTGCTGTCGGAGGTGGGTATCTGGTTCCGCTTTGCCACCGACGCCCGGCTGAAAATCGAAGTTGTCGAGTTTTATGACGACCAGAGCGGCTACGAGCGCGGGCTGACACTGCCGCTTCGCCATCCTTCAGGGCTGTTTGATGGTGAAACGGAAGCCGTATGGGGGCTGAACACGGCATACAGCGTGGTGGAGAAAAACGTCACCACGCGGGACTACAACTACCGCACCGCCACAGCAGAGATGATGACAGAGCAGCATGACGCCACCGGGGGCGATAACACCACCTATGGCGAAGCCTACCACTACGCTGACAACTTCCTGCAAAAAGGCGACAAGGAGGCAGCGGAAAGCGGCGCGTTTTATGCCCGTATCCGCCACGAACGCTACCTGAATGAACAGGCCATTCTCAAAGGCCAGAGCACCAGTTCACTGCTGATGCCGGGGCTGGAAATCAGGGTTCAGGGCGACGACGCGCCTGCGGTATTTCGCAAGGGCGTACTGATTACCGGCGTGACGGCCAGCGCGGCGCGTGACCGCAGCTATGAACTGACGTTTACCGCCATCCCGTACTCAGAACGCTATGGCTACCGCCCGGCGCTTATCCCCTGCCCCGTGATGGCCGGCACGCTCCCGGCACGGGTCACCAGCACGGTGAAGAACGACATCTACGCCCATATCGACAAGGACGGGCGCTACCGGGTCAACCTCGACTTTGACCGCGATACGTGGAAACCGGGTTATGAAAGCCTGTGGGTACGCCAGTCGCGCCCGTATGCGGGAGACACCTACGGCCTGCATCTGCCGCTGCTGGCGGGAACGGAAGTCAGCATCGCGTTTGAGGAAGGCAACCCGGACCGACCTTATATTGCAGGCGTAAAACACGACTCGGCACACACTGACCATGTGACCATTCAGAACTACAAGCGCAACGTGCTACGCACCCCGGCGAACAACAAAATCCGCCTCGACGATGAGCGCGGCAAAGAGCATATCAAGGTCAGTACCGAGTACGGCGGCAAGAGCCAGCTAAACCTCGGCCATCTGGTGGATGCCGGAAAACAGCAGCGCGGGGAAGGTTTTGAACTGCGTACCGATCTGTGGGGTGCAGTACGGGCAAAGAAAGGCATCTTTATCAGCGCCGACGCGCAGGACAAGGCGCAGGGTCAGGTGCGCGAAATGGCCGACATTATCAGCGAACTGAACAGCCTGAGCGATAAAATCCAGAAACTGTCTGACGATGCGGCCACGGCGAACGCCGATCCGGCGGATATGGCCGCGCAGATAGCATTGATAACCAGCCGGATAAATGACCTGACCGCCTCGGTGATTTTGATGCACGCACCGAAAGGCGTGGCGGTCGCCAGCGGCGAGCACCTGCAACTGGCCGCGGTGAAAAACCTCCAGATAAATGCGGGAAACAACGCCGATATCGGCGTAGTGAAGAATATGTTTATCGGCGTGGGACGGGCGCTGAGCGTGTTTGTACGCAAGGCGGGTATCAGGCTGATTGCCAATAAAGGCGCAGTATCGGTACAGGCGCAGCACGATCTGATGGAGTTACTGGCGAAAAAATCGATAGAGATCGTCAGTACCGAAGATGAGATTAAAATCACCGCGAAGAAAAAAATAACGATTAATGGTGGTGGGAGTTATATCCGGATAGAGGGTAGCGGCATTGAGCCGGGAACGCCGGGGGATTATAACGTCAAAGCGGTACATTACGGGCGTCAGCCTAAAGCCTCGGAGAAGGTTCCTATGCCAGAATTTCCCATCCTTTCAGCCGTGGACTCATCCGATTTTTGTCTTGAATGCCTGCTGAATGCCATCAAAAACGATGACGCTGTTGTTGAAGGAGTGTAATCATGTCTTCAGAACAACAACTGGCAGACCACTGGCTTAAGCGAAACGAAACGTTAAACGCCTTTATTTTATTTGAAGGTGGAGCGCTCTCTCAGGAAATGCTTCAGATCATGATGGAGCATTATAAATACCGACGAATTTCCCTGTATCAACTGCCCGATCTTAAAAAGGTAGCAGCTTACGGTCCCTGGTTGGTTCGTATTGAAAGTGAAAAGGATCTGGCGATGGTGCTTGTCGGGAAACTACCTGTCGCAGGCATTACTTTCTCCGAATTGCAGCTGGAGCCACTGGCGTCTCGGCTTGCTGTGGGATGTATGGCAAAAACGCCGGATGGTCGTGAAGTTCTGCTGAGGTACTACACGCCCCGAGTGCTGAAACAACTGGCTGCCCGGCCTGATATGGACTGGCATCCGGTAATGTTTTCTCAGATAGAATCATGGTGGATGCTGGAAGATACGCGGTGGCAAAGGCTGAACATGCCGCTTACTGTGGCAAATAACAGCGATGAGACAGTGGAAATCATAACGCTTGATGAACCGCTCTGGCAGAAAATAGCGGATCGGGGAGATGTATCTGCGCTTTTAAGAGAGTGGCGCACCATGAAAACGAGTGAGCACTTCCCGCCCTGTATTCAGCGAAATATGGTGGAGAAGGCCTTGAATAAGGCTCAGGTGGTCGGATTGACAAAGCCACTGGATCAGAAAATTTATGCGTTGAGCTATCTGAATGGAAAGAAAGCGTATCTTGAGTCAGCCGAATTTCAGGTCATGCTGGAAAAGGTGAAACGAAATGAAATATCGCTGTCTGACCTTGGTCGCCAGTGACATACATCTTTGCCAACCAATTGATAAAAGGGAATAAAATCTGATGGGGCTATTTACCCGACTGGAAAAATTTGACCAAAAGCTTACGCGTGGTTATGCCCGCTGGGGGCGTTGGGTGTGGCGGATGCTAATAGCGATCCCCGTGGCTTATTTTTTACTGTGTGTAGGAATATCAATCTGGGGAGCTCCAACTGGAGGAGTCATATTGGTGATCCATAGTGAACTGGATAGGCCAATATTAGGATTCAGCGTGAACGGCATGGCTGGGGCAAATGCGTTTGCACATGGTGGAGGTTCAACGACTTGCTGCGGTGACATCAGAGGGAAAGAAGCTGAGGTCGTCTGGACATTGAGTACGACTCGCGCTCAGTATAATACGGGACTGCGTGAAGAAGTTCGACGTATCACTCTGCCTTTGCCTGAAAGGAAACATGGGCAGGATTTTTTGCATGTACATTTCTTGCCTGGTGATAAGGTTTTTTTGGGTTGGAGTGAAGGAGCTGGTTCGCCCTATGAGAAACGAAAAGAACCTTCTTATCCGAGTCGAAAAAATCAGGAGGCGCAGCCGTGATAAGTGAATCAGTGATTTCCGCAGCTGTACGAGCACAACAGTCAGAAGATGGTAAAGTGGGAAATTGTGGCCGGATCTGGCATGTCGCTTTCTTTTTTGATGGAGTGGGACGAAATATCGACCGGGATGCGACAGACTGCCGTTTGAGTAATATTGCCCGCCTGTTCCGGGCATATCCTGATGAACAAAAAAATACAGGTGATACTTGTTATAATAAATTTTATTTCTCCGGAATGGGCACTGCCTACCATGACGATTCTGTCGACAATATTCACGCTCTTATGGATATTGGTTTAGATAACTTTCTGGAGGATATGAAAAGTCTGCCAGAGGATACTATATCGGATGCAGGGGAGTCTGTTATTAAAGGAGAAAAGAAATGGACGGATGTGCTTGGTAATCTCCTTGAGGATCTCAATAATCCGGTAGAGTGGGTTAAAGGGATTGGCAAGATGGCGGCTAAGTCGGTAGGCAAAGCAGGAATTGAGTCCACACCTTGGTTGCGTGATAGCGAAGCCATGAGCGCCTATTTTATGACGGGAGAACCCGTACGCCTTGAAGCTGCAAAGCGATTGTTTAAGAAGTTTTATACGGAAAATATGAAGGGAGATGTTCCCATCAAAAAAATTTCTGTTTCATTATACGGTTTTGACCTTGGAGCTACACTGGCACGTAAATTTTTGGATAATTTTCTTAAGGAAGTTTGCCTGAAAAATAAAGAAAAAAAACACCAATATAAAAACGCGTTGGTAGATATTGCTTTTATTGGTCTTTTTGACTGTTCTCGGCATTCACCGACTAGTAGTAATAATGGGTTGGACTATTTTTTTATGTGGTTGGGTTTACCAGGGAAAATGATTGGTTCAGTATTAGGTGAAAAAGCTATTGATCAGGACTCACCACTGCCGGACGTAGTAAATAACGCACTTCACCTTGTAGCAGCTCATGAACGGCGTCCATGGCGTGGTCTGTATCTGTTGGGGAAAAAAACGGATACAGCGAATAAAAAATACAGGGAAGAACTGCTTCCCGGTTGTAGTGAAGATATTGGTGGTGGCTTGAAACCGGATGAACAGAAACCCAGTGCAGAACTGTGCAGGGTTGCACTATACAATATGTATCATGCAGCATGTCAAGCTGGTGTGCCATTTCCTGATTTTGACACTTTGGATCAATATGATACGAAAGTTGCCAGCTATTTTATTATGAATGATGCTGTTCAGGGAGGATCTGTAAATTACTGGGTTAGTCGTTATCAAAGAGAGGAAGTGAAGGATAAAGTATTTAGTGAGGCAATGCAGGAGAAGTATCTAGATAACTATTTTCTCTGGTTGGGTGAGCAATATTATATGTATCAGTATGAACGGGAACGTCTGGATAAGGAGTTGACATCGGCTCATCGTGGGAAAATAAGTGACTATGGGCCACTTGCAGGTACGGGAATTAATCCAAATACTAACGCTGATGATATAAAATCGCAGATTTCAGAACTTGACTCACTATGGGGATGGTTGAATGATGTAAAAAGTGTAGCTATTGGATTACGAAATGACTTTATAGTCAACCCGAGGAAAAATGATAGCCGAATAAAACTTAAACCTCAGGTTTATAATGCTGCTGTCAATCGGGCTGTGAAATTCCTTGAGTTTTCTCGCGCAGTTTATAATGATAAAAATCTGCCATCATCATCATCTTTGACGGCAAATACACTATATTCCTTTTTTGTGCATGATATACAAAAGGTTGATCACACACCTTCTATATCTGAAGATTTCTTCTTACGTCGCTCATCTGAAATTCCAGATGCGGATGAACCTCCAGGAAATAAAGATGATGGAAAGAAACATACTCGCAGGGATGATTAGAAATTATAAGTAGCTTACTTTAATTAGTTATATTTTTTGCATTTTTCCCTTTTTAAAGAGAATCATACTTGGATTTATTTTTCATAAATATAAAGGAGTACAGAGATGGATATCCCGACTCTGAATTTCGACCACTCACACCACAAGCTCAAAATTCGCGGCCTGAAAAGCCCGGCGGATGTGCTGACGTTTACGGGCCACGAACAGCTCAGCTCACCCTTCCGCTACGACATTGAGTTTACCAGTACCAATAAAGCAATAACGCCGGAGTCGGTGCTGATGCAGGACGGCGCATTCAGCCTGACGGCACCGCCCGTGCAGGGAATGCCGGTGCAGACTGCCCTGCGCACCCTGCACGGCGTCATTACCAGCTTTAAACACCTCTCATCGTCACA
>OCLY01000823.1_pt1 | contig 10246 bp, 8 predicted proteins | sample 1538971 | NCBI WGS metagenome assembly OCLY01 (sample SAMN04168657, study PRJEB22393) | human gut metagenome | biome: human gut microbiome; feature: stool | host: Homo sapiens | collected 2014-03-20
CCGTTGGTCTCCACGACCGCATAGGAGACATCCCGGGGGTCGAACACATCTTTGCCGCGCAGCGCCTCCATCAGATCGGCGGCAGTCAGCCGCAGGGTGCGCAGGGCGTTCTGATCGATCTCACCGTTCAGGATGACCGTCTTGGGCCGCCCGGACATCAGGTTGAAAAAGCGCTGGCTTCTGAAGCTAAGGATCGATCCCAGCAGCTCCAGCGCTGCAATGAGAAAGAGGGGAATCAGACTGGCTGTGACCGGCACTTCTTCAGATTCAATGGAGATGGAAGCCAGATTGGAGATGAGGATGGTGGATACCAGTTCCTCAGGCTGCAGTTCCCCCAGCTGACGTTTGCCCATCAGCCGCATGGCAAACAGGACGCAGAGATAGATCAGGATGGTACGGAAGATCAAGAGTTTCAAACCGGAACACCTCCCAGCGTATAACCGCCGCCCCGGCGGACAAGCTACCAGAAAGGGGGCGGCAAAATGGAACAGCTTTCCAGCCATCTGGCGGCAAACCTTGCGGAGCTCAACGCTAGGTTTGGCCAATCGGCAGATTTTTATGCGAAGGAGCTTGAGCTTTACCACTGCAAAGGAGCCATCGTTCTGTTTGATGGAATGGCCAGCCTGAAAGGGCTGTGGCAGCTGCTGCTGGATGCCGCCAGCCGCCGCACACCGCCCGGCCCGGCAGAACAGCTGACCGGGGAACAGGTGTTTGCGCTGTTGTTTGAGCACTCCGCACTGCCCGCAGAGCCTGACCCTGTGGAGGACTGGGAGGCCCTGATCCGGCGGATGACAGCGGGCATGGCAGTGCTATTGCTGGACGGATGCGCAAAAGGTATCGCCTTTTCGGTGCAGAGCCTGAACGCCCGCTCGGTGGATGAACCGGCAGGGGAGGGAAATCTCCGCGGCTCCCGGGAAGGCTTTGCGGATCTGCTCCGGGTGAATACCAGTCTGCTGCGGCGGTGCTTCCGCAATGATGCTCTGGTCATTGAGATCAATCAAGCCGATTGTGAGATGAAAACGGAGTATGCTCTCTGTTACTGCCGGGATACGGCAGACCCAAAAGCGGTGCAAAAGGTGCGGCAGACCTTGCAACGGGCCAGGCCGCAGCTGCTTTTGGATTCCAGCTACTTTGTACCATGGCTCTTTCCCTGTAAGATCCGAACCTTTGCTCCTGTGCGCTATACCGAACGGCCTATTGTGGCAGCGGCAAAGCTGCGGGAGGGGAAATTTGTCATTCTGGTCAATGGCAGCCCCTCAGCGCTGATTCTGCCCACCCTGTTCTGCGAAAACTTTGAATGCCTGGATGACTATGCAGGAACGGCCTATTTTGCATCCTTTCTGCGGGTGCTGAAATATATCTCGTTCTACCTGAGCATTTTCCTGCCGGGCGTGTTCGTCTGCTGGGCAGTCTACCTGCCAGAACTCCTGCCGCCCCAGCTGCTGTTCAAAATCGAGGCCGCCGAGCAGGCAACGCCGCTGCCGCTGTTTGGGGAAATGCTTCTGGTGATCCTGATGCTGGAGATCATCCGGGAGGCTGGTCTGCGGATGCCCCAGACCCTAGGGCACTCTGTCAGCCTGATCGCGGCCCTCATCATCGGGGATGCCGCCATTGCCGCCGGACTGATGAGCACACCGGTCATCCTGACCGCTGCGGCCGCGTCCATTGCGGTGTTCGTCACGCCCTCGCTGTATGAGGTGGCAACTGTTCTGCGGCTGGTGGTGCTGCTGGCAGCAGGGGTGGCTGGCCCGGTGGGACTTGCCGCCTGCGCACTGGGCGTGTTATTCGGGCTGACCCGGGTCTCGGCGCTGGGTGTGCCCTACCTGCGGGATGTCATCTTCCCAGAGGTGCCGCTCTCGCCGGACGGTGTGACCCGGCGCAGCTACCCAAAACTTTCCCGGCGGCCCTTTACCATTTGGCAAAAACGAGGTGGTTGAAGTTGGAACGATCCTGTTTCTCTGAAAAAACACTGACCCTGAGTGTGCTCACTGCGGAGTTCGCTCGGTGTGTGTTACAGACGGGTGCGCCTGTAACAGTCCGCAGTCTCTTTTTTCATGGCCTGCCTATGGCACTGGCGCTGGTTCTGATCACCGCCCTGACAGCCGGGGCAGAGCAGCGTGCAGACAGTTTTTTGGGTACAGATTTGCGTTCCCGGGTAGTCTGCGGAGGGCTGGGACTCTGGTTTGTCTGGGAGGCTGTGGAGATCTTCCGTCAGGCGCAGGAGCTTTGCTGGGAGAATTTTTCTTCCATGGCCATGCTGGGGCTTCTCCCGCTGCTGCTCTGGGCAGGATGGAAGCTGGAACCTTCGGTACTGGTCCGCTGTGCGCCGATCCTGTGCTGGGCGGCGGCACTGGCGGGCCTGCTCTGCCTGCTGGGGCTGAATGGCCAGTTCCACTGGGAAAGTCTGATGATGCAAGCTGATGCTCAAACGATTATCCTGCCCCTGTATCCGGAATACTTCGCCCTACCGCTGTTCTGCCCGGCAAAGCAGGTGCGGTGCGCTGTCTGGCTTCCGGTGAAAGCTTTTATACTGGCTGGCAACTTTGCGCTCTGCACAGAACTGGTGTTTGGGGCGGGAAATGCCCTGCCCGGTATCGAGCTTCTGCGGGCGGGCAGGCTGGGCAGCATCTCCCGGTTTGATGCCCTTGTGCTGCTGGTCTGGTTGGCAGCGGCAATGTGCCGGTTCTGCGTGCTGGTGCAGGTGGTGCGTCAATTGGCCGGGCGGCTGTGGGGCAGGGCTACGCCTGCGGAGGAAAACGCATGACGGGCCAACAGCGTGCCCTCCGGTGGCTGGCGGCAGGGGTGCTGGTGCTCTGGTGCGGGGTGTTTTTGCGGGCAGAGAATACCGAGAAAAGCATGGTGCGTGCCTTGATTCTTACCCCGCCCACGGTGGCGATGCAGAGTTGGATGGTGAGCCTGCTCTACCAGTTTCCGGAAGCCGCCGCCGATGCCTCTGATGCCGCCGCACAGGTGCAGCTCTGCACCGGGCAGGGAAACACCCTGCAAACGGCTCTGACTGAAGCCGAGCGTGGCCTACCCTGTAAAGCAAGCTACCGGCTGTGCGAGTATCTGCTTTTGAATGCCGAAACAACTTTAAAAACCATTCGACAGGCGGAGACCGTGTTGAAAGAGGAACCGGTACAAGGGCTGTCTGCCCGCATTTTTTGCGCGGAGCTTTCCGGGGAAGAACTGGCCGCAGCAGACGGAGAAAACGAACTGTTCCCGGAACGACTTTTGCAGGTCGTGAAAGAAGCTGCACCGCAGGCTCCGCACCTATACGAGAGCCGGAACGCTCTTTTGGCTCCGGTGCTTATCCTGACGGATGGTGCCATTGAAAACACGGAGGAAATGCTTCTGCTCACCGAAACAGGAAACACCCGGCTCACCCCGGCAGAGAGCCAGATGGCACAATTGCTGCTGGGTCAGAGCGGAGAACACACTTTTCCGCTGGGCAGCGGGCAGGTGACGTTCCGGCGCTGTGTGGTATCGGTGGAAGCTGTAGAAGATGGCTTTGCCGTGACCTTGACCGGCCAGCGCAGGGCAGGCACAGCTCTGCCCACAGCAGCACAGTGTGCGGCGCTGGAGCAACTCTGCGTGCAGACCGTTCAGCGCTGCTGGGAAAACGGGTATGATCTGCTCTCTCTGGGAGCAGTCCGGGCGCTGAAGCAGGGAACAGGGCGAGAAGCGCTGACAACAAAAAACGCCTGCCCGCAGGTGCAGGCAGACGTGAGCTTTTTGCAGTTTTAGTGGGCGGTCTCAAAAACGACGGTGATGGTGGTGCCAACGTTCACTTCGCTTTCCAACTTGATGCGGGCGTTGTGGATGCGGGCAATATGCTTGACAATAGCCAGCCCCAGACCGGTGCCGCCGGTGGCCTTGCTCCGGCTCTTATCCACCCGGTAGAAGCGTTCGAACACGCTGGACTGCGCGTCTTTCGGGATACCGATGCCGTTATCCTTGACGGTCAGGGTACAATGGCCGTCCCGGGTGCAGGAGGTGATGAGCTGGACCTTGCCGCCGGGTCGATTGTAGCGGATGGCGTTGTCGCACAGGTTCTGGCACAGCTCATCCAGCTGATCCCGGTTGCCAAGCACTCTGGCACTCTCGCCCAGATAGGTCAGGGAGATGAAGGAGCGTTGCGCGTTCAGTTTTTGACGTTCCACACAATCCTTGGCCACGTCCAGCAGATCGACCGTTTCCATGTCGGGCTGTGCATGGGTCTCGCTGACGCTGTCCAGGTGCGACAGCTGCAGGATATCGTTCACCAGCTGGATCATCCGGCTGGCTTCTACATGGATCTTCCGGCCAAACTCGGGCACATCGGCGGGTTTGGCAATGCCGGTCTCAATGAGTTCCGCATAGCCGGAAATACTGGTTAGCGGCGTTTTCAGCTCGTGGCTGACATTGGCCGTGAAATCCTGCCGCATCTTCTCGTTGTTTTCTCGCAGCAGCCGATCAGAGTGGATGCTCTCAGCAAAGGGGATGAGTTCCCGGTAGGGAACGTTTTCCTGAATGTGCTCAAGATCATCCGTCATTTTCAGAATGGGCTGGACAAGACTGCGGGTCAGCAGCCCGGCAATCAGCGCTGCGGCACCCATCATCAAAATGCAGCTCAGGATGATGGCGGGCAGGGCCGCGTCGTAAATCGACCAGATGGTCTCGGAATCCTGGGCTACACGCAGGATATCGCCGCCGGGCAGCAGCATGGCGTAATAGTAGGTCTCGTACCCCATGGTCTGGGAATCGCGGCAGTTACGGCCTACACCCTCCCGCATGGCCTGCTGGATCTCCGGGCGGGATAGATGGTTTTCCATCTGCTGGTCAGTGGCGGATTCAAACACCACACTGCCATCTGCTGCGATCAGGGTAATGCGCAGGTCACCGTTGACGAACACGGAGAGCTGATCCGGAGAGGAAAGCTGTTCGTATCCGGCGGAAACCAGATCGGCCTGATGCTCCAGTGAGGTCCATGCCTGTTCCCGGAACGCTTTGTGAAAAACGAAGAGACAGAGCACGGCGGTGCAGACCAGACCGACGAAGCCCATGAAAAACAGCCGGTAACTGATTTTTTCTTCCATGCTCTGCGGTTTCATTCTTCCTCGCCCTCCTCATTGTCGGCCAGCTTGTAGCCGACCTTGCGCACGGTGCAGATATATCTGCCCGCATCCCCCAGCTTTTTGCGCAGGGTGCGGATGTGCATATCCACGGTGCGGCTTTCAACAGAAATATCGGTGCCCCATACCACCTGCAGAATGGTCTCGCGGGTCACAACAAGGTTCGTGTTTTCCAGCAGCAGGCGCAGCAGACTGTATTCCTTGTAAGTCAGGTCAACATGGGTGCCGTTCACAGTCACGCTGTGGCGGGCGTTGTCCAGCAGGATCTCATGGAAGGCATAAACATTCTGCTTTTCCTCGGGGGCAGAGCGGCGCAGGGCGGCCCGCACCCGGCTCAGAAATTCCATGATGCCAAAAGGCTTAGTGATGTAATCATCTGCACCGCAGTCCAGCCCGCGCACGGTATCCAGCTCGCTGGATTTTGCTGTGACCATGATGATGGGCAGGCGGCGCAGAGCAGGGGTATTGCGGAGCTTTTTCAGGATGGAAAAACCGTCCTCACCGGGCAGCATCACATCCAGAATGACCAGCTCAGGCTCCGCGGCGCGCATGGCCTGCCAGAAAGGCTCAGAGGTTTCAAAGCTCTGTACTCCGTATCCGCTGGATTGCAGTGCATATTGCTCCAGCTCGCGGATGGCGGCATCGTCTTCTACAATGTAGATCATTTGTTGGATTCCTCCTTTGCGGCTGCGGGTGCAGTGTCGCTGTCAGGGAAGAGATAGCGCTCACGGTAACGATCCAGACGGCGCTGGAACTGTTCACTTTCCTTGGTCTCGTTGCCGTAGCGCAGGTCGTTCAGATAAGCGTGGGTATCAAAGCTGTCCTGTGCCACCTCGATCTGGGCAACAGCCACATTGCTGCAGTGGTCGCAGACACGCTCGTAGTTGGTCAGCAGATCTTCCAGAACAAAACCATATTCAATGGAACAGCTGCCGGTCTGCAGGCGGGCCACATGGCGGGCCTTGATGGCACGCACCAGTTCATCCACAACGGTCTCCAGCGGCTCGACCTTGCCGGCCAGATGCAGATCGCCTTTGCGGAATGCATCGGTGGTGCGGCTCAGCACATCCTGCACGGCCCCCTCCAGCACCTGCAGTTCCTCCTGTGCATCCTTGGAAAACTCAATGCTCTTGGCGTGGATCTCTTCGGCGGAGCTCAGAACATTTACAGAGTGATCGCTGATGCGCTCAAAATCGCTGATGGTGTGGAGCAGAGTGTTCACACTCTGGCTGTCGGCATGGCTCATTTCACGGCTGGACAGCTTGACGAGATAGGTGCCCAGTGCATCCTCATATTTGTCCACCTTTTCCTCTTCCTCCCGCACCTTCTGGGCAAGGGAATCGTCCCACTTGTGGGTCAGGCTCATGGCCTGCACCACGCCCACACGGGCCAGCTCGGCCATGTCAGCAGTAGCAGAGTGGGCGCGGGCCACGGCCACAGCCGGGGTGTTCAGCAGACGCTCATCCAGCAGAGCAAAGCTCTCTTTTTCGGCGTCGTCGGGGATGGTGAGGATGGCCAGCTTTTCCAGACCATTTGCGAAGGGGAGAAGGATGAGGGTGGCCGCGATGTTGAAGGCGGAGTGGACCACAGCAATGCCCCAGGCGGCGATGGTCTCGTTCACAAAATCAAAGTGGACCACGGCGTTCAGACCATAGAAACCGGCCAGAAAGACCGTGACTCCGATGATGTTGAAGTAGAGGTGGACCATGGCGGCACGGCGGGCATTCTTATTTGCGCCCACAGAAGAAATCAGCGCGGTGACACAGGTGCCGATATTCTGACCCATGATGATGGGGATAGCGCTGCCGTAGGTGATGACGCCGGTGGCGCTCAGTGCCTGCAGGATGCCAACGCTGGCGCTGGAACTCTGGATGACGCCGGTGACCAGTGCGCCCACCAGAACGCCGAGGATGGGATTGGAGAAGCGGACGAAGAGGTTGGTGAACCATGCCTCACCTTGCAGGGGTTCGACGGCATGGGACATGGTAGTCATGCCGGTCATCAGGATGGCAAAGCCGATGAGGATAGTGCCGATGCCCTTTTTCTTCTCATTCTTGCCCATATAGAGCAGGATGCCGATGAAGGCGAGTATGGGGCTGAAGGAGGTGGGCTTGAGCATCTGGATCCAGATGCTGTCGCCCTGCAGGCCGGAAAGGCTCAGCAGCCAGCTGGTAACAGTGGTACCCACATTGCTGCCCATAATGATGCCGATGGCCTGATGCAGCTCCATAATGCCGCTGTTGACGAAGCCGACCACCATGACGGTGGTAGCACTGGAACTCTGGATGATGGCGGTCACGCACAGACCGAGAAAGAAGCCCTTGAGGGGGTTATCCGTCAGCTTGCTCAGGATCTTCTGCAGATGGCCGCCGGCCTGTTTCTCAAGGGCTTTGCCCATGATGTCCATGCCGAACAGGAACAGAGCCAGACCGCCCAGCAGAGAAAAGACATTGAATAGAGTCATGTTTTACTCCTCACTTGTTGAAGCTTGCGTTTGTACATCGACAGCGGCCGTAGAGGACCCGTGCAGGATCATGTCTCAACTTTTTACACGACCTGCACTGGATTTCACCGGTCCTATCCCTGATTATGAGTATACGAGCGGAATGTAAAATCGGAAACCGGCGAAATGTAAAACTCATGTAAAGTAAACTCTATCCCTGCCTCCTATTATATGGTTTTGGCTCCCGGATGCAAGCGCTGGCGCAAAACAAGAAAAGATTCCTGAAAGAATTGTTGTTTTTGCTGCCCGTCTCGATTATAATATAAGGAAGGATAAACTGTGCTGCCTTTTGGTATGGCAGAGCACAGAGGATGCAGGAGGAAAAACGAATGGGGAATTTCGCTGTTTCGCTCAAGCGGCTGGTCGAGAAGGTCAGCCTCGAGGTCATCTATACGCCCTGCGATTTGGACAAGATCAGCGTCGAGATCGCAGAGGTCAACCGTCCCGGCCTGTTTCTGGCCGGTTACTACGATTATTTCGATAAGCTGCGCTTACAGATCATGGGCCTTGCGGAGATGAACTTTCTGGCCGGTCTTACGCCGGAAAAGCGCCGTGAGCGCCTTGACCAGCTGTTCCGCCAGCAGCCTCCGGCCGTCATCCTCTGCCGCAACGAGGAGCTGGAACCCTTCCCGGAGATGCAGGAGCTTGCAAAGCAGCACGGGGTAGCCCTGCTGCGCTCCAACGAGACGACCTGCACCATGATGGGCAGCCTCATCAGCATGCTGAACCTTGAACTGGCTCCCCGCATCACCCGCCACGGCGTGCTGGTGGAAGTTTACGGTGAAGGCATCCTCATTCTCGGCGACAGCGGCATCGGCAAGAGCGAGCTGGCCATCGAGCTGGTCAAGCGCGGTCACCGCCTCGTCGCCGACGATGCCGTGGAGCTGCGCAAGGTCTCCAACCGTCAGATCATGGGTACTGCGCCGGAAAACATCCGCCACTTCATTGAGCTGCGCGGCATCGGCATCGTCAACGTGGCCCGCGTGTTCGGCGTGGGCGCGGTCAAGGTGAGTGAAAGCCTCGACCTCGTCGTCCAGCTGGAAGCATGGGACCCCACCAAAAACTATCAGCGCACCGGCTTGGAAAGCGAGTATTATGACATTCTGGGCGTCAACATCCCCAGCACCATCATCCCCGTTTCGCCCGGACGCAACCTCGCAGTCGTGCTGGAAACGGCGGCTATCAATAACCGCCAGAAGAAGATGGGCTATAACGCCGCCAAGGAGCTGCTCATCCGTCTGGGCCTGAACGACACGATGGACTGATTTTCTACCGATAGAGGGAGAACGAATGGAACGATTGAAACAGGCTTTGTCCGCTGCGGGCATTGCATACAAAGAAAATGAGCCGCTCAGCGCGCACTGCACTTTCCGCATCGGCGGCCCGGCAGATGTCTTTATCCTGCCGGAAAATGAGGCGCAGCTCTGCGCCGCCATCAAGCTGGCAAAGGAAGCGAATGTCAAATATTATCTTCTGGGCAACGGCAGCAACATCCTGTTTGAGGATGCGGGCTACCGGGGAGCTGTCATCAATGTATCGGCCATGAAGAGTGCGATCGGTATTCTTGAAAACATCTGTTTCCCGGGCAAAGACCCATCCCTGACTTACGATGCTGTCGTTGTCGGTGCAGACAAGATGCTCTCGTCGCTCTGCATGACGGCGCTGGAAAACAGTCTCACCGGTCTTGAGTTTGCCTACGGCATCCCGGGTACGGTGGGCGGTGCTGTCTACATGAACGCCGGAGCTTACGGCGGCGAGATGAAGGACGTGCTGGTCTCCGTGCGGTATCTGACCGCAGAAGGGGAGAGCGTTGAGGTACCGGCAGAACAGCTCGACCTCAGCTACCGCCACAGTATTTTCGAAGAAAATGGCGGATGCATCCTCTCGGCAAAGTTCCGCCTCGCAAGAGGCAATGCCGCCGACATCCGCGCCAGGATGGACGACCTGATGGCCCGCCGCAAAGACAAACAGCCTCTCGACAAGCCCAGTGCCGGCAGCACCTTCAAGCGGCCGGTGGGCGCATTTGCGGCGGCCCTCATCGACCAGTGCGGTCTGCGGGGCTACCGCCATGGCGGCGCAGCCGTCAGTGACAAGCACTGCGGCTTTGTGGTCAATCTGGGTGGAGCGACCTGTGCAGATGTGCTGGCTCTGTGCGATGAGGTGCGTGCCATCGTGAAAGAAAAGACCGGCTATGACCTCGAAAAAGAAATTCGTGTGGTGAAAGCATAAAAGAAAGAGGCGTGCAAAATGAATCTTCTCATCGTCAGCGGCCTTTCCGGTGCAGGCAAATCTGTCGCCATGAATGCGCTGGAAGACATCGGCTTTTTCTGCATTGATAACATCCCGGCGGCACTGCTGCCCAGCATCACGGCGTTTTCGAAAGCGGGTGACAACCAGCTCAAGCGGGTGGCTCTCTGTATGGACATCCGCGGCTGCCGCACGCCGGAAGAAATCGAAGTGGCTCTTTCTCAGCTGGACGCGCAGGGGATAGAATATGAGATCTTGTTCCTTGATGCCCCGGACGATGTGCTGATGCGCCGCTACAGTGAGACGCGCCGCCGCCATCCGATGAGCATTTCCGACGGCCTTTCCACCCGGGAAGCCTTCCGCAGGGAGCGCGGGATCCTGC
>OCLY01000832.1_pt1 | contig 10111 bp, 3 predicted proteins | sample 1538971 | NCBI WGS metagenome assembly OCLY01 (sample SAMN04168657, study PRJEB22393) | human gut metagenome | biome: human gut microbiome; feature: stool | host: Homo sapiens | collected 2014-03-20
ACAAAGTCTGCGGAAGGTTTTATTTCCGTCCAGCCATCATACGTATCGCGGGCACCGGTCATTTGCTGAATGTTATCACAATAACCGGTTTCTTCGCTGAACTGGAGCGAGAAGATCATTTCTTTATCCTTTTCGTTTTCATATTTGAAGAAGTCGGCATATTCGCCTGTCCACAAGCCATAACCACACGTTTCCACTTCTTTGAAATCGTTGCCTGCTTCCTTGTATTGCTTCTTCCACATATATACCATACCACGCAGGGCATAAGCGGCACCTTTAGAAGGACGGCCGTAGTTTTCATTCAACGTGTTATTGGGGAAGTCGGGATTGTTGATGCAATACGTCAAATCATCCAGAATCACTTGCCATACCTCATCCACCGAAGATTGGCCACGGGTACAGTCTTCGTTATTGATAGGTTCCAGATAAACGGGGACACCCTGATAAAGCATATTCAGACGATTGTACGCCCAGGCACGGAGGAAACGGGCTTCGCATTGGTAACGCGCCAGTTTATTAGCGCTCATATCCGCTTTATGCAGATTGGCAATCGCATCGTTACACGCATGGATGATGGTGTAACAGAACTTCCATTCATACCACACCTGAAAGTCATTGGCAGGCTTGGTAGCCAGCGAAAGCAGTTCCACCGGATAGTTATTGGAATAATAATCGGTCGCGAAGCTCATGGCTTCGATTCCCTGACGGTTCAGTCCGTCGGCGCGGCGAAGCTGGGTGGAGGAGAGTTGGGTGGCATTCGGTTGCAAAGCTCATAGCTTCGATTCCCTGACGGTTCAGTCCGTCGGCACGGCGAAGCTGGGTAGAGGAGAGTTGGGTAGCATAGAACGGGAAGTAGAGTCCTGCCATTCCCTTGTCGGCAAGCTCCTCCGTGGTCCACATGTTTTCACTTGCAATCTGGTCTTCCGGAGCCACATCGAGAATATCCATGCAGGAGGTAGCCGCCAGCGCCATCGTTAAAATCATTAATATCTTTTTCATATCAGATTCTGTTTTTTAGTTCTACATCATTAAAAGGTAATCTGTCCGCCAAAAGAGATCTGACGCATCAACGGATAACCGATTTCTGTTCCTATCTCCGGATCGAGTCCCGGATAACTGGTGATCGTCAGGATATTGTCCATCGACACGAAAGCACGGAGCTTATTAACAAAGAACTTGCTGGAAATCCGTTGCGGCAACGTATAGCCGATTTGGATATTCTTCAACTTGAAGTAGTCACCCTTATATTCGTTCCAGTCGCTCTGGATTCTGTTATTATAGGTAGTACCGTATGTCAGGCGGGGATATTTGCCCCACTGATTGGTACGCGGATCGTCCGGGTTGGAAGGATCGAAGAAGTAATGGTTATCGGCAATATGCTCGATAATGCCATATCCGTGGCTGACCAGTGTCGAGTTGTAGTAATCCGTATTCCAGTTGAGGTAATGCCCGAAAGCTCCCGACCATAACATGGAGAAATCAATGTTCTTGTAAGAGAAAGCACAGTTGAAACCCAGATTGAATTTCGGGACACTGGTGTGTCCGGAGAAATCCCGGTCGTTGGTATCGCCGTAGTTCATATCACCGTTGCTGTCGGCATAGAGTATATCACCATACCAAAGCTGGTCTTTGGCAACTGTCTTCATTCCTCCGAACGAATAACCGGAGTCAATCATGGCCTGCACCCATACCATATCTTCTTTCGTACGTATCATTCCGTCCTTCGGCCCCGCATGGATATCCACCGCACCTCCGGTATAGCCTTCGCCGGAACCTCTGTACACCTTATACATATAGGTTTCCCCAAGTTGGCGGCCTTCGCAGATGTAACCTCCGAAACCGGATTCAGACACATCACTAAAGTTATTGACATAGCTGACTTTGTTTCCCTGCGCATCATACGTCCAGTATTTCTGGAGTTCGCCTTTGAACTTCATTACTTTGTTGGCATTGAAAGAGAAGTTCATACCTACCCGGTATTCGAAATCTTTTCCGATGCGGTCGTTCCAGTTGAGGGTAAATTCAACACCACGGTTGCGCACTTCACCCAGATTCTCGGGAGCAGAGCCTACGACACCCATCGAAAGATAGAGTTCGGGATGGTAGAGAATGTCCGAAGTATACTTATTATAATAGTCTATCTCACCCGTCAGGCGGTTGTTGAAGAAGCCGAAATCAAGTCCGATGTCGGTGGTGGCGGTACTTTCCCAATGCAGCTTGTCGTTGCTTAGTTTCTTGCGTACCAGTCCTTTCGTTCCTTCACCGTCGATTACGACATTGCCTGTGGCGTAGTTTGCCTGCCAGTCGTAGTTGCCCGTTGAGTTGTTACCTGTCTTTCCCCAGGAAACACGCAGTTTCAGGTTAGAGAGATAGTCCGATGCTCCCTGCATGAACGATTCTTCCGAAATACGCCATCCACCGGAGAACGAGGGGAAATATCCCCAACGCTGGTTCACACCAAAACGGGAGGAGGCATCGGCACGAAGGTTGGCTTCGAAGAGATAACGTCCTTTATATCCGTAGTTGACACGGCCGAAATAAGAGAGCAATCCCCATTTGGCGGGTGCCGAGCTGGAAGAGCTGACGAGCGTCTCGTAAGTGCTTAGTTCGTTCAGCGTCCAGTCCGTAGCGCCTTTACGGGAAACGGCAAAGCTCTTGCTGTAATATTCCTGTGCGGAATATCCGAGCAGTGCGCCCAGATCGTGGTCTTTCTTGATGGTTGTATTGTAGCGTACCAGTATTTCGGCACTCTGACGCCAGGTGCGTGCGCTCGTATTAGTGATGGAAGCGTTCTCCAACGCGCTTTCGCTGACACGCTGGTCGGTGACGTAGTCCCAATAACCATTTTGGCGGCTATAAGAAGACTTGTCGGTGAATGTCGGCGAATAGTTGAAGGTACCTTCAATGTTGAGCCCTTTATAGGGAGTGATAATTCCGTAGACTGATGCGTTGAGACGCCATACGGTATTGAAACCGGTGGCTCCTGCCATCTGACCGAAAATATTATTGGCATTGGAAGATTCTTCGCTGGCTAGCGCGGCACGTCCCCAGTAGTTCGGCTCGCCGGGGTATACACCCGGAGTGGTCTGATAGAGATACTTGAATCCGTTGCTGATATTAGCCATTCCGTAATCCTGCTTTTGTCCGTAAAGACGGGTGCCGACAGTCATCCATTTCACAATCTTGGCTTCCAGGTTGGTACGGAAATTGATTTTCTGCGTACTTGAGTCGAGGTTCCAGCGATTCATCACTCCCTGATTGTCGAGATAGCCCAATGAAAGCATGTATTTCACTTTCTCCGAACTGCCGGAGACAGACAGGTTGTGTTCTTGCGAATATCCGGTGTCGAATACTTCGTCGAACCAATCGGTGTTGGGATAAGCCACGTAATTGGGTACTCCGTACTCGTTCAACCCGTTCGGATCGGCAGAAGCAGCCCTCCAGCGGTCGATGCTTTCCTGCGAGAAGATGCCTTTGGTATTCACATTGTCGCAAGCCTCGTTCACCAGTCCCATATAACGAGCATAGTCGCTTACGAAAGAGAGGTTGTTGTAAGGCATCTGCACGACTCCCGAATAAGAATAGGAGATTTGCGGTTTGCCTTTCCCGCTTTTGGTGGTGATAAGGATGACTCCGTTGGCGGCACGCGTACCGTAAATAGCTGTGGAGGCAGCGTCTTTCAGTACGGAGATGCTTTCGATGTCGTTGGGATTCACATTATCCATGCTCCATTCGATACCGTCCACCAGGACTAATGGGGAGTTGGTATTGAACGTACCGTTACCGCGGACGCGGATGGTGGCACCGTCCGAGCCGGGTTGTCCCGAAGCTTGTGTGACGTTCATACCGGCGGCGAGTCCCGAAAGGGCGGAAGAAACACTCATGATGGGTCGTCCTTCCGTCTGGTCGGCAAAGTTGATGGAAGTCACGGAGCCGGTCAGGTTCACTTTCTTCTGTACACCGTAGCCCACTACCACTACTTCATCCAGCACTTTCGTTTCCACTTTCATCTGTACATCGAGTTTCGTACGCCCGTTCAGGGGAAGCGTGGTGGTCTGATAACCAATGTAACTGAAAGAAACGGAAGGTTTGGCAGAAGTTGTTTTTAAGGTGTAGTGTCCGTTCAGGTCTGTCAGGACACCGTTTGTTGTACCTACTTCGACGACGGAAACACCCGGCAGGGTTTCTCCATTCTCATCGATCACTACTCCATTTACCGTGGCAGATGTTTGTGCCCACACCACATCTGTCAGTAAAAAGAGCGAAGCCAATAAAAATAATAGATAATGCTTCTTTTTCATTTTATTAGATTTAATGAAACAATTAGGTTGTTAAATACTCACCCTGCAAAGAAATGGGATATTTAGCCAATCTAATAATACTGTTTAGGCGATTGATGCCACTAATTAAGAAAATTCAGCGGAGAATGGAAAGGAAAAACAAGCTTTTAAGATTTCGACCAGCTTTTATCAGAAAATGACTAGCTAGTTTTATTCCATATTTAAAAATAGGTTGTATTTTTGCCTGATACCTAATAATTATTCGTCGAATATCTAATAAAAACAGTATGAAAAAACATTTTCTACTTCTTATTTTATCACTTTTATTCCTGCCGATTGCACAAGGCAAAGTAAAACTTCCTGCAATGATGGGAGATCACATGGTACTTCAACAGAACAGTTCCGTTAAGTTATGGGGTTGGGCAGACGGTAAGAAAGTAACTGTCACCACTTCGTGGAACAACCGGACTTATCAGGCATCTACGGATAAAGACGGGACTTGGCTGGTGAAAGTAGACACTCCCGAAGGGGGGTATACTCCTTATTCCATTACTATCAGTGACGGAACTCCGGTCACTCTCTCGGATATACTGATAGGAGAGGTATGGATCTGCTCCGGACAGTCGAATATGGAAATGCGTATGATGGGAAATACGGCACAACCCATTGACAACTCACTTGAAACGCTGCTGAATGCAGGTAACTACCGTGACCGTATCCGGTTTATCACCGTGCCAAGAATAAAAGATGTACAGCGAAGGGCGGACTTTAAAAAAGAAAAATGGAAAGTCTCCACTCCTGAAACAACTATTGATTGCAGTGCAACAGCTTATTTTTTTGCCAAACAAATTACCGAAACTCTAAATCTACCGGTAGGATTGGTAATCAATAGCTGGGGAGGTTCCCGAATTGAATCCTGGATGACCGAAGAAACACTGTCATCCATTCAAGGAATAGATATAGAGACAGCCAAAAGTTCTAAACTGGATGTACGTAATCGATTAGGGTGTCTGTATGATATCATGTTATGGCCTGTCAAAAATTATACAGCACGTGGATTTCTTTGGTATCAAGGAGAATCGAACATTTTCAATTATCAATTCTATGCTCCGATGATGACTGCTATGGTACAACTATGGAGAAATGTGTGGGAAGCGCCCGATATGCCTTTCTATTATGTGCAGATTGCTCCTTACAAATATGAAAACAGCCGGAATACAGGTGCCGCCTTGCTGCGTGAAGCACAAGTGGAAGCACTGAAAACAATCCCTAATTCGGGCATTGTACCCACTACGGATATCGGTGATGAATTCTGCATCCATCCGCCACAGAAGGATGTAGTAGGGCTTCGGTTGGCTACGCTTGCACTGACTAAGACATACGGTATCCGCCGGTTGCCATCCAACGGCCCGATGATGACCAAAGTGGACTATGCGGACAAAAAGGCCATAGTGACATTCGATAATGCACCTGCGGGGTTGTTCCCTACTTTCTCCGAACTGGAAGGATTTGAGATTGCGGGAGCGGACAAGAAGTTCTATCCGGCGAAAGCAAAGATTGTAGGACGTACCAACACAGTAGAAGTGTGGAGTGAAGAGGTAGCCCAGCCGGTTGCCGTGCGCTATGCTTTCCGTAATTATGTGGGAAATATCACGCTACGGAATACTTTCGGATTGAGTGCTTTCCCGTTCCGCACAGATACGTGGGATGATGTGAAATAAAGGCTTCTATAAAGAGGGTAATTACCCTGTTTACAGGAGCTATATATCCAATCTGTTGGGCATATATGCCCAGCGTGTTGGGTATATATATCCAACGTATTGGGCATATAGATCCACTACGCAGGATATATAGCTCCTGCAAACAGGGGATATAAAGAAAGGAAATTATGAAACGATCCATCTTATCTATATGTATACTGCTGGCATCGGTTTCTCTGGTCTTCGCCAATATCTACAAGAAATATGACGTTAGATCGGGGTTATCGGGCAACTGTGTCCGGAGCATCCTTCAGGATAGCATCGGCTATATGTGGTTTGCAACGCAGGACGGGCTGAATCGTTTCAACGGTATCGAGTTCACCAACTACGGACATTCGTCAGAAAACGGCGGAAACAGCTATATGAATATAGTAACGATTTGCCGCCATCAGGATAACAATCAGATTTGGGTGGCAAGTACGGAGAAGCTGTATTTATTCGATTCGTGGGAAGAGAAGTTCTCCGTATTCGATAAACAGACGGAAGACGGGGTGTCAGTCAACAGCGTCTTCGGAATGGCATACGACAATGACGGGCAGTTATGGATCGGAACAACCAACGGGCTGTTTGTCTACAACGAGAAAAAAGGTACGTTGAGGCAATATCTGCATTCTCTTTCCGATCCTCATTCATTGCCGGATAATCACGTATGGGTGATTTACAACGACTCGTTCGGGACTATCTGGATAGGTACCCGGAATGGGCTGGCGAAATACAACCAACGCACGGACAACTTCACAGGGTATATATCCGAGGACACTTCTTTCGGACGTCCTGCCTGCAACGAGATTATCTCTTTGATGGAAAGTTCGCAGGGAGTATTATGGGTGGGTACATGGTACGGGGGACTGGCACGGTTCAATAAGGAGACAGGGCAATTCCGCTATTACTTCGGAGAAGGGGACACGCTTACCATTCCGCGCATCCGCACCTTGTTTCAACGAACAGCCAACTCTTTCTATCTCGGCTCCGACGACGGACTTTATACATTCAACACCACGACAGGAGAATGTCTGCCTACCGACGACGAACAAAATAAAGAAAGTATCTATGCCTGTTATCAGGATAGGGAAGGGGGAATCTGGATCGGGACTTATTTCAGTGGAGTGAGTTACCTGTCTCCCAAGCATAAGGATATCGAGTGGTATTATCCCAATGGTACGGAAAATTCTCTTTCGGGAAATGTAATCAGCCAATTCTGCGAAGATCCCGACGGTAACATCTGGATTGCTACCGAAGACGGGGGGCTGAATCTCTTTGATCCCCGCACGAAAAAGTTCAAAAACCATCTGTTGAGAAGCAGTAACCCTAACATCGGTTATCACAATATCCATGCACTACTATACAATGAAGGAAAATTGTGGATTGGCAGTTTCTCACGGGGATTATATATCCTGGATACTCAAACGGGAAAAATGAAAAACTATCGCCATAACCGCGCAAACCCACATTCAATTCCTAACGACCATATCTACTCCATCTATCAAACGAAGGATGGCAGCATTTATCTGGGAACGCTTTCCGGATTCTGCCGGTATGACCCGGAAAGTGACTCTTTCCGAACATTGGAACCTTTAAGCCATATCTTTATCTACGATATGGTTGAAGACCAACATGGGGACATGTGGCTGGCAAGCAAAAGGGACGGCATTTGGCGTTACAACCGCCAAACCGGTAAATTGCACAACTATCGCAACGACCCGGCAAATCCTGATTCTCCTTGCAGCAACTGGGTAATCCGTGTGTATATTGATCATAAACAGCATCTATGGTTCTGTACCGAAGGCGGTGGTATCTGCCGTTATCACTATCAGGAGGACCGTTTTGAAAACTTCTCTACCAAAGAGAATCTGCCAAACAATATCATCTATGGCATACTGGACGACCAATCGGGTAACTATTGGCTTTCTTCCAATAGGGGACTGATCCGGTATGAGCCGCAAAACAAACGGGCACAACTCTATACCATCGAGGATGGATTGCAAAGCAACCAATTCAATTTCCGCTCTTCCCTGCAAGCCAGTGACGGGAAATTCTATTTCGGTGGGGTGAACGGGTTTAATTGTTTCTATCCGTTCAAGTTATCTATTAATAAGGTAAGACCTACGGCGTCTATTTCGGCGGTATATATGCACAGCCCCGACGACAAAGTAAGCCTTAGCAAGCGTATACCTGCTCTTAGCGGACAAGTAACGATTCCTTATCAGGTGGTATCGTTCGACATCGCATTCGAAAGTCTTAGTTATGTGGCTCCCAGCAAGAATTTATATGCCTACAAACTGGACGGTATTCACAAAGAATGGATATATACGGATAAACATAACGTATCTTTTCTCAACCTGCCTCCGGGTGAATATACTTTCCGTGTGAAAGCCAGTAACAACGATGAATATTGGAGCAATGACGACTGTTGCCTGCATATTGAAATTCTTCCTCCACCCTGGAAGACCATTTATGCCAAGATTTTCTATTTACTAATAGCGTGTGGCCTCGCATATTTCCTGATACAGCTTTATTTGCGTAAACAGCAGGCTGTGAAAGCAAGAAAGATGAAAGAGATGGAACAAATCAAGAATCAGGAATTGTTCCAGTCGAAAATTACATTCTTCACCCAAGTGGCACATGAAATCAAGACTCCGGTTAGTCTTATCAAAGCTCCGCTGGAAGCTATTTTGGAAACACATGAATGGAACAGTGAAGTGGAAAGCAACCTGTCTGTGATACAAAAGAATACCAACCGGCTGATGGAGCTTATCAAACAATTGCTCGACTTCCGAAAAGTGGACAAGGAAGGTTATACGCTTTCATTCAATGAAGTGGATATCAACCGGATGATAGAGGACATCATCGACCGTTTCCGTGCCATCTCCCTGACCGGAATCTCTTTCAGTGTCTCCCTGCCGAAAGAACATCTGCAATATAATGTAGACCAGGAGGCGCTGACTAAAATTGTCAGCAACCTGCTGACGAATGCCATGAAATATGCCCGCACCCGCATTATGGTGATTTTGGACGAACATCTGTCTGCAGAAGGGCGTACGCTCTTCTTGTGTGTACGCGACGACGGTCCGGGTATTCCGCAAGAGGAATGCAGCAAGGTTTTCGAACCGTTTTATCAAGTGGGAAACACAGGAAACAACGGTTCGGGAGTAGGAATCGGATTGAGTCTCGTCAAATTGTTGGTGGAAAAGCATAAAGGAAAGGTTTATATCAATCCCGGCTATACGGAAGGATGCGAAGTATGTGTGGAAATTCCGTATTTGGAGAAAAGCATCTCTGTCAGCCCCTCCATTACTTCCATGCCCGACAAGGTTCCCGCTCTGGAGGAAGAGAGCGAACCCGCCGGTTACTCTCTTCTGGTAGTGGAAGACACGACGGATATGCTGGAGTTTCTGGCTAAGAATCTGGGAAATACCTATACCATCCATACAGCCGCCAATGGCAAGGAAGCCTTGGAATGTCTGGAGACAACAACAGTAGATCTTATTATCAGCGACATCGTCATGCCTCACATGGACGGATTCGAATTATTAAAGTCCATCCGTTCCGACAATATGCTTTGTCATATCCCGTTTATCCTGCTTTCGGCACTCGACAGCATCGATTCAAAAATTGCGGGTCTTGACTATGGCGCGGACGCTTATATAGAAAAGCCTTTCTCGCTAAGCCACATGAAAGCCACCATCAATAATCTGCTGGAAAACCGGCGCATGCTGTTCAATCACTTTTCAACGGTGCCGAATATGTCATACGACCAGACATTAATGAACAAAACAGACGTGAAATGGCTGAACACGATCAATGAAATCATTATCCGCAATTTCACCAATGAAGAATTTACCATCGATAAGATGGCAGAGGAGATGGCTATCAGCCGTTCCAACTTACAGCGCAAGTTGAAAGGATTGACAGGAATGCCACCCAATGATTATATCCGGTTGATTCGGCTCAAAACTGCGGGAGAACTTTTGCGGGAAGGAGAATACCGGATTAACGAAGTCTGCTACATCGTAGGATTTAATAATCCTTCATACTTCGCACGATGCTTTCAGAAACAGTTCGGGATATTGC
>OCLY01000844.1_pt1 | contig 9886 bp, 6 predicted proteins | sample 1538971 | NCBI WGS metagenome assembly OCLY01 (sample SAMN04168657, study PRJEB22393) | human gut metagenome | biome: human gut microbiome; feature: stool | host: Homo sapiens | collected 2014-03-20
CCATCGTTCCGGCGAAACGGAAGATGCTACGATTGCCGACATTGCCGTTGCTACCAATAGCGGGCAAATTAAGACCGGTTCGTTGAGCCGTTCAGACCGTATGGCAAAATACAACCAGTTACTCCGCATTGAAGAAGAACTGGGTGCTAATGCTGTTTACGGCTACAAGCGCATCAAATAAATTGCAAGAGGGGCGAACCATCACGGTCTGCCCCTCTTCTTCTTTAACCTTAAAATCACCAATCAATCTACCACCTTAAAGAAAACTTCTTCTCCCGATTGGCTGTCTGTTGCCACCCAAAGTCCAAAGTCTCCGGGTTCCACAACTTTCACCATATCGATGTTCCAAAATGCAAGTTCACTAACGGGTAGTTCAAACGAAACATTCTTTTTCTCGCCCGGTTTCAAGGTTACCCGAGTAAAACGTTTCAGTTCTTTCACCGGACGAGTTACAGAACCAACCTTATCTTGTATATACAATTGAGCAACTTCCGTCCCCTTATATTTACCTGTATTTTCCAGATCAAATGTCACAGTCAATACATCATCTTTCTTCAATGACGCTGATGAAAGTTTGACATTACTATACTTGAACGTTGTATACGACAAGCCATAGCCAAATGGGAATAAAGGATCAAAACCGGCATCCATATAGAAAGAAGTACATCCCAATGAAGTTTGTCCAGCCTCAACAGCAATATCATCCAGCAACACCTCATTACGTGTAGCCGGCCGCCCGGTATTGTTATGAGCATAATATACCGGAATTTGTCCTACCATCTTCGGGAAAGTAACCGGTGTTTTTCCACTTGGAACCGCCTTACCCCACAGCAGATCGGCCAATGCCGGTCCACCCATCGTACCCGGATGGAATGAATAAAGAACAGCTGTTGATTCTTCCACTTCCTGACCGATAGTCAACGGACGACCTGCCATCACAATGGTTACTACAGGTTTACCTGTCTTAGCCAAAGCCGTAATCAAAGCACTTTGATCACCCTGAAGATTCAAATCTGCCAGACAGTGTGCTTCACCCGAAAGAATGGCTTCTTCACCCACAAAAGCAAGAATGACATCTGCACGTGCAGCAACAGCAGCAGCTTTTGCTACGCCTGCCGGATTTTTCTCACGGCTATAAGCTAATCCGGGTTCATAAATCACCTGTACTTTGTCGCCAACTATTTCCTTAATAGCATTCAGTGGTGTCTGAGTATGAGCTTTCTCACCATCAAAGATCCAGGTACCCAATTGTTCATAAGGCGCATTGGCCATAGGTCCTACCACAGCAATGGTTTTCAGAGACTCCTGTAACGGCAGTACTTCTTTATCATTCTTCAACAGGATAGCCGATTCTACAGCAGCCTGCTTAGCTACTTTCAGATGAGAAGGATCATACATGACAGAGGGTTGCTTTTCATCTACATAAGGAACATCAAACAATCCCAGACGATACTTGACGCGCAATATATTACGAACGGCTTCATCAATGGTGCTTTCTTTCACCTTTCCTTCTTTTATCAATGCAGGCAATTCTTTTACAAAGGTATAACTTACCATTTCCATATCCACCCCAGCATTCACTGATTTCATGGCTACCTCTTTAGAATCGGCAGCAAAACCATGACTTATCATTTCGCTGGCAGAAGCCCAGTCTGTCACTACCAAACCATCAAATCCCCACTCGCCACGAAGCACATCTTTCAATATGAAAGCATTTCCGGTAGAGGGTATCCCATCATTATCATTAAAGGAAGTCATAAACGTAGCTGCACCCGCTTTCGTTGCCGCTTCAAACGGTGGCAAGTAAACATTACGCAGGCGACGTTCAGGAATAAATGTCGAATTATAGTCACGTCCGCCTTCAGCTGCACCATAGCCCACAAAATGTTTAGGACAGGCAGCTATGGAAGTGGGACTATTCAAAGAATCTCCCTGAAAACCTTCTACCATGGCAGCTCCCATTACAGAAGTCAGGTAAGTGTCTTCACCACATCCTTCGGCAATGCGCCCCCAGCGAGGATCACGGGCAATGTCGATCATCGGTGCAAAAGTCCAACGGATACCTACGGAAGAAGCCTCAATAGCCGCTACCCGTGCACCGTCTTTCGCAATCTGCGGATTGAACGAAGCCGCTTGTCCCAATGGGATGGGAAAAATGGTTTTAAACCCGTGAATAACATCGCGAGCTATCAACAAAGGGATTCCCAACCGGGACTCCTCCATCGCTACGCGTTGCAACGCATTAATACGTACCGGATCCACCTCATTCAGGATAGACCCGACTTCACCTTTCTTAATTAAACTACTCATATCCTCAATATTCCCGTAAGAGGTAATCTGGTTCATCTGACCGATTTTCTCTTCAAGGGTCATTCTGGATAAAAGAGACTCTACTTTTTTCTCGGTTGCCGCATCGCTACCTTTATTTGCCACTTGTGTACAAGAGACAAAAGGCAGAAGGAGCAAGCAAGTGGAAAAAATTCTTATAGCTTTCATACCTATTCAATTATTTTTTTCTGAAATACACGTACATAGTCAATCTCGTAAGTTGCGGGCAAGGCCGACTCATCTATACCCTGAGCGCCTCCCCAGTCACCTCCCCATGCAAGATTCAACTTCAAGTAGAAAGCTGTATTAAAGGGCCAGGTGTTTTTATTTCCTTTTTTATCGTTATCAAAAGTAAAGTAGCACTTACCATCCACATACCCTTTGATAAAGTCTTCCGTCCACTCAACGGCATATACATGAAACTCCGTTTGAGCAGTCGGCACTTTTATGGTTCCTGATTTTTGAGTACCTATAGAATGATTATAAGCTTTACAATGAACTGTTGATAAAATCACATTAGGATCATAACCCACTTCTTCCATGATATCAATCTCACCATCATCGGGCCAAGCTGTATAATTCTTCGGCATCATCCAAAATGCAGGCCAGGTTCCTTTTCCTGTCGGTAGTTTTAGGCGAGCTTCAAAATAGCCATACTTCCAACTTTCGACTGTATTCATACGAATAGAATAAACCTCATTACCCACCTTCTTAGCAATAATCTTCAGCGTCCCATTACTTACCTGAGCACAAGTTTCTCCATTCTTCGAACCAGGAATGTAGTTCTGTATCTCATTGTTTCCCCAGCCACTGGCACCTGTCTCATACCACCACAATGATTCGTCGGGCGTAGACAGTTTGGAGTCATTAAACTCATCCTGCCATATCAACCGATAGCCCTCAGGAGTGTCGATATCCGGATCTACAATATCAGGTTTTGCTTCTTGTGATACCGGAACAGAAACACGTGTGGTACCTGACTTTACCACTACCGCCCCCTCTCGGGGTTGGTAAGTGGTATTAGCTTTGACCGTTACTTCAACTGTCCCCTGCAGAGTATTACTCAATATTTTACAAGTAATCCAGTCTTCATTGCTGAAAGCAGTCCACTCCTGATCGGACTTAACCGAGAGTGTTGTAACGGAGCCTTCATAAGTAGCCGTTATCTGAGTTGGCACTACGCTGACTACAGGAGAGGATACTTCCGGTTCGCCATCGCTACTGCTACAGCTAAAGAAACCGAGCAGGCAGGTAAAGAAAGAAAGTATTGTCATTAGCTTTATATTCTTAATCATATCAGTCTTTATGCTTTTGTAAGATGATGTCTTTAATCGTTACATCAGTATTGGCAGGATTACCTCCGAAGTCAAATACTAAAGATATAGCATGCATAGCTTCAGGAGCTTTCACAGAAGCTGCCCAAACAGCTTTTTCGGAATCAGCAACTAAATCCACTTTCTTATCAAAGAAGAAGTTACCATCATGCTTGATTTCTTTACCATCTTCACCGATTTCATTGGTCTGCACCAATTTAACAGTTACATTTTTAAGATCCGCTGTTGAATTTAAGATAACATGGAAGTCATAGGCAGTCTCTGTGTCAGCTGTAAGATCAGTCTCAAATGAGAACTGATTCTGCAGTAGCTTCCGGGAAAGACAAAGAATAAGATCTGCCATCAATGACCAAAGCCGGATTAGGTTTGGGACTCCAGTCACTATTTGCATAAAAGAATTTGTTAACATAGGTCATGCCATTCCAAAGGTTATCCTTACTATCGACAGCAACCCATGTAGGTTCAGGAGTTTCATCGATCACAGGAACTTCAGTGCCGTCGTCATTAGCATGGTCCTTTAACACAATACTTTCAATAGTCATATCCGTGCCAGCTGCATTGCGGCCAAAATCAAAAACAAGCTTCAGATTGGCGATATCAATGCCCGGCATATTACTCTTCCAGAAGCAAAGCGGTTCGTTAGCTTCCAGTTTTATGCCTTTTTGTTCAAAATAGAAATTACCATCATCCGTACTATCCACCAATTTTACTGTAACATTGGAGTGTGCTACTGAAGCTGTAAGAATTACTGAAAAGTCATAATTCTTAGTAGCCTCTGTTGAAATATTGGTTGCCATTGCCATTTGCGCTTGCCAAGTATCATCAGTAGCCTCCGACAATTTTACAGTATAAGTACCATTTTCCAATGTATATGCAGGATCTGCGATAGCCGACCATCCCGGAGCATAATAAAAAGTGGGAGCCGCTATCGTAGCCTTCGTCCACATATTAAAATCACTTTCATACACAAATCCACCGAAACCATTCATTATCGTCTTATTGATGCGGAAAGTTTTGGATATACTACCATCACTTACACCATTGGCATTAGCAATTTTTACATCTACACTGTAATCTCCGGCTTTTCTATAATATTTCTTCATTGAGAATGAAGATGAATAGGTCTTACCGTCAAATATCCAGACAGGAGTAATGCCCGGTTGAGCGTTAAAAGTAAAAGTTACCCAATTGGTTTCCTGATCCACATCTATTTGAATCGTATTTTCATAAGTTGATGCAACCGGAATGCCGGCTTCATTAGGTGATGTAAAGTCATCGGGTGAGCAGGCTGTGATGCTAAAAGCCATAGCCGTCGTCAGCAACATTCCTCCGATATAGCTATATATTTTTTTCATAATCCTTCTTTTTTAATAAATTAATAATTGTTTTGAATTAAAGTACCTTGTGCAGCATCAATTTCGCTCTGCGGAATAGGCAGATGCTTCTTATTTGCTGACCAGGTATTTGTACGGTAACCATATCCATCGGGCACCAACACACTGGTAGCTTTACCTGTACGTATCAAATCCCAATAGCGTTTACCTTCACCCACAAACTCAAGATGACGTTCGTCTATGATATTATCAATTGTTGCTTCTTTTTCAGTAGTCAATCCGGCACGTTTACGTACGCGATTCAAGTATTCTCTTGCATCACCCGAACCTGCACCGCGAGTAATCAATTCAGCTGCATTCAGCAGAGTTTCAGAGAAACGATAGATACGAAGGTTGTTATTCCAGTTCAACTGTGCATCTGCTTTATGACCGGAATTATCACCAGTATGTGCAGCATACTTTTCGAGAAAATAGCCTGTATCCTGGTAGCGGTGATTATAAGTAAGCTGGTTCGTAGGATTTGCAGCATTATGAGCATCAATTGCAGCCTGTGCATTCCAGCAAGTGGCATCACGACGGGTATCATTATTGGCATAACGTTCATACGTTTCCAAACGAACCGGACAGAATCCCCATCCTTCATCATGTCCATCTGTTCCGTTAGGCCAGGTATGCGGACTAACCAGTGTAGGTAATACAGTACCGCCTGCATTCAATGGGCCATCCCATGAACGAATAGCATCATCATCTTTATAGTTTACTTCAAATATAGATTCCTTACCCCATTCATTTGCTTCCTTGAAGATACCAGCATAATTTTCAAGCAAACCATACTGAGTGCTACCGATAATCTCCTGCATATACTGTAAAGCTTTACCATAACGGGATTCATCATTCTGATACATTACAATTTCAGCATAAAGCATATATGTCATAGCCTTGGTCACACGGCCATAATTATCTGCTTTTTCTTTCATCGGAAGAGCATTACTTGCAATCACACCTTCAAGATCAGTAATGATATTTTCATACACCTGATCTGCAGATAATTGTTCCGCAAGATAGGGGGATGTCAGGTTTGTATTATAATATGGTATATTACCCCAGAACTTCCACAGCCAATTGTAGTAGAGTACACGGAGAGTGATAACTTGAGCCTCGTAATATTTCCGATTCTCCTCAGTTACATTATCTCCTGCCCAACCTAGGTAAGTAATGACATCATTACAACGCTTCACACCACTATAAGAAACAGTCCACAGCCCTTTAATCACATTTGTAGGAATTGCTTCAAAATTCATCATCAAATGCCATGCCTGATTATCTGTTCTGTCCTGACCGCCAATCCAAAGATCATCAGCCATGATATCACTCATAAGAGTTACAGGATTATATTCACCCATTGCCCAATCGGACCAATGCAGAGGGTCATAAGCTGCTACTACTGCTTCCTGAATATGCGCATCGGTAGTAAAATAAGAATTAATTGTTTCATCTGTTGGAGAAGAAACCTCCAAAAAGGATTCTGAACATCCTGTAGCCAAGAAAGCGGACGCTATCAAACTTGCTACTATATATTTATATCTTTTCATAACTTTTTATATTTTAAAGATGAGAAATTAGAAAGTGAGGTTAGCACCAATCGTCCATGTTCTGGCCTGAGGATACACACCATAGTCAACACCAAGTGAAGTACCACCCGATGAAATTTCAGGGTCGAAACCATGATATTTAGTGAAAGTAAACAAGTTCTCTGCTGCTACGTAGAAGCGCAGTGAAGAAACAAACACTTTCTGTGTTAATGCCGCCGGCAAAGTGTAGCCTATTTGAATGTTTTTCAGACGCAAATAACTGCCATCGTAAACATACAAATCAGATGATTGCCAGTTTGTATTATCACCCAGCATAAAACGAGGGATACGGTTAGAAGTACCTTCACCGGTCCAACGGTTCAGCATCCATGAAGGAAGATTAGTAGCAGAGATGTCGGTACGGCGAGTTGCATCATAAATATCATTACCCATAGTACCTTGCCACATCATACTCAAATCGAAGTTCTTCCAACTTACATTCAAATTAAGGCCATAAGTCCAGTCAGGCATACCTTTTCCGATATCGGTACGGTCATCAGCATCAATTGAACCACTTCCATCCACATCCACGAAACGAACATCACCGGGAACTGCGTTCGGCTGTATCAATTCTCCCTTAGAGTTAGTATAAGCATTCACTTCATCCATATTCTGGAATACACCTGCAGTTTTGTATCCATAGAAGTATGGGAAAGGTTTACCATTCTGAGCACGGCTGATTGTACCTGTACCTTGGAAAGAATCAAGGTTTGCCCAACCAGATTCGTTTCCATATTCAATCAGCTTATTCTTTAAATAGGTCAGATTACCACCAATGCGGAAGTTCCAGTCAGATACGCGGAATCTGTATGCTGCTTCCAATTCAATACCACTGTTTTCCATCTTACCTACGTTACCAATCGGTTTGGATTCACCCACATAGGAAGGGATATTCATTTCCATCAACATACCATTGGTAGTTTTCTTGTAATAGTCGGCAGTGAAAGTCAAAGCGTTATTAAAGAAACCAAAGTCAATACCAAAGTCCAACTGTTCTGATTCTTCCCATTTCAGGTCAGGATTAGCGAGTCCACTGGCCTTCACCCCATTGATCACCTTTTCTCCGGCTCCGAAAATGTAATTGTTGCCGGTTGAAGTTAACACAGTATATTTAAAGTTACCTATGTTTTCATTACCGTTCTTACCCCAAGAGAAACGAACTTTTGTAGATGTCAGCCACTCAGGACGTCTCTCCATAAACTTTTCGTTTGTTAAATTCCATCCAAGTGAGAAGGAAGGGAATACAGCGTAGTGATTATTAGATCCGAAACGGGAAGAGCCGTCACGACGGATTGTAACCTGAAACATATACCGTTCGTCATAGTTATAGCTGGCCCGTGCAAAAAGAGAAGCCAATGTAGCTATCTCAGAAGGAGCACCCGCTGCTGTCTGATCACCATCCGCCGCCTGTCCGGTACTTGCATTGATATAAGGACGGCTATAATTGATAATATTGTTACGTGTACCTCTAAGATATGAACCGGTGTTCTTCTTGGCTGACTGACCTAACAATACTGAGAAAGTATGCTTGTCAATCGTCTTATCATACATCAACACATTTTCCAACTGCCAAACAGTCCCGTCATGCTTCTCTGAGTAGGCAGTAGAGCGTGATGAAGCACCACCACTTCTCAAATAGTAAAGAGGAGTATAACCATCATTGCCCCAAAAAGAGAGGTCGGCACCATAAGAAGTCTTGAATTTCAGGTTATCCCATAATTGCAGTTCTGCAGAAAAATTAGCCACAAACTTATGGCTCCAGTTCTTAGCGCCGGGCAAAGAAAGATTAGCAATCGGATTGGTCATTTCACCAAATTCCGAACCGGGAATACTAAAGAGCTTGCCGTTACGTGGATCAAAAATCGGAGTGTAGTCCGTTGTATTAGCATACTTGTCAAGCTGAGCCTGTGCAGCATCTCCTTCATCATAAACGGTCAACATCGGAGATAAAGCCAAAGCAGAACCTAACGGAGATCCCCAAGTGGAATTAGCTTCGATACCGGTACTTTTAATACGGGCATAAGAAAGGTTGGAAGTCACTTTCAGACTGTTCAACCAATTGCGGTTCTTAGATTCATCAAAGAGAGTATATTGTGTATTGCTACGCAAAGTCAGACGCTCATAGTTAGAACGATTAAAGTTACCACCCACAATACCATCTTGGGTATAATAACCAGCTGAGAACAAATAGTTCACCTTATCACTCGCACCACTCACACTCACCTGATGATTCATTACAGGAGCATTATCATTAAATACTTCATTCTGCCAATCAGTTCCCATACCATAAGAGTATGGATCGTTGTATTTGGGAGCTATACCTGCATTAATAGCACCCTCATTCATCATGAGCGCATATTCCGTAGCATTCAGCACATCCCGATTCTTCCATGCACTTTGCCAGCCGTAAGAAAAGTCATAAGTCACTTTCGTCTTACCAATCTTACCGCTTTTAGTAGTAACAAGAATTACACCATTCGCAGCACGCGCACCATAAACAGCACCCGAAGCAGCATCTTTCAGAACTTCGATAGAAGCAATGTCACTCGGATTCAAATAATCCAGACCACCTTCAATAGGCATACCGTCTACAATATAAAGAGGATCGGCTGCACCATTTTCCGTACGAATCGTACCTACACCACGTACACGAATCTGAGCTGCTGCACCCGGCTGACCGGAAGAGGAAGTAACTGTAACACCAGCTGCCAAGCCTTTCAAAGCATTATCCATACGAACCGGAGCTGTATTTGCCAAATCCTCAGATGATACTCTGGCAATAGACGCTGTTACCACACTCTTTTTCTGAGTACCGTAACCAATAACCACTACTTCGTCCAATGCTTCAGAATCTTCTTGCAGAACAATTTTAAGCTCACGCTTGCCATTTACCGGAATTTCCAATGATTTGAATCCTATATAAGAAATAGAAAGGATTGCGTCGGAGGGAACCGACAAAGCAAATTCACCGTCTATACCAGTGATTGTTCCCGTAGTGGCATTACCTTTCACCACCACATTTACTCCAGGTAAGGGTTCATTGTCCGCACCACTTATCACTGTACCTTTTACCTGTATATCTTGTGCATATACAGAAGCTAAGGTAAAGCTTAGTAAAAATAAAACTGATAATAACTTCTTCATAAGTTTTACTAAATTAAGATTAACAATTCTCGGTTATGTTCTCAATCGAACACTGCAAACATAGAGTAAAATGCAATAAAAAAAGCCCTAAGTACCCATTCTTAAATACGTCAAT
>OCLY01000876.1_pt1 | contig 9491 bp, 5 predicted proteins | sample 1538971 | NCBI WGS metagenome assembly OCLY01 (sample SAMN04168657, study PRJEB22393) | human gut metagenome | biome: human gut microbiome; feature: stool | host: Homo sapiens | collected 2014-03-20
TAGCTTTTTTACTATTCGTATGCTTGTCATCATTGCCTTGTTACATACAGGCACAAGAAAAGAAAAACATTACGCTGGATGTCAAGAATGAAACTGTAGAAAATGTATTCAATCAATTAAGCAAACAGACCGGCTACAAATTCTTTTATGATCAGGAAATTGTAAATGCCGCCCCACGTATTTCAATCAAAGCACGCAATAGCTCGTTAGAAAATATTTTGAGCATGATAACAGTACAGACCAATTTATATTTCAATAAGAAAAATAATACCATCTCTGTCGGCAAACAAAAAAGCCAGGAAACAATAAAATCAACAAGAACCAAAACCGTCAACGGAACAGTTACAGACCAGAACGGTGAACCCATTATCGGTGCCAATGTATTAGTAAAAGGTACGACAAACGGTATCATTACCGATATTAACGGAAACTATTCTTTGGCAAACGTAACCGAAGATGCTACTATTCAGTTCTCATACATCGGGTATCAAACAACCGAGGTCAAAGCGAACAGTAAAGAGTTGGCGCGTATCATACTAAAAGAAGACAGCGAGCTGCTGGACGAAGTAATAGTAGTAGGGTACGGTGTACAGAAACGCAGTGATGTCACAGGCGCTATATCTTCCGTAACTTCCGAGAAACTGAATTCTACCCCCTCTTCTAGCCTGGGTGAAATGCTGAGAGGACAAGCTGCCGGTGTGCAGGTTACCATGTCCAATGCCGCTCCCGGTGGCAGTTCGAATATTCTGATCCGGGGACGTCGTTCGCTTTCCGGCGGAAATGATCCTCTTTACATCGTGGACGGTGTCCCGATGACTAGTATAGATGATATAAACTCCAACGATATAGCATCACTCGAAGTTCTGAAAGACGCTTCTTCCCAATCAATCTATGGCGCACGCGCAGCCAATGGTGTCATACTAATCACTACCAAACGGGGACAGACCGGAAAGATGAAAATCAGTTATAACACCTACGCCGCTTCACAAAGTATCCATAAGAACTTTGAGTTTTACAATGGAGAGGAATGGGCTGCTTTACGCAAGGAAGCATACTATAATGCCAATCTTAGCTATGATGAAACCGACTGTTTCAGAGGGTTGATGCTCGACGTTTTTAAATCAGGAGAGTATGTTGACTGGGAAAAGCTAATGATAAGCTCCGCCTGGCAACAAAAGCACGACATCTTGATACAATCCGGCGGGGACAAAACAAAGTACGCTCTGGGACTGGGATATTTTGACCAAAACGGTATGGTTCCAAATTCGGGATTCCAACGTTTGAGCGGACGATTGAACATCGACCACAAACTACTGAAAAACCTGACAATAGGCACGAACTTCTTATACACCAAATCATGGAAGAAAACAGCAGACGGCTCCTTCAATTCATTTATCACCATGCCGCCTCTGGCAAAAGTATATAATGACGACGGTTCCTTGCGTGAAGATGTAACCGAAGCTGGAGAATCCCACTACAACCCATTATGGAATATCGACTACTCAAACAATAAAAGCCAGACCGACCGGCTATTGATCAACTTTTTCGTGGACTGGAAAATCACAAAGGACTTATCATACCGTGCAAACGGAAGTTTGAATACCAGGACTGTCCATAGCAACACTTATCAGGGGACAAAGCATACGACAGGACGCAATAACAATGGAAAAGCGACTGCCGGCACAAGTTTCTCTAACGACTACCTGTTCGAGAATATAGTCAACTACGTGAAGGATTTCAATAAGAACCATCATTTCGACGCAACCTTTATGCAAAGTGTCAATGTCATCGAATGGAAAAATCTAGGAATAAACGGTACCGGATTCGCAAACGATGATTTGACTTATAATGCGATAGGCTCTGCCAATGAATATGGTACGCCTACCTGGGAATTATCTGATAGAAAACTATTATCTTTCTTGGGACGTGTCAGATATAACCTGTTCGAGAAATACCTGTTCACCTTCGCTTTGCGTGTGGACGGTTCTTCCGTTTTCGGAAAGAATAACAAATACGGTTATTTCCCTTCGGGAGCTTTTGCCTGGAGGATAAATGAAGAATCCTTTTTAAAAGAAGCCAAATGGCTGTCCAACCTGAAACTCCGTTTAAGTTACGGTGCGGTCGGTAACCAAGGCGTTACCCCTTATAAATCACTTGGTTTGACAGATAGATACCTGACCGAATTCGGTGACAAGACCATCATCGGTTATCTACCCGGAACGGAATTGACCAACCCTAACTTGAAATGGGAAACGTCCACTTCCGGAAATATCGGACTTGATTTCGGATTCTTCAACGGAAGAATCAATGGTACGATAGAATACTATAATACCAAGACTACCGACCTGCTTGTCACCAAGTCTATCCCAAGCTCGCTCGGATATTCCACCCAGACTGTAAACCTGGCGGAAATGAAGAATAATGGTATCGAAATAACGCTGAATACCACTCCCGTCAAAATCAAAGATTTCAGATGGGATGTCAACTTCACTTTCACCAAGAACAAGAATGAAATTAAAAAGATAGACGGACAAGTCGATGAGAATGGCAAACCGCTTGATGACGTGAACAACAAATGGTTTGTCGGATATCCGATGAATGTATATTACGACTATGTATTTGACGGCATCTGGCAAAAAGATGACGATATCGCCAATTCTCATATGCCGACAGCTACTCCGGGCAGCATCAAACTGCGCGATGTCAACAACGACAATCAGATAACAGCCGATGACAGAGTAGTGATGCAACGTGACCCCAAATGGATAGGTACGGTCGGCACATCTTTCAACTACAAAGGATTCGACTTATCCGCCGACCTGTATATCTCTCATGGAGGAACGATATACAACCCTTATCTGACGACATTCGAGAATGGTGGTGACTTGACAGCCAAGCGAAATGGTATCCGACGCAATTACTGGACACAGAATAACCCGTCTAATGAAGCCCCTGCGCCCAACATGACGCAAGCTCCCGCATATATCAGTTCATTGGGTTATCAGGATGCCTCGTATGTCCGTCTGCGAAACGTTACTTTCGGATACAACTTCCCCCGTGCTCTTATCAGCAAAGCATACATGCAAAGTCTGAGACTCTATATGACACTGTCTAACTTCTGGACGAAAACCGATGTACAGGCTTACGGTCCGGAACAAACTCCGGGAGATTATCCCGAACCCAGGACTGTATTATTTGGATTGAATGTGACATTTTAATAAGATAAAATCATGAAAAAGAGTATATTATTTATATTTACAGCCTGCTTCCTCTTTACTACTTCCTGCTCCGACTTCCTAGATGAAGAACACAAGACGAAGTATAGCTCCGAATACGTATTCGGAACACCGGAAGGGCTAAAACTCGCGGTCAATGCACTATATGCATTGCAACGCTACTACGCAAATGATACTGAAAATGCCACCATCTTCGCTTTGGAAAGAGGTACGGATTTAGCTGTAACCAATGGCGGAACCGGTAACTTTTACGGCATCTATGACCCTAATTATTTAAAGCCGTCCGCCAGCCAGGTAGGATTCATGTGGCGTACAATGTATCAAATCATAGGCAAAGCCAATGAAATAATTGCCGCAGCCGAGGACTTGGAAGACACTCCTTCCTTACGGGCCACCGTCTCAGAAGCAAAATGTTTCAGAGCGCAGTCTTATTTCCTATTATACCGCACATTCGACAGGATATGGCTGAACATACAGCCGACTACTGCCGAAAACGTCAACGATCCGAGAGATTTTCATGCCGCTTCCGAGAAAGAAGTGTTCGACTTGATTTACGAGGATTTGGAGTATGCCATTACAAACCTCGACTGGGTATCCGACGAAGCGGGAAGATTCACCCAGGCTGCCGCCCGTCATATGAAAGCCAAAGCCGCATTATGGCTCAAAGACTGGGATACGACTCTGGAACAAGTGGAAGAAATAGAGAAATCGGGACATTTTGACTTGATTGCATTGAATGAAGTATTTAATGCCGGAGACTTGAATCATAAAGAAGCGCTGATGGTGCAACAGTGGAGTAAAAATCCGGGCGGTAATTTATCCAATGCCACTCCAAAAGGCAATTACTATGCAGCCTATTTCATCGCCCAATACCGTACCGAAATCGGTGGAACCGCAGAATATGCCTGTTCTTATGACAACTGGGGATATACTTACGGAAGATGTCTCCCCAGCCCCTATTTATTCTCACTGTATGACAAGGCTAAGGACAAACGTTATCAAGAGTACTACATACACCAGTACAAAAATACGACTGATAAAAACATCACATACGGTTCGGCTACAGTAAAACCCGGAGATTATTTCCCATTATATAAGAATGGAAGCATCAATAAGAATGTATATCCGGGATGTATCAAGTACGGAGATAAATGGACGCGCACCGCTTCGGAGACACGCAGTTATAAAGATGTGATAGTGTACCGTCTTGCCGAATCCTATATAATGGCAGCCGAGGCAGCCTTGATGAAAAACGACCAGACGTTGGCTAAATACTACTTTAACAAAACATGGGAAAGAGCCGGAAACGACAAATTCACCGGTGTGCTAACCATGAAAGACATTATGGACGAACAAGCCCGCGAGCTGTCTTTCGAAGGCGACAGATGGTATTTTCTGAAACGTCTTGGAATACTTATCGAACAAATCAAGGCATACGCCGGAGATCCGGAAATCCCTGCATCCATTCTCGGACGTAACAATCTGCCCGCCAACCCTCACTTTGTGAGATGGCCGATCCCCGAAGCGGAAGTTATCAATATGGGAGCCGAAAACTTCCCTCAAAATATAGGATACAAATAATCACATCATTGAAACAACATACATATAATTAAGATGAGAAAAAAAATTACCATATTAACACTGCTTTTCTGTTCTTTCGTTACAGGCTTGTTTGCCAATACTCCACAATATGACATTTGTATATATGGAGAGTCAGCTTCCGGAGTAATTGCTGCAATACAAGGCGCACGTATGGGTAAGAAAGTAGTGCTTATATCGAAAAACGACCATGTAGGCGGTCTTGTCACGTCAGGACTGACCGCTACCGACATGAACCGTAATGACCTGATAGGTGGTATAACAAAAGAATTCTACAACAAAATATACAACTACTATCTGCAACCTGAAGTATGGCACAACCAAGACAGGGAATCATTCATGGTTTCGACATTAAAGCGTACATATAGAGGGAAAAATGATGAAAGGCAGATACAATGGGTCTATGAATCCTCAGTAGCCGAACGAATTATGCGGGATATGCTGAAGACGGCAGGAGTAGAAATTCTTTTCAACCACCGGCTCGACCTAAATAAGAACGTCCGGAAAGAAGAGAATATAATCCGGAGCATCCAACTGGAGAATGGAAAGGTTATTGAAGCCAAAATGTTTATAGACGCATCCTACGAAGGCGATCTTCTGGCACGTGCAGGAGTATCCTACACAGTAGGACGCGAATCAAACCTGCAATACGGGGAAACCTATAATGGCATCCGTCTCAATTACAAACAAGGAAAAGACCTGACAAAAATAAGTCCTTACATTAAGGAAGGGAATGTAAAATCAGGTGCCTTGCCCTACGTTACAGATCGGGAATGGGGCAAACAAGGGGATGCGGACAAACGCGTGCAAGCCTATTGCTACAGAATGACTCTGACAAACGACCCCGATAACCGTATATCTATTCAAAAGCCGAAGAACTATAATCCGTTATGGTATGAGATATATGCACGTATGCTAAAACTGGAACCGGAAACAAAACTCCAGCAAATTATAACATTGACTCCTATGCCTAACAAGAAAACGGATACCAACCATCTGGACTTCTTCGGAGCAAGTTATAACTATGCAGAAGCCGACTATAAAACCAGGCAGGAAATAGAGCAGTTACATAAAGATTATGCGCTGGGCATGTTGTGGTTTCTGGGACATGACAAACGTGTACCAGAACATATCCGCAAAGAAATGCTGGACTGGGGATTGCCTAAAGACGAATTCACTGACACCCAAAATTTCCCTTATCAAATATACGTACGGGAAGCCCGCAGGATGATCGGAGCATTTGTAATGACAGAAAAGAATGTACGCAAAACAGATCGTACGCCGGTCGAACATTCGGTGGGACTGGGTTCTTATGCCCTGGACTGCCATTATGTATCCCGCGTCATCGACCAAGAGGGCAAATTAAGAAATGAGGGTACTATATTCGCCCCTACCATTCCCTACTCCATCAGTTATTATTCACTGACTCCTAAAGAGGAAGAATGTGCCAACCTATTGGCAACCGTATGTTTATCATCTTCTCATGTTGCCTATAGTACAATCAGGATGGAACCAGTATATATGATATTAGGACAATCGGCAGCCACAGCCGCCGCTCTGGCAATAGATTCGAATTTACCTGTCCAGAAAATATCTTATGATGTATTGAAGTATAAATTACTGCAGGACGGACAATTATTATCAGTACCCACTAAAAAATAAAGTTATGAAACTAAAATACATAATAACCTCAGTTTTTGTGCTTGCCACCGTACTGAATGTTGCATGTTCAGACAGAGACAACTATACAATACCTAAAGGCTCTTTTGAAGAAAAGCCAATTGTTCCCCCCGTTAAAGTTGAGACATCAAAAGTCGACGGGAAATGGAGATTACTGGTAGACGGTCAAGAACTATATGTCAAAGGGGCCGCATGCAACAACTTCTATGCTGAAGCAGCCGATTTCGGTGCTAATGTCGTCAGGACATACGGAGTATCCACAAAAGTAAAGCCATTCTGGATGCCGCTCAGGAAAAAGGACTCTATGTCAATTTCGGACTTTACATAAAAAGAGAAACCGACGGTTTCGATTACAACAACGCAGCGGCGGTAAAAGCTCAATTTGATGAAATGAAAGCGACAGTCGAACGTTTCAAGGATCATCCGGCACTTTTGGTATGGTCGATAGGAAATGAAGCGGAAGCAAGCTACACCAATCTCAAACTATGGGATGCCATCAATGACATAGCCAAGATGATTCATGAAACCGATCCTAATCATCCCACTACAACGACATTGGCTTCCTCTAATGTGAACCATATAAAAAATATTATAGAAAAAGCTCCGCATATAGATATTCTTTCAGTCAATACGTATGCGCCTAACCTGCCGGGAGTATTAGGCAATCTTCAGTCCGCAGGCTGGACCAAGCCGTATATGATTACGGAGTTCGGGCCTCGCGGCACTTGGCAAATGAATCCCGAACCCGAAAGAGTGCTGCCGTGGGGAGGTTTAGTAGAACAGACCAGTAGTGAAAAAGAAGCTGACTATCTGAAAGCCTACCAAGAGAATATAGCCGTCAATAAGGACAACGGTTGCTTAGGTTCGTTCGTATTCTTATGGGGATACCAGACTCACGGAGAAGTACTGACCTGGTACGGGCTGTTCGACAAAAAAGGATATACCTTCCCGGCAGTCGATGCCATGCAATATGCATGGACAGGAAGTTATCCGAAGAACCGGGCTCCAGTAATAGCAACCCGTAATGATATACTGATGAATGGCAAAAAAGCGGAAGACGCTATTATTGTCAGCCCGAACTCATCCAACGAAGCTAAAGTCACAGCCACCGACCCGGATGGGGATGCACTGACCTACGACTGGATGATTATGAAGGAAAAGACGGCTTCTTCAGACGGCAGCCTGCCGGATGGCATCACCGGATTAATAGATGATAACACTAAAAAGGAAATTACATTCAAGGCTCCCTCAACGGTCGGTAACTATCGTCTGATAGTCTTTGTGCGCGATGTGAAAAACAAGAAAGTAGCAAGTGCGGTTATTCCATTTTCAGTTCAATAAAAAAATTATCGACTATGAAACTATTAAAATATAATTTAGGCATCTTGTTGTGCCTCACAGCTATCTTCTTCATTGCATGTGACAGTGACGATGAAACTATACAACAGAACCCGAAACCGACTATTAAGTTCACGAAAGTCGGAGACGAACCAGTCATTGCTTATCCGGGCACAGAACTCAGTTTTTCTGTTGAGATGACAGGCACAGCCGGTATTAAGAAAGTCGTTACCATGCTCGACTCACAAGAAATACCCGGAAGTGCCAAAGAATATCCGGGAAATACGGATAAAGACTCATACAGCGTATCATACACCATAAAATCGGAGGAAGTAGGTAAAACACTGAACTTTGTAATACTGGCAACTGACAATGAGGAAAAGAAATCCACTGCCGAATATGTAGTTTACATCCAGGCTGCCAAACCGGAAATTGAAATAAAGATTCCTGATACCGCACCGGAAACGGTTACTGCGGGAGAAGTGGTAACGTTCGACATTGAGATTACTTCCGCAACAACATTAAGAAGCATAAAAACATATCTCGAAGGTCTGGAAATTACAGATTTAACCAAAGAGACATTTGAGAATCCCAACAGTGATACCTATGTATTCTCATACACAACTACTGATTTGAATGCCGGACAAACCCTGTCATTCACATTTGAAGTGATGGATGCTAACGGTGGTATCGTAAGAAGTGAATATAGCATAGAGGTAACGAGAGCAGTAGAATTAGACATAAATGAATTCTACACACTTAAAATCGGAGCACAAGCCAGTACAGACGCAGGACCTTTCTTAAATACTACTAACGGAGAAATTTATGTACGAGACGGAGCTGCTGCCAAATCAGCCAATATCGACATTACCCTATTCTATAGTAACGGTTCATACGGCTATTATTTCGTATCCCCGTCTGATGCAAGCATCGAAGCTATTTTCAAAGCACCGGATGCAATAACAACTTGGGAACATCGTAACAGTACGAAACTGAAAGTTATCCAAATGACGCCGGACGAATTCTTAGCAATCAATTCTGCTGAAATGATTCAGAATCTCTACACGAACTCATCCGAAGCAGAAGTAGAGAAACTGACAAACAAGCTGGGAGTAGGCTCTATCATCGGATTCAAAACTGTTGCCGACAAATATGGCATTATAATTGTCAGGTCATTTGCCAGCGGCAGCTCAAAAGGAAATGTCACCATCGACATGAAAGTGGAAAAATAACCCAGTTCTCAAAATAAATTAATTCTTAAACCGCCCTTATTTATGACAAAAATAGGGGCGGATTAGAAATTATTATCTATAAAACAATGAAAATAAAATTATTATTCATCCTGCTAATTACTTTTCAGCCCTTAGTATTCGGAGCTAATGACATACCTGAACGACCGCTTTATCTTGACCCTTCCCAGTCAGTCCAAACAAGAGTGGAAAATCTGATGTCCTTAATGACGCTGAAAGAAAAGGTTGCCCAAATGTGCCAGTATGTAGGTCTGGAACATATGCGCGACGCGGAAAAGAATATCACGGAAGAAGAGTTACTGAACGGTCATGCCAGAGGATTTTACAAAGGATTGCACTCCACAGGAGTGGAACGGATGGTCACACAGGGAGAAATCGGTTCATTTCT
>OCLY01000879.1_pt1 | contig 9456 bp, 6 predicted proteins | sample 1538971 | NCBI WGS metagenome assembly OCLY01 (sample SAMN04168657, study PRJEB22393) | human gut metagenome | biome: human gut microbiome; feature: stool | host: Homo sapiens | collected 2014-03-20
AGGCATACGCGCCACGATTGTCGAATCGATCATCTCAAAACGCAGACGTACATCTGTTCCGCCCAGTTGTCCCGGTGCACCTTCCCCACCGTCACTCGTGTTTTCTATAGAAGAAGTCAGCAACAGTTCCCGTCCTAACATAGCAACCGGAAACTCAACATACACTTTATCTTCCACCTTATGAATAGTCATCAGCCCATGAGCTGTCTGTACTTTCTTGTTCTTGAAAAGCTTCTGATAAGGTGTCAGAACTTCTTTCTTTTCCTCTTTTGTCTTCTTTTTAAAAGGCCAAATCGCATTTCCGTCTTGTGGCAGGCAACACATAAAAAGAAACAATAAACAAAGTATCTTACTATATCTATTTCTCATACTTCCTATCATTTTAATGCCTGGTCAATTTTGTACAACAATAAGCGATAATGACGTTGCGTATCAGCAGAACCGGTAGAAGCGCTTGCTGCAACCAAGCTGCGGATTTTCTTCAGCTCACCGAAATAAACGTGTTCCATCGGTTCCAACGGAGCCTTTAAATCAACATCATCTTCAAAACCGCTAATTTCCTCCAAACGGGCTGCCTGCATCTCAGCATGCTTATTATTAAAACATCCCATAAATTCTTCTGAAATAATACCAAAACGCTCACGCGAAGCAGCCTTCAGCCATTCAGGAACCTTAATAATGTCATACATGTCCGTAATACCTTTACGAGTCGCATTTTTAGCAACCCCAGTTACAGAGCCTTCTATCAATTTTGTCAAGTAATTCATCTGCAGACGCATCTCCGTATCTGTCAAAGTTTTACCAGCACGTGTTGATGCCCATACAAAACGTTCGATATCTGCCAGATATTCTTTTTGAGTATAAGGAGCCGATGTCGCCTTGTCCGAACAGATAGAAACAGCACCACAACGGGATAAAATACCATCAATAATCGCGTTTTCCATTTGCATGGCTACAGAAGTACGAATAGGAAACTCTTTCAAAGTCTCATTCGCATCCAACCAAGAAAGATCTTTCAACTCATTCAACAAGAAATTCAACGCTTTCTTCTGTTGCTCTTTCGGCACAATCTGATAACTCGGACGCTGATCTCCGTCATAGCGCTCATTCAGATAAATACCTCCGATATCTGCTAACACGAAGCTTAAATAGCGTACATATCCATAGACAACTTCATCATATAAAGCAGTACGGAACTCAAAATCCTTATCTTTGTCTGCTACCCATTCATTAATATGTTTCAGGATATATTGCAAATTACGACGCCCATACTCTGAAGCTTTCACTGGATCATCCCCCAAATCTTCTTCTACGGAACTCGGATCGAAACGACGTTTGAACTGCTGCTTACCATAACGATACTTAGGATCACCCGATTTCTCACTGATCCATTTATCTAATATGGGAATTTCTTCTTCAGGCGTTTTTGCTTCAAATATCGGCTTATACAACCAGGAGATCGCATAATAATCATAAGCACCAAGTTCAGGAGGTGTCATGCGTACCCCTTTCTCTTTATCGCCCGGCTGTGCTATATAGTTATTACGTGCATAATCCATGATAGAATAAGTCGTTCCATATTCCTGAGTAAATTTCGGATCACGCAACGACTCTACAGGGATAGAAGAAGAACCTGCCATATTGTGCATCAGAGACAAAGTATGCCCTACTTCATGAGAAAGTACGTAGGCGATGCAGTCTCCCAACAAGTCTTCACGCAACACTACATCACGAACATCCTTATCTGCCGGGGCAGTTTGTAAGAAACGCCAATACTGAACCAATTGCACAATATTATGATATACCGTTACCGATGCGTTTATAATTTCACCTGAGCGAGGGTCAATCCAAGAAGGTCCCATTGCGTTGGCTACTGTAGAAGGAGCATAACGAATACAAGAGTATTTTATGTTTTCCGGGTCAAAGTTAGGGTCGTTTTTAGGAAAATCCTTTGCCACAATCGCATTCTTGAAGCCAATCTTCTCAAATGCTTTCTGCCATACCTCAACTCCTTTATGAATGTATTTATTCCAACTCAACGGGAATGCATCATCAATATAGAAAACAATAGGCTTTTTAGGTTCTACTAACTCTCCACGCAGATATGCGGCAGAATCCGACGGCTCCAGATTCCAACGATGAGCAATATGACGAGTACGCAATCCGCGTCCTTCGGAAGCAAACTCAACAATAGAGTGTTCGAAAATACCAATACGCGGATCGGCATAACGATGACGCATCGGCTTTTCCGGCAACAAGATAAAGCTACGGTTCATCACAGCCGAGAAAGGCATGTTTTTTACCGCATAACCACCTTTAACCCCTACACTTACTTTATAAGTCAGCAAGGAACGGACACTGACATTGTCTTCAAAACCTTTGATGCCCTGTATAAAAGAACTTTCCTTTTCAAAATTCTTATCAATATTCCCTCCCATCATTTCTATCAATGAATAAGGAGAGAAAGGAGAAAGCATTTTCTTATCACTCAACAAGTAGCTGGTCATATCAAACACAACGGCACTACTGTCATTATTGTAAGCCTTTATCTCGAAAGTTTCGGCAATAGCCGACATTGTACTACTCTGCAAACGTTTTTTTATTTCCCGATCATCCGAAAACTGTCCTGCCTGCACACGACGCAATGTGATCGTTGAATCGCGCTGCACGAAACGAATCAGGAAAGGATCGCCAGACTTCTCACCTACACATCCAAACTGATTGTCCGTAGTCTCAGCAATTGTAGACCCCAACAGAATATCCCGGTTGAGCACTTTGAGCGGCAACTCAAAATATACTTTGTTGTCAAATTGGTGAAGAGTAATGAAACCTTTTGCCGTCGTGACCTTTTTGTCTTTAAACAGCTTATCATACTTGGTTTCTTTCTTCTCTTTCTTCTTTGTCGTAGCTTCCGTAGAAGCTTTTTTCTTGTTTTTCTTCTTGGCCACGGCGGGGTTGATCATAGCCCCGCATAATGCGACTAAAAGAAATAAATACAGTTTCTTTCGCATATAATCTTAATTTCAATGTTTTCTCTTTAATCCCAAGAACCATAGTCACGTACTCTTTCACGCTTATACAGAACCTGTACTATTTTTCCTAGACCTTCTTCCTTAAACAGGATTTTCTTCTTACTATCACCTTCCTTAATGATTTCCTCCAATACAGATAAACTCAAATCCAATACATAAAATTCTCCATTTTCCAGCCCTACTCCTGCATGGCCTTCATAAGCCCCCCCTCCAGTATCAATACCGGTTATCGGGGCATCAAACGTAGCGAACTTTATTAATTGTTTGTCTTTATCACCATTAAAGTAATACAGATAAAGATCGTTATCACTACTCAACAATAAATACGGACGACCGGAACTCTGATAATAACAAAGTGCATATACATTTTTTGTACTTGCATTAACGATATCCGCAAATGGGACTTCCCGCAAAGGAGTAGTGATATAAGCACCGGGAGCATATTTTCCGCTACAATCATCTACTTCAAAATGCTGTATAAAAAAGCGACTATCTTTTTCAATAACAGACATATAGCCAATAGAGCCACCTCCTTGTCCATAAGGACCGACACAGGCTCCGATATAGTGCACCGTATACCCCGTCATATCATCAAAAGGATCGCTACTATCCCATGTTTCCAACGCTAACACATTACCGGAATAATATTTATCTACCATCCCACTACCAATAACAAGAGTACTCGCTTTCAGGTCTGTTATATGCAAGTATCGATTGGAATTTTTATCATAAGCCAGTACTCCTCCGTGTTCATAAAATTCTGGGGTCATCGCTATCATTGTACCGTCTATTGGCTGTCCATTATATAACAGAACTCTATCATCCAAAAAGTAATTGGAGTTGAACAGATTCAGAGATTCTTTCACACGAGTATAAATCTCTCCGTTTCTCCCGATAGCCATTGAAAGATAAACCATATCATACACCCGTTGTGGTTCAAATCCTTGTGGATAGCCACCATTAATAAACATAGCAGGCAGATAGCCTTCCGTTTGATAAGAACTTCCGGAAACATCGACACAGCCTTGCCACCTTGCTGAGTAATCCATAACCAACTGGTATTATCTTCACCACTCCCCCATGGAGAAACAAAATGCTGGCTCATAAAAATCGGCTTGCCACCCAAAGTAGCCCCACCATTAGAAAGACCATATACATCCTTTGTCACTACACATGTGTATTTTTGATCTTTCGTAGTAGGACGCATATACGTTAACATCGAAGTCCCGTCTTCCTTGGCGGAAAGCGTTACCCAGCCATCTGTTGTATAAGGGGAAATCACAGACAACAGCGCAGATCCGAAATATGTAACTCCGGTAGTCTGGTCTTTCACTGCCAAACGCAGATCTTTATACTTTCCATCTTTATCAACAGTCCAGTTCAATACCCGTTCTGTCGCTATCTCCTGTCCATCAAATGTCCATAGATAAGTTAAATTTTCCGTTTCCTTTCCTGTTGAGAACTTCAATTCAGGAATTATTTTCAGCACATCACCTAATACACAATCGCTACTTTCCAGTGGAATTTCCACTGTAATATCATTCATTTGCTCGTAATCATAATTTCCTTTATCCTCATAACAAGATGACATTAACGACCCTAAAAGTATAGCCGTCGCTAACTTCAATTTTATCCTCTTCATATTCATTTCATTCGTCAGATTAATAAATAGGTACCGTCATCGACTTTCCGTTCTCTTCTTTCAGACCATATTCGGCAATAGCATCCTTCAAACGCAGGGCACACCGACGTCTCTGTGATGCATTCAGTTCTCCGAAATTGAGAGCCTCTTCACCTCCATATTGCACCAGTGCCCTGTATTTTGCCCGAGAATAAGTACCAAGATAAACATTCGTCACTTCTTTATCCCACCACAACGGTTGACTTTCTACATTGTTGAATACAATCCGAATTGTATCATAATGTAAGATACTCCCTTCAAAATAATCATTAGGTTCTATTTTCAGAAGAAGCGATACATCTTCTGTCAGGTTTTCCGTTTTTATTAACTTAACCTCCAATTCATCCGTAGCAGAATTTGCCTTAAAACTAGGTGCTTCCGGCAAAGAATAATTTTCAGCTAAAGCTGTTGTCTTATCCGCAAGAATTCCGATCTTATACGGAGCCGGACTCGAAAAAGGATCACCGACCAACCCCATAGCTATCTTTACAGTCAGTTCATCATCAAGCGGATAATTATTGAACGACACATTGACAGACTTGTCTTCTGTGCCTTTCAACTGGCTAAAATATAAATACTGATCACCATGATAAGGCTTTATCTCGTCTTCTGAACAAGAAAAAAGACAGCAAGACAAAAACAATAATAAAATAAAGGGTTTCATGTGTATATTCATAATCAAAATAATTAACTTATTAAATTTCTTCATTCTCCGGACGGTCGAACACAAATTTCACTCCATCGGCAAAAGAATTATTATTCAGCCGTTTGTACTGAAAATATAATTGGCCTTCACCTATCAGTTCTTTACGGATTTCCTTCAATAATTTACCGATGAAGTCATCCAGTGAAATAATATTAGAAGTATTTGATATTATACCACGAGCAGAACGAACTGCATCCAGCATTTTTCCTGCTTCAATAAAGTTTGCATTACGAGCGTAATACTCTGCCATAATATAATACATCTCACTCAAACGGATAACCGGAATCATGTCGTAACCATCTGTTCCCTCTGCCAATGTATACTTCTTGGAATATTGAACACTTTCCTGATTTCCTACCATAGAAGAACTTCCACGCTGATCTTCCTGAGAACCTTCAAAAATGCTGCTTCCGCTGAAGAGAAAGCGTGTTTTACTATCAGAAGTTATAAAAGGCTTGAAATCATCTGTCAGCGTTTCATTCGATACTGTAAAAATCAAACTTTCAGAGTCTTTTACATCTCCTCCCAATTCTGATGATCCGACAAACCCAAAGAGAAGCCTATCATTATGAGTAGCTTTCACCACTGCTTCTGCACAATCAAAAGCCTTTTTATATTCCTTCTCCCACAAATAGACTCTTGCCAATAAAGCTGTAATTGCGTAATAGTTCATACGATAGCCACGGTAAGCAAAGAACACTTCTTCCGGAAGCTCACTGGACATACCGCGAGCAAACATGCGATAGCTAGTCTCCATCCATTCGGGATGCTCTTCGATATCACATTTCGCCACCAAATCTCTTGCCTGTAGCAAATCGCTCTCTATCTTCTTTAATATTTCCGTATTTGTATAATATGTAGTGCTAATCACAGGATATGAGTCTACATAAGGTATATATTTCTTCCCGTCATCCGTTTCCATAGAAGGAGCGAACAAACGCATGATGTCAAAATGAAACAACGCACGTAAGGCCAATGCTTCACCCCAAATCATATTTCTTTCCATTTCCCGCTCTTGGAAAACAGACAAATCCGTCTCACTTACCTTGAATATCAAATGATTACAACCGGCGATCCCATTATAAGCAGTAGACCAAAAACCGGAAATAACAGACTTCACATCTGCATCGTCATATTTATATCCGGCAGCCTTATAGTAGGTAGAAGTCCTCTCCATAAAATCTGTCAGATATTGCTGACCAAGTACCTCTATAAATCCCCAACTCAAGTTCCGTCCATAAAAAGAACTTTCGCTAAGTTTCAAATAGAGCCCATTCAACGCATTACGATATCCATCGCCTTTGCTAAACATGTCTTCCTCATTCACTTCATTACTTGGAGAAACATCCAACCAGCTACAACTGCTCATCGTCAGTAACATAACAAACAACGAACACACTATATTTCTTTTTCTACTCATCATTGTTCTACTTAAAATAAATCAACTTACAAACTCATTTTTAATGATAATGCAAATGAACGTGAATAAGGATAATCTAACCCACGTTCCGCACGAACAGTTGATGCCCGAAACAAATCATTACCTGAAAGTTCCAATCGCAACATGCCCAAATGATACTTCTTCAACCAAGAAGTATTAAAATCATACCCTAGCGTCAATGAGTTGAACGACAAAACATTATAGTCCTGAATAAAACGACTGGTAGGCCGTGTCGTTGCAATCAGTTCTGTCTGCAATTTACCATAAGGTGTCCGGTCACCTAGATTCTGCCAACGACCGTCCAATACGCGACGGTCTACATTCTGAGAAGAAATACGGGCATTCTCCACTTTACTTACCAATGTCGAATTGTAACGCTGCCCGCCAAATTCATACATAAAGGTGGAAAATAATGTAAAATTCTTCCATCGCAGATTCACCCCGAATGTACCTTGTGCCTTAGGTTCTTCGTTACCGATAACCACCTGGTCCGCTGCATTCCAATCGTATGTTATGGTTCCGTCTCTCTTAACAAAGATTTCCTGACCATCTGCCGGATTAATTCCTAAAGAACGAACTCCAAATATAGAAGTCAATGAGCCACCCTCCACATACTGCAGATGTGTATTGGCATAATCTACGTTGGTTCTGTTCCAGGCATCATCATAGTTGTCATATTTAGCTAACACTTTGTTATTATAGTCTTTCAAACTATCAGAGATTTTCAGTATCTCGTTTTTATTGTGGGCGATGTTCGCAAATACAGCAACAAACCAGTTTTTTGTATTCAGAATTGTACTCCTTAACTGAATTTCGACACCTTTATTCATCACCTCACCAATATTATCCTTATAGGAAGTGAAGCCTGTCGAACTTGGCAAAGTAACATTGTTCACCAAATCTACCGTTTTCTTACGATAATAAGAAAAATCCATTTGAAACAAACCATTGAATAAATCCAGATCAACACCTATATCCCAGTTACCTGTTTTTTCCCATCCCAGATTGGAATTACCTAATGCAATCAGAGAAGCGCCAACACCTGTTTTATACCAATTATCATTCACAATCCGGTACATGGTCTGCGCATCATAAGGAGAAAAGTTTACTTTACCCGTCACACCATAAGTAGTACGTATTTTGAAACGATTAAGCCATTCCCAATCCTTCAGACTCTTATAGTTGTGAACATTAAGCCCAACACCACCAGAGAAGAAAGGAGCAAAACGTTTATCAGAGCCAAATTCCGAATTACCATCAAAACGAACAGATACGTCTGCCAGATAAACATCATCGTACGAATAGTTGAAAGTCCCCAACGCACCTAACAAACGGCTCTTTGCATCGGAAGCAGAAGGGTTACCATAAATAGAATGTGCATATCCTGGAGAAGAAAGGGAACCAGAAGGAAAACCACGATAAGAAATCGCAAGCCCGTCTCCAGTACTTGAAGTAGCATTTACACCTGCCAGGAAGTTCAAACTATTCTTTTTAATAGTACGATTATAAGACAATGTCATTGTAGCATCCCACCCTACACTTTTATTTGTCGTAACATCCAACTGTCCGGATATCACATTGGTAAGCCCAAGAATCTCAGCATTCTTTTTTGAACGCGGATCCAAAAAGTCATTTGCTTCCGAATTGGACTTTGTGATGCTAAATTGCCCTTTTAACAGCCAATAGTGATTGATATTTCACAACAACTCAACATTATTGATTAACTCCCATGATTTATCGCGGCTATAATTACCAAGTGTAGCCTCATACAAAGGGTTTTCCGAACCGCTTGTGCCGTTCCAGCCATAAGTTGTCTTCAGATAATTTCCAAATTCATCCTGATATTCATCATAAGGCAGTTTGGAGGTATAATCAGAAAAGCTGCCATAAGGAGAATCTGCAGAATTCGTGTAAGTGTATGAGAAATAATTACGTAGCTGGAAAGAGCCCAAACGATAAGATAATGACAGACCGGCAGACATACGGTCACGATAGGATTCCTTCATCACACCGGCATCCTTATTATAAGAAAGGTCAACTCCCCACCGTAAATCATCTGTTCCACCATCTAAATAAAGACTGTGCTTGTGGTTAAATACAGTACGCAAGGGCTTTGACAACCAATAAGTATCTACACCACGAACTACATTATTCAGTTTCTTATTATAAACTCCATCCAATGACGCTTGATCGGAAACAAATGTATTACTTTCCGGATCAGCTTTAAACAATCCTGCAGCTACCTCTGTCTGCAATTTTTCCCGGGCGTTCATTAAATTGTAATCTGTTAGATCCGGATATTCCAATGTACCGGTAAAATTATAATTTACATTAATTTTTCCCGGCTTCGGAGTCACAGTTGTAATAATCACCACCCCGTTGGCAGCACGCGAACCATACATTGCCGTAGCAGCGGCATCTTTCAGAATCGTAATGCTCTCGATGCGGCTCGGATCCATATCGTACAACTTCTCCACACTGATTTCAAAACCATCCATTATGAAAGTCGGAAGGTTAGGATTATTCTTCAAAGCCGATTTAGAAAGACTTTCCGCATCCAGTTCCGTAGTTCCAATACCGGAACGTCCGCGAATAT
>OCLY01000898.1_pt1 | contig 9223 bp, 9 predicted proteins | sample 1538971 | NCBI WGS metagenome assembly OCLY01 (sample SAMN04168657, study PRJEB22393) | human gut metagenome | biome: human gut microbiome; feature: stool | host: Homo sapiens | collected 2014-03-20
TCCAATCAAACAGGAGAGCGATTTTCTTCTTGATGTCCCGGATAACGGCATTGGTGGCTTTGATCCAGCGGTTGAACTCTCCCTTTTCGGTGCGTATGCCTTTCTTCTCCATTGCCCGGACGGTTGCGCCCTCATGGATGGTGGGAAGTAAATCCACGCCCTGCCGTTCATAGCTTCGGTGGTCGATACGGACAGTAAGACCTTTCTCCGCAAACTTGGCGTTGCACATTTCAGCCCATGTCTGCCGCCAGTGTTCCAGCGTTTCGGGACTGCCCCAGTCGGTAGTGGGAACGGCATTGAAAACAAACTCTCCGTTCTGGTCTCGGATGCGGTTGCCGTCCTCGTCCAGCGCATACACTCGGCGTTGCTTTAGTCCCCATGTGCCGTCCTGCTCGATGGGACGGATAGGACAGAGGAAATGAAAATGGGGGTTGGGTGTGCCGCCGTCCTCATGCTCCTTTTCGTGAAAGGAAACATCAACGGTCATGCCACGGCTCACAAACTGCTCCAACAAAAATTTCCTTGCCAGAGCGATGTTTTCTTCAAGGGAAAACTCATTCTGCAAGGAAATCTCAAAACTGTATGCAAGCTGTGCCGTCTTTCCACGCTCGGCTTTTTCCACGGCGTTCCATAGGGTCTGACGGTCTGCGTATTCTTTCGGTGCATGGGACGGCAGGAGAATGTCGGAGCATATCACGCCGCCCTTGCGGGTGTAGTCGCTGTATTCGCCATAATACTCGCTATACAATCGCTCCCCGGCACGGTAGGCGGCAGAAGCAATAGCGGACTGTCCTGCGCTTCGCTTAGTCTGCGTGACGCTCAGATGAAATAGTGCCATCGGCTTTCAACTCCTTTTCTCTGTTCGCTTGGTTGGTGTGAGTAATCGCCATGTGACGGACGGCTCGCTGGACTTCGGACAGAGAAAAGATGTACTCCATCAGCTCCGTCATTTCGGTGCGTGTGAGATCTTTGAACTCCGGGGCAAGGCTCTCAATCGTGCCGCCCAGATTGCAAAGACGGTGGGTGCGCTTTTGTCTCTCGCCTTTCTCCAGATACTTCTTTCTGTTCTCCAGACGCTCCAGCTTGTGCTGTTCCTGTGCAAGCTGTGTCTCGACCTGTTCCTTTTCGGCTCGGAGCTGTTCAAGGTTTTTCGGTTTTGCCATTTTTCGTGACCTCCTTTTTTGAAAATGGGGATAAAAAAAGACCGTCAACTTTTCGCAGATTGCGACCAGTCAACGGTCAGTTTTTCGGTATTCAGTTGTTGTGTTCAGTTCGGTAAATTGAAGTTGGTCAAAGTTGTTGGCGAAGATATTCCACAACATTTCCATTCGTATCATAGAAACAGATGTTTCCTACATTGAGGGGCAGGACAATGGCGAAAGGCTTGCCACTATCAATATCAATCACCTGAATGCCGTTGCCATCATCTACTTCAAGTCGAACAATATTTTGGGTATTCATTGAGATAAATGCCCTTTCGTTATTTCCCTCAACAACAAACTCTGCAATGTAATCATCAACCTCAACTATATCTCCACCACCACGGAAGAAATATCCAAAAGACAAGCCAGGGCGATTTACATAGACAGAAAAAGTGTGGTCTGTCTTGTCCTGTGGGTAAGAAATAAATGCAGCCATTGTGTCGGAAATGCTTCCATCAACAATCCAATCATCCAAAATTTTTTGAGATTGGCGAATGTCTGCTTCTAAACTGTTTGCGGTTTTACCAATGTCATTGTTTGCATAAAGGAAACCGAAAACCAACACACAAGCCAAAATAACACCCAAGAGGATTATGGGTAATTTCTTTTTCATAGAATCACACTCCTTTATCAAATTAAGATTCTTGATTTTCAAACTTGCTGGCGGCGAACGGTTTGTCAAAACCGTTTGCGGACGGCAAGTCCACAGGGGATAGCCGCTTTAGCGGCGCAAGGGGGTGTAGCCACCTTGACGGAACGAAGTGACGCAACATTCTCGGTCATGCAGTTTTCTTCTGCTGACGGAGAATGAAGCTCCGCAGGACGCACTACTCTCGACAGAGAGTATAGAAGTGCGCCCTTTAGTTCCTAAAGGGGTTTTATCAGTGCGACAAACTGAAATTTTACGATTTTTTGTTTTTCAAAAAGTCAATAGTTCTTTTCACGATAAATACGATACATATCAAACCTGCAATCCCACAAACAATAGAGTCCTTTAAGTCTGCAAATCCTCCTGTGTACTGCATTGCATAATAATAAACCGTCCATATCAGTATCAATACGAACACACTAATACTTAACCAATAAGACTTTTTCTTCATCTAATTTTCCTCACATTGAACTTCCGATTTGTTGCTCAATTTCGTATTCAAATTATACCATAAAACTTGTGAACAATTCTACCGCAACTTTGGACTATATGAGAAAAGTCCGAACAGTTTTCTGCCCGGACTTCCTCGCTCAATCATAAATCAATTCCGCTTTCACAATCTCCTCTGCCTGTGCCTTGCAAGCGTTCATCTGCCGCACCCATTCCATTTGGTTTTCGGCTTTCAGTTGCTCGGTCACGCCGTTTTGCTCTGCCAGTGACCGCACGATCAGCTCCATGCGGTTTCGTGCCGCTTCGTCAATCTCGGCGCAATGCTCAAAGAGCTTGTCGGATAGCACCAGCTCATTGAACAGTATCGGACGGTGCATTTTCAGATACGCCTTGCGAAGTCTGCCGTAGTGTCCGAGGGGCTTGGTCTTGCGGATAACGATGTTCGGGATAAGATAATCGCCGTTCTGTGTGTAAGTGATATTCATGCTGTTTGTACTCCTTTCATCGGCTCTCTCTGCGGTAAACTGCTGACAGGGACGAACACGCCCTTTGCAATGTCCTCCGCACGAATGGCGGCTTTCTTGGCTTCGATTTCTGCCTTTTTCCGCTTCTTGATTTTGTCCTCGTATCGCTTCTGCGCTCCGCTGGCTTTCCGCTTCAAGTAGTTCTGATGAAGCCTGTCCTTGCGTTCCTCACGCTTGCGGATTTCCTCTAATTCCTCCGGGGTAAGCTCCGCTTCTCCAAACGCCGGGGGAACGAATCGCCCAACAAAATTGAAGTAAATCTCGACCTCCTGTGTGGTCTGTATACTGCCTTTACGGTCACGCTCATGCACAAGGATTTTCTCGATAAACTCGTTGAGCATAGCAATGGTCAGCTTGTCGAAGTTCTCATACTTGTCAATCAGAGCGATAAAACGGTCAGCGTCCTTTTCGTGCTTCTCATAGCTCTTGACAGCCTTTTCCAGAACAGAGATTTCAGCGGTAAGCTCGGACTGTTCCTTTTCGTATTGAGCGTCCAGAGTGGCGTATCTGCTGTCGGACAGCTTGCCTAAAATGTTGTCCTCATAGATTTTGCAGAGCAGGACTTCCAGCTCGGAAACTCTCTGCTTTGCGGTGGCAAGGCGTGTCCGCTGTTTCTTGACCTCTGCCGTCTGCTGGCTGGACTGCGCTTCCTGTACCACTCGGACAAACTCGGCTCGGTCATGCTTCGCATACTCGGCAATGGCTTTGAGCATTTCGGAAACAAGGGACAGTACCACATCTTCATTGATACGGTGCTGTGTCGTGCAGAGCTTTCCAACTGGGACTTTGCTGTATTGGGAACAGGTATATTGAGAAATACGCTTGCCGTTGTTGGTACGGTGGACATACATCTTGCCGCCGCAATCGGCACAATAAAGCAAGCCTGTGAGGGGAGCTGCTTCGCCCCAGCCGTCCGGGTAGCGTCTGACATTCCCACGGATTTTCTGCACAAGGTCAAAGGTCTGCTGGTCAATGATAGCTTCATGGGTATTCTCGAAAATTGTCCATTCGTCCTCCGGGACATAATGGCTTTTCTTGTCCTTGAAGTGCTTTCGGGTCTTGAAATTGATGGTGTGTCCCAGATATTCACGCTTTTCAAGAATGTTGCAGATGGTGGAAGAACCCCAGCCGTACACATCTTTGAAAGTCTTGTTTTTGTTCACGCCCTCGCCGTGTTGGGCAAGGTAAGCAGACGGAATAAGCACCTTTTCCGATTTCAGTTTACTGGCGATCTGATACGGACCGTAGCCGTCAATCGTCATGGCAAAGATGCGCTTGACCACATCAGCGGCTTCGGGGTCAACCAACCATTGGTCTCTGGCTTCGTTCCAGAGATAGCCGTAAATGACCGTGCCTGTGAGGTGCTTGCCGGACTTGCCTTTGGACTGGAAAGTGGAACGGATTTTACGGCTGGTGTCTCTGGCGTAATACTCGTTCATAATGTTGCGGAAAGGGGTAAAATCATCGTCCCCTCTGGCACTGTCCACGCCGTCATTGATGGCGATAAGGCGAACGCCACGCTGACGCAGGATTTCCATAATCTGACCGACTTTCAGATAGTCACGACCCATGCGGCTCATGTCCTTGATACACAGGTACTCCACATTCCCGGCTTCCACTTCTTTCATCATTGCTAAAAATCCGGGACGGTCAAAGCAAGTACCACTAATGCCATCGTCCGTGAAATGGACAATGTTTGTAAAGCCCTGCCGTGCGGCGAACTCCTCCAACATTGCCTTTTGATTGGATATGGAATTGCTCTCACGCTGTTGGTCATCATCTTTGCCAAAGTCATCACGGCTCAGTCGTTCGTACAGAGCTGTGATTTTCTCGTTTTTTCTCATAACTTGCGCTCCTTTCTTCGGTTTTAGGTTGTGTGTTCTAAGAGACTTCCCAACCGCTTGATTAAGAAGTCTTTTAGAGCATACAACACCGCTGGCCAATTTGTACTTTTTATACTGTTTGACCGCGAAGCAATCCGGCTTGCGCTTTTCGAGCCCGGCAAACATATAGTCCACCGCGTTCATAAAATCCTCGTCATCCTCCTTGACCTCCATGCCGGAAATCATATCCACAAGGGTATTCATGTTCCGATCCTCGGCAGGCCCCTCGAAAATGATGTAGGCGATCAGAGCGCAGTACAAAAGCGTTTCCGATTTCGTCCAGAATGGATCGCCTTCCTTGCCTTCGCCCTTGGTGTTGGAAATAAGGGCATCCACGAATTTCAGAATATCGGCCTCGTTGCGGATATACGCCAGCGGGTTATAGTGCATGGATTTTGAAAAATCTATGCTGTTGAATATCTTGATTTTGTACCCGCGTTTTTGCAGGAAAGCCCCGACCTGTCCCAGCACACCACCTTTGGGATCGACCACCACATAAGAGGAATGAGCCTGTAAAAGCTGGGGCGTGAGCCAAAAGCGGGTTTTGCCGGAGCCGGACGAGCCGATAATGCAGCAATTCAGGTTTCTGGCATTTGCAGGGATTTTCGGGCGGGTGTTCATCGTGAGAAACTCCGTCCCGGTCAAAATCACGTTGTTTTCAAACCTTGGATCAACAAACGGTTTGATGTCTTTTTCCGTTCCCCACCGGGCGCTGCCGTATTCTGCATCCCGCCGAAACTTCTTAGCGTTCTTGCTTTTGAAATAGATCAGCAGCCGGAAACCAACTGCGCCTACAATACCAACAAGCCAATCCAGCGGGACAAGACCGGGTGCAAAGTCAGCAAAGGCCGGGCCAATCGTCTGGCCCAGCCCGATGAGCTTATGTGCAAAATCGTTCCCCGCCGCCAGCCGGTAGGCCGTTCCCAGCTTGAGGAACGCCCACAGGATGAATAGATAGGGAATGTTCGGAATGAGATATTTTCTGATCTTATCTGTCCCCATGGGCCACCTCCTTTGCACGTTCTTTCTGATTCGGCTTTTCTTTGGAAAGCTGATCTGCCGCCTGTTGCAGTTGTTCCCGGATGGGAACACGGTTCGATTTTGCTTTGCTTAACACCTTCCGGGAATACTCAGAAAAGCAGGCGGCCATTGCGTCTGCCTGTCCAGCCTTGAAAAACAGCAGGTATTTGTCCGGCCCGGTTTTATAGAACGCATAGTCTACATTCCATTTCCGGGCCACGCGGTCAAAGGACTTGGCATCCCCGGATAGCTCAATGCTGTTGGTGGCTGTACCGTGGGCCATGAGCTTTCGCACACTTTGTTTTCCATGCGGTACTTGCCGCCCACGGTATGCCTTGCGGATCTTCCTGCCCACCATGCCCAGCACATACGCCAGTCCCCGCGCCGTCAGCTTGGTTGTTTTTACGGATATGGCTATCGTGCGCCGGGAAATATCTTCATCAATCAGTTACACCGCCTCCTTCCTTGGGACAATTTGTCTCGAAGTGCCATCACCGATCCCCACGGTCTTTTTTCTGCATTTGACGGTAGCCCTCCAAAGAAGAACCGTCTATGATTTCCTGATAAGCGGCCATTTGCTCCCGGATAGAGAGCTTCGGGAAAGAGAATACCTTATGCTCCTTGGGAATATCCTGCAAGCCGTGATACACTTCCACGAAATGATCGCTTTCTTTGACAACATAGCCACCCGGGGCAAAATGGCCGTTTTCGTGGATGCAGGCATCCCGGCCATACGCCTCATAATCGAAATACGGTTTTACCTGATCCGGCACATCCAACATTTCCAGATCGTCCACATAAATACGCCCCAGCGTTTCCTCATCGGATACGCCGGGGTAAAAACCGTAACAGTCCAGATTCTGTGTCAGATTGATGATGTCCCGCACCGAAGAACAGTGATCGCCGCTGTCGAGGACGGCCTCCAGTGTTTCCAACTCCGATGAGGTAAGCTCGGAAAGCAGGCAGGCCAGATGATTAAGCTCATCCAGATTTTCATACTCGCTCAAATGGTCATAGAGCCCTAACACATCCCCATCGAAAGAGGTAATAAAAATTTCCTGATAGCGGACGCCATCCACGCCGATCCGTTTCAAGAGAGCCTCCACCTCCTGGGCGGTTGTGGGAAATTTCAGTGTTTCACCCACAAGCTGGCCCTCGCTGTACTTTCCGGCGTTGGTAACGTAGGCTTCAAACAGGGTTGCCATTAGCGGCGGCCCTGTCCCTTGACGGTCAGGATGCCCTCAAGGGTTGTTGCCGTAATTCCCAGCCGCTGGGCCACGGCAATATCATTTTTCATGGCTTCGGTCATACTGTGCCCGCAGACAACCAGCACATGAGAACGGCGGAGCAGGTCACGGCTCATGTCGATGCCGCTTTTATGCTCCTCGGGAACAGCATCATTGAGAAACAGGGGCAAGTACAGGGGCGGGCAAATAGGAGAAAAGCCTGCCTCATACACGGTGCGGCAATACTGCGCCGCCAGTTCTGCGTTTTCGCTATCGCCGCCGAGCCATGCAGCGGTGATATATGCAAGGGGTCGTTTCATTGTTCATACCTCCGATATTTTAATAAGAAAGTTCAACCCAAACCCCACGCCCTTTCCCAGTCTTGGGAAAGGGGGCGGCTCTGGAGGATATACCCCCGCCGCTTGCCGGGGAAATAGCACAGCCGGGGCAGACCGTCAAGGGCGAGCCGCCGAAAACGGCGGTGCGCTGCACCCTTGACGGCCCACTCCCGGCTGTACTAAAAAACAGGCGGCGACGGGGGATATATACCACCAGAGCCTCTGCGCGAGGGCGGGGCCCTCGGGACAAAGTGTCTCGAAGTTGTTACTTGTCAAGTTCCTGCTTTTTCGGGGCTTTTGCCAGCTCCGGCGGCTGCTTTTCTTTCCAGTCATCCAGCAGGGACATAATCTGTTCTTTCATTTTGGCGGGAGTGACCTCCTTGCCAAAATACTTTTCCAGTTCCGCAGTAGAAATAATCACGCCTCGATCCTCCTTTTTCTGTTCTGATAAGATACCGTCAATGACATCGCCGTTGAGCTTGCCTTCCTTATCCAGCTCCCGGAGCCGTTTAGCCTGGGCCAGCGAGGGCGAAGCCTGCTCCCCGTCAATGGAAACAGCAATAAGCCTCTGATTTTTCGGTTTGATGTAGGACAGCTCCACGGCAGGCATGAAGCCCATCTTTTTATCGTCTACCTTATCCAGAAGCTCCGGCACAAGGGAGTTGAGCCGCAAGTAGCGCATGACCTTTTTATAGTTCATATCATGCGCCTCGCCCACAATCTCAACCGAGCGTTTCCCAACATCGCCTTCTGCAACGCCTTTCAGCCGCCCGCCCTGATGCTTGATGTCCTCAACCTCGAGTTCCAGCAGCGCGGCCAATTCGCTGGGGAGCATCCCGTCACGCTGCTTGTTGCTGTCCTTCATGGCCTGTACCGCTTCGTGGTCGGTCATTTCACGGACGATAAAGGGCATTTCCTCCAGCCCCGCCAGTTCACTGCCGTGGGTACGGCGATGGCCCGCTACAATTTCATAGCCGTTTCCATCTTTCTCCGGGCGGGCAAGACCGGGAACCATTACACCGTTTACGCGGATAGAAGCAACGATTTCCTGCATCTTCGCATCGTCCCGTACCTTAAAGGGGTGCGGACGGAATGTGTGAAACGGATGAACCTCGGAAAGTTTCAGATAAACCAGCTTGCCTTCCTCAACCGGGCGGGGCGGTGTGGTCGGCTCGGGAGCCGTCTGTTCCGCAGCAGCTTCCTTCGGTGCGGTATCCTGTGCAGGCTTAATGGGCTCCTTGGCATCCGGGGCCTTTCCGTCACTTCGGGACACTTTGTCTCGTTTGGACGGCTTGGGCTTGTCAGGGGCCGCCTTATCCGCCTTGGGTGGGCGGCCCTTGCGTGCCCCAGCCGATTTCTCCGCTTTCTGATTTTCAGTCGCGGCCTTTTCCGCTTTCGGCGGACGGCCACGGCGCGGCTTTTTCGGTTCCTCCGTATTGGCGGGCTGCGGTGTTCCTCCGGGGGCTGCCGCCTCTGGCGTTTCGGGGGTTTCCGCCTTTTCGACTTCGGCGCGGGCGTTCTGCCTCTTTTCCGCCATAAGTTCATTGATTTTGTCAAAGGACACAACCACATCGCCGGACTCAGGTATGGCAGGCCCGGTCTGTTCCTGCCGGGGCTCAGACGCTGCGGCCTGTTCAGGTGTGGCGATAGGCTCGGTAGCCTCCGGGGAAGTATTCTCCGCAGGGCCCGTATTCAATTTTTCATCGGCCATTTACGATCCTCCTTTTCGTTAAAGTTGCACAAATTTGAACGCTAAAATTTTGTAGTTATTTTTGTGCCTCCTTTCTGTCTATCCACGCAAAAAAGCCGCCCGTTTTTCATGCCGGACGGCTTTTTGCGTAATGTGATAGATCAAATATTATTTTTTCTGGTTTGTAGGCTCCGAAAAGCCTTGTATTTACAGTGTTCCTAATAGGAAGTAATCATATGCT
>OCLY01000901.1_pt1 | contig 9188 bp, 8 predicted proteins | sample 1538971 | NCBI WGS metagenome assembly OCLY01 (sample SAMN04168657, study PRJEB22393) | human gut metagenome | biome: human gut microbiome; feature: stool | host: Homo sapiens | collected 2014-03-20
TATTTTTGCAGCTAACTATATAGAAACAAGGATGAAGAAAATCAAAATCGGTTTATTAGCCCGCATTATTATCGCTATTATTCTAGGTATCACCATCGGCACTTTTTTCCCGGCTCCTCTTGTCCGGATATTTGTAACATTCAACGGCATTTTCAGTGAATTTCTTAATTTCTCCATTCCGTTGATTATCGTCGGATTGGTCACTGTGGCTATTGCCGACATCGGTAAAGGCGCCGGAAAGATGTTGCTCGTCACCGCTCTTATCGCTTATTTCGCCACCCTGTTCTCGGGGTTCCTCTCCTACTTCACCGGAGTCACGGTATTCCCGTCATTGATTGAACCGGGCGTGCCGCTCGAGGAAGTGAGCGAGGCAAAAGGCATTCTTCCTTATTTCTCCGTTTCCATTCCTCCATTGATGAATGTAATGACAGCTTTGGTTCTCGCTTTCACATTAGGATTGGGATTGGCTTCGCTGAACAGCGATGCTCTGAAAAACGTAGCACGGGATTTTCAGGCAATCATCGTCCGCATGATCAGTGCGGTAATTCTCCCCTTGCTTCCGCTTTATATCTTCGGTATCTTCTTGAATATGACTCATTCGGGACAGGTGTACTCCATTCTGATGGTATTTATCAAGATTATCGGAGTCATTTTCATTTTACATATCTTCCTGCTGGTCTTTCAGTATTCTGTCGCAGCGCTGTTTGTACACAAAAATCCGTTCAACTATTGGGGAAGATGATGCCTGCCTATTTCACGGCATTGGGCACACAATCATCGGCTGCCACTATTCCCGTGACACTGGAACAGACGAAAAAGAATGGTGTTTCGGCGGATATAGCCGGTTTTGTGATTCCGTTGTGCGCCACAATCCATCTGTCGGGAAGTACACTGAAAATCGTAGCCTGTGCTCTGGCACTGATGATGATGCAGGGAATGCCGTTCGACTTCCCACTCTTTGCCGGTTTTATCTTCATGCTGGGAATCACGATGGTAGCCGCACCGGGAGTTCCGGGCGGAGCCATCATGGCGTCTTTGGGAATCCTGCAATCCATGTTGGGTTTCGATGAATCGGCACAGGCATTGATGATTGCTCTTTACATCGCTATGGATAGTTTCGGGACGGCCTGCAATGTGACCGGTGACGGAGCTATCGCACTGATTATCGACAAAATGATGGGAAAAACTGTGCTGAATAACCATGCTGAAAAATAAATAGAATGTGGCTTGCATGGGTCACAAAAAATACCGACATTTGCATCCATATTTTTGATTTATTAAATAATAGCGTATGAAAAAAGCCCTAATATCAGGCATTACCGGGCAGGATGGTTCTTATCTTGCCGAATTTCTATTGCAAAAAGGTTATGAAGTGCACGGTATTCTCCGTCGTTCTTCTTCGTTCAATACCGGACGTATTGAACATTTGTATTTTGACGAGTGGGTACGCGACATGAAACAGAAACGTACGATCAATCTGCATTATGGGGATATGACAGATTCTAGTTCGTTAATCCGAATCATTCAACAGGTGCAACCGGATGAAATCTACAATCTCGCTGCTCAAAGCCACGTGAAAGTTTCATTCGATGTTCCGGAATACACAGCCGAGGCGGATGCTGTCGGTACGTTGCGTATGCTCGAAGCTGTACGCATTCTGGGATTGGAAAAGAAAACCCGCATCTATCAGGCTTCCACTTCCGAATTGTTCGGTAAGGTGCAGGAAGTTCCACAGAAAGAGACAACTCCGTTCTATCCCCGTTCTCCGTATGGGGTAGCCAAACAATATGGTTTCTGGATTACCAAGAATTATCGTGAAAGCTACGGTATGTTTGCCGTAAACGGTATTCTGTTCAACCACGAGAGCGAACGTCGCGGTGAGACTTTCGTTACCCGTAAAATTTCTCTGGCCGCCGCACGTATCGCACAAGGTGAACAAGACAAACTGTATCTGGGTAATCTGGATGCACGCCGCGACTGGGGATATGCCAAAGATTACGTGGAATGCATGTGGCTGATTCTGCAGCATGACGTTCCGGAAGACTTCGTGATTGCTACCGGCGAGATGCACACCGTGCGCGAATTTGCGACATTGGCATTCAAAGAAGCCGGTATCGAACTTCGTTGGGAAGGTGAAGGCGTGAACGAGAAAGGTATTGACGTGGCTACCGGAAAGGCTTTGGTAGAAGTAGATCCTAAATATTTCCGTCCGTCGGAAGTCGAACAACTACTTGGTGACCCCACAAAAGCTAAGACTTTGCTGAACTGGAATCCGCGCAAGACTTCATTTGAAGAACTGGTAAGTATCATGGTACGCCACGATATGGAGAAAGTAAAACGAATGATTGCTACCAAACATTAAATGAATTTCATTTCACCACAGAGGACACGGAGGGCACAGAGGAAAATATAAAATCCTCCGTGTCCTCTGCGTCCTCTGTGGTGAACAAATAAAAGATAGAATGGAAAAGAATGCAAAGATATATGTAGCAGGACACCGCGGACTTGTGGGATCTGCTATCTGGAAGAATTTGCAGGATAAAGGATACACCAATCTGATAGGCCGCACGCACAAAGAGCTTGACCTGCTGGATGGAATGGCTGTCCGTAAATTCTTCGATGAAGAACAACCGGAATATGTATTCCTTGCCGCTGCCTTTGTGGGTGGTATCATGGCGAACAGCATCTACCGTGCCGACTTTATATACAAGAATCTGCAGATTCAACAGAACATTATCGGAGAGAGTTTCCGTCACAACGTGAAAAAGTTGCTCTTCCTCGGTAGTACGTGTATTTATCCACGCGATGCCGAACAGCCGATGAAGGAAGATGTATTGCTTACTTCACCGTTGGAATATACCAACGAGCCGTATGCAATCGCCAAAATTGCCGGACTGAAAATGTGCGAGAGCTTCAACCTGCAATATGGAACGAACTACATCGCCGTGATGCCGACAAACCTTTACGGCCCGAATGATAATTTCGATTTGGAACGCAGCCATGTATTGCCTGCCATGATTCGCAAGATTCATTTGGCACACTGTCTGAAAGAAGGAAACTGGGAAGCTGTACGCAAGGATATGAACCAACGTCCGGTGGAAGGTGTCAACGGCGACAGCTCGAAAGAAGATATTCTGGCTATTCTGAAAAAATACGGAATCAGCGAAACAGAGGTCACTCTCTGGGGTACGGGTACTCCTCTCCGCGAATTCCTCTGGAGCGAGGAAATGGCGGATGCCAGTGTCTTCGTTATGGAGCATGTGGACTTTAAAGATACCTATAAAGAAGGTAGCAAAGATATCCGCAACTGCCATATCAACATCGGCACCGGTAAGGAAATCACCATCCGTCAGCTGGCCGAACGTATTGTAGAAACTGTAGGGTATCAAGGAAAACTGACCTTCGACAGCAGCAAACCGGACGGCACTATGCGCAAGCTGACCGATCCTTCGAAACTGCACTCTTTGGGGTGGCACCACAAAATTGAAATCGAGGAAGGCGTACAAAGAATGTACGAATGGTACTTGAAATAAGAAATGAGGTTACTGTAAATATGCTATTAGCTGAATGTTTTTTGCTAATAGCATATTTTTTTTAGCTATAATGATAATTAAATTAGCTATAATGATAATCAGTTTTGCTATAATGATAATCAGTTTTGCTATAATGATAATCCAATTAGTTATAAGCATAATCTGTTGAGCTATGAGCATAATCTTTTTTTATACTACGAGCCAATCTTCCCCACTACTCTCTTCCCCATTTCCAAAAAATCTTCACTCTTAATTCTTCATTCTTAATATAATTGCTATATTTGCACAATTTAATACCAAATGTGCAAAAAACAATGGAACAAAGTTTTATAGCCTATATTGAGAATAGTATCAAGAATAATTGGGACCTGGATGCCCTGACCGATTATAAAGGTGCAACTTTACAGTATAAAGACGTAGCTCGCAAGATCGAAAAACTCCATATCATTTTTGAAGAAAGTGGAATCCGCAAAGGAGATAAGATTGCTGTTTGCGGAAGAAACAGCTCTCATTGGGGAGTCACTTTCCTTGCTACATTGACGTATGGGGCAGTTGTTGTACCCATCCTCCATGAATTTAAAGCGGACAATATACATAACATCGTCAACCATTCCGAAGCAAAATTACTGCTTGTAGGAGATATGGTATGGGAAAACCTGAACGAGTCGGCAATGCCGCTATTGGAAGGTATCCTGATGATGAACGACTTCACTCTATTAGTGTCACGTAGCGAACGGCTCACGTATGCACGTGAACATCTGAACGAAATGTTCGGCAAAAAATATCCGAAGAATTTCCGTAAAGAGCATGTCGCTTATCACAAAGACGAACCGGAAGAACTGGCAGTTATCAATTATACTTCGGGAACAACGAGTTATTCCAAAGGAGTAATGCTCCCCTATCGCAGTCTGTGGTCGAATACCAAATTTGCTTTTGAAGTATTAGACCTGCAAGCCGGAGATAAGATCGTATCCATGCTCCCTATGGCACACATGTACGGACTGGCTTTCGAATTCCTTTATGAGTTCTCCGTGGGTTGCCACATCTACTTCCTTACTCGCATGCCGAGTCCGAAAATCATTTTCCAGGCTTTCGAAGAGGTGAAACCTAATCTGATTGTTGCCGTACCGCTTATCATCGAAAAAATCATCAAGAAGAGCGTGCTTCCGAAATTGGAAACTCCTGCAATGAAGATCTTACTAAAAGTGCCTATCATCAACGACAAGATAAAAGCAACGGTACGCGAAGAAATGATTAAGGCATTTGGCGGAAACTTCAAAGCTGTTATTGTAGGAGGTGCTGCGTTCAATCAGGAAGTGGAACAATTCTTGAAAATGATTGATTTCCCTTATACGGTTGGATATGGAATGACGGAATGTGGCCCGATTATCTGCTACGAAGATTGGAGAAAGTTCAAACCGGGTTCTTGCGGAAAGGCTGTGCCACGGATGGATGTACGGGTATTGTCATCTGATCCCGAAAATATCGTTGGTGAAATCGTATGTAAGGGCCCGAATGTGATGCTGGGCTATTACAAAAACGAAGAAGCCACTCAAGAAGTCATCGACAAGGACGGTTGGTTGCATACCGGCGACTTGGCTTTGATGGATGAAGAAGGTAATGTTACAATCAAAGGACGCAGCAAGAACCTGTTATTGAGCTCCAGCGGACAGAATATCTATCCGGAAGAAATTGAAGATAAATTGAACAACTTGCCATACGTGGCTGAAAGCATTATCGTTCAGCAAAACGAGAAACTTGTCGGACTTGTTTATCCCGACTTTGACGATGCGTTCGCCCACGGCCTGAAAACTGAAGACATCGAACAAGTAATGGAAGAAAACCGCGTGACACTGAACACTATGTTACCGGCATACAGCCAAATATCCAAGATGAAAATCTATCCGGAAGAATTTGAAAAGACACCGAAGAAGAGCATCAAGCGTTATTTGTATCAGGAAGCAAAAGGCTGATAGATTGTCAGCTGCATAGAGAAAGATATAACTTAAACCGAAAAAGAGAAAGGAATGAAGATAAAGAAAACAATACTTACGGCAGCTATACTAATGGCTGCCGTTTCTTTACCGGCACAGAACAAGAGTGCAGGGATCAATATATCCATCTGGAAAGATATATGCACGCAACCGCATGACAGTACACAGACGACCTATGTAAACATCGGCCTCCTGTCTACCATGAACCGTCTGAACGGCGTGGGTATCAATGCGTTGGGAAGCGTGGTTCATGGTGACATGAACGGAGTACAAATCACCGGATTAGCCAACTTGGCAGGGGGTACTATGCGGGGCGTTCAGCTGGCTGGTATCAGTAATATCAGCGGCGATAACACCGTAGGGCTTTCTGCTGCCGGATTGGTAAATATCACCGGCGACAGAGCACAGGGAGTAGTCATATCCGGGCTAACGAGCATCGGCGGAGACAACAACTCGGGGTTAATGATTAGTGGTTTCATGAATGTGACGGCAATATGGCTTCGGGCTTACACTTCTCCGGAGCAGCAAATATCACCGGACAGAGCTTCGGCGGTCTGATGGCTTCGGGACTTTTAAATGTAGTAGGCGAACACATGAACGGTTTGCAGATAGCAGGAATTGCCAATATAACCGCTTCAAAGCTCTGTCCGGTGATATTTGCTGCTCCGGAGAAGTGTAAGCCCGAAGCAGCAAATATGCAACTACGCAACGAAAGCGCGCGGACTTCAAATTGGTCTTGTCAATTACTACAAAGAAGATATGAAAGGTTTCCAACTTGGTTTGGTGAATGCAAATCCTGATACAAAAGTGCAAATGATGGTATACGGTGGAAACGCAACGCCTGCCAATATCGGGGTACGATTCAAGAACCAGTTGTTTTATACAATATTGGGAGTGGGTTCCATGTATCAGGGATTGAATGATAAGTTTTCGGCCAGCGCATCCTATCGTGCCGGTCTGTCTTTCCCCCTTTACAAAGGGTTATCCATCAGCGGAGACCTCGGATACCAGCATATCGAGGCTTTTGATAACAAAGATGAGGTCATCCCGAAACGCCTGTACGCATTGCAGGCACGTGCAAATCTGGAATATCAATTTACCAAGAAGTTCGGCATCTTTGCAACAGGTGGATATGGATTAACCAGATTCTATAATAAATCGAGCAATTACGATAAGGGAGCTATTATCGAAGCAGGTATTGTTCTTTTCTAAACTTATTCACCACAGAGGACGCAGAGGACACAGAGGTTTACTATTTTTTATTCACTATAGAGTAACACAGAGTCTCATGTATTTAGAATCGTATTTATCGCTCTGTTTTACTTGTAGAAAGAAAAAAAACTCTGTGTCCTCTGCGTCCTCTGTGGTGAATAAATTCAGAAACGTGCAACTTTGAGCATACTGATTACTAATTATACCTTTTCTTTTATCAGACCGGTACGATAAGCAACGAGCAATTTCTTCAAATCCTGTATTTGGGTCACCAGTTCTTTTCCTTTATCGGTATCTTTCACCATCATCCGTTGCGAATTGAATTCCAAGACAAAGTTGGTAGATTTGATATCAAGCCCCTCTTCGATAGCTTTCTGACGAGACTGGAACGGCTCGTGCTGCACAAGCTGCATACCATGAGAGTGATAAACAAGCGTATATCCCGCAATTCCCGTTTCCGGCTGATAAGCTTTTGAGAATCCGCCATCAATAACGAAAAGCTTGCCATTGGCTTTCATTGGCTGTTCTCCCTGAATCGTTTTCACAGGCACATGCCCGTTGATGATATGCGAGTGAGGGCCGGAAGCGCCAAACTCTGCCAAAATCTGATCGCAGACATCTTCCCGGTTACGCAATGTATAATAATAACCTTTCTTCTCTTTATGCAATTCTTTATCTTCTACGAAATAACGCTCAAAAGTTGCCATCTTATCCTTATCAAACAAGGGAGCTTCCGGACCACACCACATATACCAAATGTAATCCATAGCAAATTCCTTATCCTCCTCCCCTTCTTCATCGAAGTACGCAGTACGAATCAGTTGATCGGCTTTATCCAGCAATTTACGCCCCCAATATTCCTTACCACGTATTTTGACATGCTTAAAGCTGCCATCCTCATTCAGAGGAACAGAAGCGTGATAAAGAAGATTCGAATTTGAAACCAGATACATTCCGCCGTATGTAAACAGGCAACGCATGTGTTTCTTCAGCTTCTCACTATTCATAAACGAATAATGAATCTTTTCTACCAATTCGCGTTCTTCTTCTGTCAACCGGTAAGGATCGGCAGGATCTACGGTCGGGAAGTTGGTATCGCACAAAGCGTATTCTTTTCCTTCGTATACAAAGACGCCACGCTCAAAATCAATCTTCTCCAGCAGTTTGCGGTTGGTCATCCCAAACTCAGGACGACGGTCGATGATTTCGGCTTCCAGCTTAAACTGGATAATGGTAATGGCTTTATGCATTTGAGTTATCAAGCGCAGAGTCTTCTCATTATAATGAGCGTCGGCAAAATTCATCTTCGGCATGAAGATGGTGCAAGGATCATCGGCATACGTATCCATTGCAAAAGTAGCCAATGGAAGCAGATTGATTCCGTATCCGTCTTCAAGCGTGCCCAGGTTGCCGTAACGCATGGACATACGTATCACGTTGGCAATACAACTATCGTTACCGGAAGCTGCACCCATCCAGAGAATATCATGATTTCCCCATTGAATATCGAAGTTATGGTAATTGCACAACGTATCCATGATGATGTGCGCGCCAGGACCACGGTCGTAAATATCGCCTACGATATGAAGAGAGTCAATAGTCAGACGCTGAATCAGATTGCACATAGCGATAATGAAATCGTCGGCACGCTTGGTAGTGATAATCGTGCTGATAATTACATTGATATAGGCATGCTTGTTCGGCTCGATGGAAGATTCGTGCAATAATTCCTGAATAATATATGAGAACTCGGCAGGCAGCGATTTACGAACCTTCGAACGGGTATATTTGGAAGATACATTCTGACAGACCTTCACCAGTTGGTTCAGGGTAATCAGATACCAATCATCCAGGTCCTTTTCACGGGCTTTCACTAATTGAAGTTTCTCTTCGGGATAGTAAATCAACGTGCAGATTTCTTTCTTTTCAGCCTCGCGGAGAGTGTTGCCGAATATTTCATTTACTTTACGTTTTACCGCACCTGAAGCATTTTTCAGTACGTGCTGAAAAGCCTCGTATTCTCCATGAATGTCAGTCAGGAAATGCTCTGTCCCTTTAGGTAGATTTAAGATAGCCTCCAGATTGATTATTACCTTACTAGCATCGGCAATCGTAGGAAAACTTCGGGAAAGCAATTGCAGGTAACGGAGATCGCCCACAATGCTTTCAGGAGTTATGTTACTTTGAGCAGTCATTTTATTTACTATTTTACTATTTACAATTTACTAGTTACTAATTACGATCCAGCAATATACTATTCTCAATTTAACAAGAACATCAACAACACTTGGGCGATAATTACCCGCAGGAACATACATAGCGGATAAACAGTCGCATAGGCTACGGATGGGTTGTCGCCGGGGATTGTATCGTTTACATAGTTCAGTGCCATCGGATTTGCCATACTTCCGCACAACATACCGGATACAGAACCGAAATCGATCTTCAT
>OCLY01000909.1_pt1 | contig 9109 bp, 6 predicted proteins | sample 1538971 | NCBI WGS metagenome assembly OCLY01 (sample SAMN04168657, study PRJEB22393) | human gut metagenome | biome: human gut microbiome; feature: stool | host: Homo sapiens | collected 2014-03-20
AATAGATCTTTGAGAAAGTCGAAAGCGAAAGTCAGGCGATTCTTAATACTTCCTTTTTTTGTGGCAGTTTTTTGTTTGCCTAGTAAAGACCGTAAGAAAGGAAGTACGTCAGATTGGGCAGACAGGTGATAGTTGGCGGCTTCGGATACGCTACCTATTTTAATGGCGATAGCGCTCTTCGGTAATGCCTGAAACATATCTTCATCTGTAGTGTCGTCTCCCATCGCTATAACAAAATCATAACGTCTGTTGGCTAGCAGACGACCCACCTCGGAACCTTTATTGCAATCCGGTGATTTGATTTCGATCACTTTATTTCCTTGTAGAATTTGTAGTTTCTGCCGGGTACAGAGCGAAATCAGTGTGTTGACGAGTTGTTAGGCTCTTAATGTGCCGAGCCATGCGTCACTTTCACGATAATGCCATGCCAGGGCAGTTTCCTTCACTTCCAGATGGGAACGGGGAGTACGGTCTACAAACATTTGAAGAATAGAGAGAATACCTGCTCCCCATTCTTTCTTCTTTATGTTTTTATGCCAAACCCCGTTCTCTTTGTAGAAAGCCCCATGTTCGGCAGCCATAGACACAGGAAGGGAGCCAAGCCATTTTTCTAATGTAAAATGATCCCGCCCGCTATTGATAACAATATGATTGGCGGGATCGCTAGCCAGTTGTTGTAGAATAGAAATGAGTTCCGGTGTAGGTTGTGCATCCTCGGGACGTGGTTTGAGAGCCGTCAGTGTACCATCATAGTCCAGCAGAATCAGGCGTTGTTTGGCTTGGTTATACTTGAGCTTGATTTGTGCGATGGTGGCAGCTACGATGCGTTTTTTCCGTAACATATCATTTTTCATACATGTCGCGTTCAGTTCATTGACAAAGTCGGCTGCCCATTTGTTGACTGTCTGTACGGACAGAATGCTTTGCATACGTTGCAGGCGTTGTTTTTGTTCCTCTTCGGGCATTTCAAGTGCCTGGCAAATAGCATTTTCTATTTGTTCTGTATCGTTCGGGTTGATTTGGATAGCGTCCGTCAATTCTACGGCGGCACCTGCCATTTCGCTAAGGATAAGTACACCGGGATTGTCGCATTTGGTAGCTACGTATTCTTTGGCTACCAGGTTCATTCCGTCCCGAAGTGGAGTGACGAGGGCTATGTCGGCCACATAGTACATGGCAGTCAGTTCTTCCAGTGAAAAGCCATGATAGAAATAACAGACGGGAGTCCAGTTCATTGTGGAGTAACGTCCGTTGATAGAGCCGATTTCTTCGTCAATTTTTGTTTTTAGTTCCGCATAACTGCCTACATGGTCGCGTGAAGGGACAATGACCATTGCCAATGTAACTTTACCGTGATATTCAGCATGATGTTCGAGGAAGGTGGCAAAGCCACGAAGACGGTGCAATATGCCTTTGCTGTAATCCAGTCTGTCTACTGACAGGATCAGTTTATGCTCGCCGAAAAGTTTCCGGGTACGTTCAATAGCTTGGTGCACTTCTTTATTTTCCGAGGCCTTATGATAAGATTCATAGTTGATTCCCATTGGTAATGCCTCTACTCTGGTCACCCGGTTGTTGATCTGTACTTCATCCAATTTAAAATCGAGATGTAATACACGTTCTACAGCACTGATGAAATGACGCATATAGTCGTGGGTGTGGAAAGCAATGAAGTCGGCTCCTAATAAGCCTTTCAGTATCTCGGCGCGCTCCGGCAGAATACGAAAAAGTTCGTAGGAAGGGAACGGGATATGATGGAAATATCCGATACAGAGTTCCGGATATATTTTCCTCAACATTCCCGGAAGTAGCATCAACTGATAATCCTGTATCCATACTTTGTCGCCGGGACGTACCAGTCGGCAAATCTCCTCACAGAAAAGACGGTTGACTTGCTGGTAGGATTGCCAAAAACAGTTCTTATATAAGGTATAAGCATAAAAGTAATGGCATAAAGGCCAGATAGTACTGTTACTGTATCCTTCGTAGTAATTTTCAATTTGCTTTTCCGACAAGAAGACCGGATGAAAATTCATTTCCTGTAGTTTCTCGTTAATCTCCTGTTGGTCCTTTTCTTCATTGGCACATATTCCGGGCCAACCTATCCAGTGCTTCTCATAAGAAGTCTGAAGAGAATCCAAACCTGTTGCCAGTCCGCCTTCGCTACGCGAAAATGCGAATTTACCGTTTGTGCCGGCTACTTTGACAGGTAATCTGTTTGCAATAATATAAAGTTTCATATCTATCTCTTTGCAAAGCATATACCAATAGACCTATATTAGTTGTTAATCTCTTATTATCAGTGTATTATAAGTATTATGTTTCCTTCTCTTGCCTTTTCAAAATGAAAATCCCCCTTTCAAAGTGATAATTTGCTTATTTTTTCTCTTCTGAAATTCTGGAAAAGTACAAAGCTTTTCAAAATAGAATCCTTTTTTCAAAATGGAAGGGTATGTTGGATGGATAGAAAGTTTCTTGTGATGTGTATTTTGTTGAATATTAGTCTGTTATCTGCTGTGTGTTTTTTGTGGCACGCATTTGGCATGAAGGGTGGCGAGTAAAAAAATAATAGTAATCATTTAAAAGGTAAAAACATGGGAATAACACTATCATTTATTTTCTGCCTGTTAAGCGGTTTCGCTTGTTTCTGGCTATTTTGGAAATGTGTAGACTGGTTTGAAAATATTTAAAGAAAAAGGAGAATTGATTATGTACACAGCATTATTCGTATTAGGTATTGCGATCTTCGGTTATTTGATGTACGTGCTCGTCAAACCCGAAAAGTTTTAAAGTAACACACACAGTTTAAGGTAAAAAGTATATGAATACAGAAATTTTAGGCGTGGTTGTTCAGATAGCCTTGATGGTGATTCTGGCTTATCCACTGGGAAAATACATTGCTAAGGTCTACAGAGGAGAAAAGACCTGGTCTGATTTTATGGCTCCTATCGAAAGAGTCATTTATAAAGTTTGTGGAATCGACCCCAATGAAGAAATGAACTGGAAACAATTCCTGAAAGCATTGTTGATTTTGAATGCTTTCTGGTTTTTCTGGGGAATGGTACTCTTGGTTTCACAAGGATGGTTGCCCTTAAATCCGGACGGCAACGGACCGCAGACTCCGGATCAGGCATTTAATACCTGTATTAGTTTTATGGTGAACTGTAACTTGCAGCACTATAGCGGTGAAAGCGGACTGACTTATTTTACTCAACTGTTCGTCATCATGCTATTCCAGTTTATTACCGCAGCAACAGGTATGGCTGCTATGGCAGGTATTATGAAGAGTATTGCTGCAAAAACAACCAAAACGATTGGTAACTTCTGGCAATTTCTGGTAATAAGCTGTACACGTATTTTATTGCCTCTTTCTCTGATTGTAGGTTTTATCCTGATTCTTCAGGGAACCCCGATGGGATTTGATGGTAAGATGAAAGTGACTACGATGGAAGGCCAGGAACAAATGGTTTCTCAAGGTCCTACGGCTGCAATTGTTCCTATCAAGCAATTAGGAACGAATGGTGGTGGTTACTTTGGTGTAAACTCTTCTCATCCGTTGGAAAACCCGACTTATCTTACTAATATGGCAGAATGTTGGTCTATCCTGATTATCCCGATGGCAATGGTATTTGCGCTAGGATTCTATACCCGCAGAAAGAAGTTGGCTTACAGTATATTCGGAGTAATGCTTTTCGCTTTTCTGGTAGGTGTATGTATTAATGTCAGTCAGGAAATGGGCGGTAATCCACGCATTGATGAATTGGGAATTGCGCAGGATAATGGTGCGATGGAAGGTAAAGAAGTTCGTTTGGGGGCCGGAGCAACGGCATTATGGAGTATTGTAACTACTGTAACCTCTAATGGCTCTGTGAATGGTATGCATGATTCTACTATGCCGCTGTCCGGAATGATGGAGATGCTGAATATGCAGATTAACACCTGGTTTGGCGGTGTAGGTGTAGGATGGATGAATTACTATACATTTATTATCATTACAGTGTTTATCAGCGGTTTGATGGTAGGACGTACGCCGGAATTTCTCGGCAAGAAAGTGGAAGCCCGCGAAATGAAAATCGCTACGATTGTAGCTCTGCTTCATCCGTTTGTAATTTTGGTATTTACAGCACTCTCAAGTTATATTTATGTGCACCACCCTGATTTTGTGGAAAGTGAAGGTGGATGGTTGAACAATTTGGGATTCCACGGTTTAAGTGAGCAACTTTACGAGTACACTTCTTGTGCTGCCAATAACGGTTCCGGTTTTGAAGGTTTGGGAGATAATACTTATTTCTGGAATTACACGTGTGGTATCGTTCTGATTTTGAGCCGTTTTATTCCTATCGTCGGACAGGTTGCCATTGCCGGGTTACTGGCACAGAAAAAATTCATTCCGGAAAGTGCCGGCACATTGAAGACCGATACTTTGACTTTCGGAGTCATGACATTTGTGGTTATCTTCATTATTGCTGCGCTGTCATTCTTCCCGGTACATGCATTGAGCACAATTGCTGAACATTTAAGTTTGTAATACTGAATTAGAGAAGATATGAAAGATAATAAATCAGCTTCTTTGTTTCAAAAGGAGCAAGTTATAGAAAGTTTGAAACAGTCATTCGTGAAACTGAACCCGCGGATGATGATAAAGAACCCGATTATGTTTACAGTAGAAGTGGCTACAGTGGTCATGCTGCTCGTAACGCTCTACTCCATTGTAAACTCTTCACAAGGTTCGTTTGCTTACAATATTGCCGTGTTTATCATTCTGTTTGTAACCTTGTTGTTTGCCAATTTTGCTGAAGCTATTGCCGAAGCACGTGGTAAAGCACAGGCCGATAGCTTGCGTAAGACTCGTGAAGAGACACCGGCTAAGAAAGTGGAAGGCAATAAAATCGTTACTGTCAGTTCTTCACAGTTGAAGAAAGGAGATGTATTTGTTTGTGAGGCCGGAGACGTGATTCCTTCCGATGGTGAGATTATTGAAGGCTTGGCTTCTATTGATGAAAGTGCTATCACCGGCGAGTCTGCTCCGGTTATTCGTGAGGCAGGTGGCGACAAGAGTTCTGTAACGGGTGGTACGAAGGTATTGTCCGATCATATAAAAGTAATGGTGACTACTCAACCGGGAGAAAGTTTCCTTGATAAGATGATTGCATTGGTGGAAGGTGCTTCCCGTCAGAAAACCCCGAACGAGATTGCGTTGACTATTCTGCTGGCAGGTTTTACGCTTGTTTTCGTCATAGTGTGTGTTACCTTGAAACCGTTTGCCGACTATAGTAATACGGTCATCACCATTGCTTCGCTTATTTCTTTGTTTGTGTGTCTGATTCCGACAACTATCGGTGGACTTCTCTCTGCTATCGGTATTGCCGGTATGGACCGCGCGCTTCGTGCCAACGTGATTACTAAATCCGGTAAAGCAGTAGAGACTGCCGGTGATATTGATACGTTGTTGCTGGATAAAACAGGTACTATCACAATCGGTAACCGTAAAGCAACTCATTTCCATACGGCTCCGGGTGTCAATTTGCACGATTTTGTAGAGACTTGTCTGTTGTCTTCCTTGTCCGATGAAACGCCGGAAGGTAAGTCTATCGTAGAACTGGGACGCGAGTCGGGCATCCGTATGCGTAACCTGAATACAACGGGAGCACGAATGATTAAGTTTACGGCTGAAACCAAATGTTCGGGAGTAGACCTGGCAGATGGAACGCAAATTCGTAAAGGTGCTTTCGACGCTATCCGTAAGATGGTGGAAGGTGCAGGAAATGAATTCCCAAAAGAAGTGGAAGAGATTATCTCTTCTATCTCCAGCAATGGTGGTACGCCATTGGTAGTATGTGTAAACAAGAAAGTGACCGGTGTCATTGAGTTGCAGGATATTATCAAACCGGGTATTCAGGAACGTTTCGAACGTCTGCGTAAGATGGGAGTGAAGACGGTCATGGTGACAGGGGATAACCCGTTAACTGCAAAATATATTGCTGAAAAAGCCGGTGTGGATGATTTTATCGCTGAAGCTAAACCGGAAGATAAGATGGAATATATCAAGAAGGAACAGCAGGCTGGTAAATTGGTTGCAATGATGGGAGACGGAACGAACGATGCTCCTGCTCTGGCACAAGCCAATGTAGGTGTAGCCATGAATAGTGGTACACAGGCGGCGAAGGAAGCCGGTAATATGGTCGATCTGGATAACGATCCGACGAAACTGATCGAGATTGTGGAAATCGGTAAACAATTGCTGATGACACGTGGTACACTGACCACTTTCTCTATCGCCAATGACGTTGCGAAGTATTTTGCTATCGTTCCGGCCTTGTTTATGATTGCTATTCCCGAATTGGCAGCTCTGAATATCATGCATCTGCATAGTCCTGAAAGCGCCATTCTTTCAGCGGTTATTTTTAATGCGATTATTATTCCGATTCTGATTCCGCTGGCTTTGCGTGGAGTGCAATACAAACCGATAGGTGCGAGTGCTTTACTTCGCCGTAATCTGTTGATCTATGGTTTGGGTGGTGTGATTGTTCCTTTTGTGGGAATCAAGTTGATAGATTTATTGGTAGGTTTATTCTTTTAATTAAAAAACAATAGCAATGAAAACTTTATTGAAGTCATTAAAAATAACACTTGCTTTTTGTGTCCTTTTCTCCGTGTTCTATATCCTTATCCTGTGGCTGTTTGCGCAGGTTGCAGGTCCTAATAAGGGAAATGCAGAGGTAGCTACGCTGGATGGAAAAGTAGTGGGAGCAGCTAATGTGGGTCAGATGTTTACAAAAGATATTTATTTCTGGGGACGTCCTTCTTCTGCCGGAGACGGATATGACGCTAGTAGTTCTTCCGGTAGCAACAAAGGCCCTACGAATCAGGAATATTTGGATGAAGTGAAAGCACGTATCGATACTTTCCTTGTACATCATCCTTATTTGAACCGTGCGGATGTACCTGCCGAAATGGTTACGGCCAGTGCTTCGGGACTGGATCCTAACATCACTCCTCAATGTGCGTATGTACAAGTGAAGAGAGTAGCGCAAGCACGCGGATTAACAGAAGAACAAGTAAGAGCGATTGTTGATAAAAGCATCGAAAAACCGTTCCTGGGATTGTTGGGAACAGAAAAGGTGAATGTATTGAAATTGAATATAGCTCTTGAAGAAAGTAATAAGTAGATGAAGATCAGGAGCAGCGTTCCTGTCCGAATCGTTTGGGTGATACCAGCGGTTCAAATAAACAGGGTTGGATGGGGCGCTGCTTTTTTACAGGAACATAAAATAGAATTAGATGAAAAGTATGAAAAGTTTTTTTAGTAAAAAGAGTATTTTAGGAACAATGGCTGTAGCAGCCGTATGTATGTTGGGAACTGGCAATGCACAAGCACAAGAGTTTACTATACAAGGTGATTTGGTAAGTTCGTATGTATGGCGTGGTATTTATCAGGGTGGTGCCGCTTCTTTTCAACCGACTTTGGGATTTAGCGTAGGTAATTTCTCACTTACTGCATGGGGCTCAACCAGTTTGAGTGAAAGTAATAAAGAAATTGACCTCACTGCGGCTTATAAGTTTGGTGAAGCAGGACCGACACTTTCAGTAGCCAGTCTTTGGTGGAACGGACAAGCTGATGTAGCCAATGGAGAACTTACCAATAATTATTTCCATTTTAAAAGTGGAGACACCGGACATCATTTTGAAGCAGGGTTAGCTTATACGCTTCCTATTGAAAAGTTCCCGTTATCTATCGCATGGTATACCATGTTTGCCGGTGCTGACAGAAAAACGACTGATGAGGGGGAGGAAAAGCAGGCATACTCTTCTTACGTAGAACTGAATTATCCGTTCAGTGTGAAAGGAGTTGATCTGAATGCTACTTGTGGAGTGGTTCCTTATAAGACTCCGCAGTATAATGTGAATGGGTTTGCAGTGACGAACCTAGCTTTGAAAGCAACGAAAGCAATAAATTTTAATGATAAGTTTTCATTGCCTATATTTGTACAGGCTATATGGAATCCACGTTTGGAGGACGCCCATTTAGTATTTGGCGTAACTTTAAGGCCATAAAATAAACTCATGAATTTTTGTGAACCCGTGGTGATCGTGATGATTGCTACGGGTTAGGATGTTTAAAATAACAGATTGACATAATGGATGATAGAGAACAAAGTGTACAGTATTTTTTGGATCTGATAAAGAGATCCCACCGGGGCAAGTTTAAGGTCTATATCGGTATGATAGCCGGTGTGGGAAAGTCATATCGTATGCTTCAGGAGGCGCATGAACTGCTGGAGAACGGTGTGAACGTGCAAATCGGCTATATCGAAACTCATGGACGCGCCGGGACGGAAGCATTGCTGCAAGGGCTCCCTGTCATTCCGCGTCGCAAAATCTTCTATAAGGGGAAAGAATTGGAAGAAATGGATCTGGATACGATTATCCGTGTCCATCCGGAAATTGTAATTGTGGATGAACTGGCTCATACCAATGTACTGGAGAACGGTGTGGACGTACAAATCGGCTATATCGAAACTCATGGACGTGCCGGGACCGAGGCGTTACTGCAAGGGCTCCCTGTCATTCCGCGTCGCAAAATCTTCTATAAGGGGAAAGAGTTGGAAGAAATGGATGTGGATGCGATTATCCGTATCCATCCGGAAATAGTAATTGTGGACGAACTGGCGCATACCAATGTAGAAGGCAGCCTGAATGAGAAACGTTGGCAAGATGTGATAACTCTGCTGGATGAGGGAATCAATGTGATTTCGGCAATCAATATTCAGCACATCGAAAGCGTGAATGAAGAAGTGCAGGAGATTACGGGGATTGAAGTGAAAGAACGAGTGCCCGACAGTGTGCTTCAGGAAGCGGATGAGGTGGTGAATATTGACTTGACGGCAGAAGAACTGATTGCCCGTTTGAAAGCGGGAAAGATCTATCGTCCGGAAAAGATTCAGACAGCATTGGATAATTTCTTTAGAACCGAGAATATTCTTCAATTGCGTGAGTTGGCTCTGAAGGAAGTGGCGTTGCGGGTAGAAAAAAAGGTGGAGAATGAGGTGGTGATGGGAGTAGCCGTCGGACTTCGGCATGAGAAGTTTATGGCTTGTATCAGTAGTCA
>OCLY01000936.1_pt1 | contig 8715 bp, 4 predicted proteins | sample 1538971 | NCBI WGS metagenome assembly OCLY01 (sample SAMN04168657, study PRJEB22393) | human gut metagenome | biome: human gut microbiome; feature: stool | host: Homo sapiens | collected 2014-03-20
AGTCTATCACCTTTTTCAGATAATCAACCGTAAACATGTGCCGTACCACATCGATATGGAATCCGCGCCAGTCGTATTTGGGAGCATCCTTTATATCTACCATCGGAAGATATTTCGAGTTTCCCGAAGTGAAGAAATTAGCTTGTTCGAGTGCTTGCCTCAACGTCTGGATTCCCCAAAGAAGTCCGGTTTCCGTCGAATAATAGATGCAGGCCCCCTCTTTGGTTACGGTCAGACGATAGGCTTCTTTGGCCAGATCAGATTCTTGTTTCACCCGGATAAAGGCATGATCGTTGGAAGCGTCACTCGCGGAAAGAGACAGTTTCTCTTCCAGCGTGGATTTCAACAGTTGTGACGTAGAAGCCGGAATATTCTGGCTAACAGTCACATTCTGCGGAAGAGTGACCACCGATTCTTTATAATCAACTCTTTCCGGCAAAGGCATTACCGACAGGCGGGTCGGTACCCGTTCCGGATACCCTCCATTATCATTGTCATTGCACGACAACGATGTGATCGCACCTATTCCCAACAGGAATAATATACCGCTTCTTTTTATCTTATCATAGTTCATAACTTATCTACTTTTTGTGGATTAATTTACTTTGAGAGTGCTTGTCACACTTTCTTTGTTTAAATAAAACAGTTTAGCTTTCACAACCGAAGCATCACAGGCTATGGGAGCTTCCCAAAGCGCTGAATCAAGAGTTGGTTCCGCTCCATCGGTCGTATAGCGTATCTCCCCTCCCCGGATGGGAGTGTTGGCATAGAGCTTGCCTTCTTTGAGGCAAAGTCCGGGATGAGGCAAACGGAAGTTAATGTTTCGGGACGCCCAATGGGGCAAAGCATTCCACCCGCGTTCTACCAGTCCGAGGATTTTAGGAAAGGTATAATATTCCACCCACTTGAAATCACGGATCGTTTCTGCAAACAATTGCGCTTGTACTCCTTGGATACGCTCCTTGCCGGATGCGGTCAAAACTGTTTTTCCTCTTTCCGCAATACCTAAATCGACCGGATTGCCAGCCATATCAGTACGCGAAGAGCGATAGATGTGATATGGAAGCATGGAAAAGCCTTTAGATTCATCCACATATCCGGCCCACGAGAGCCCTCTTTCATCGGGGTGAGCATCATAGGCCAAATCCAGATAGAAGTTGTTCACGTTGCAGAGGATCACCGGATAGCCTTTGTTGGCTACCTGATAAGGTATTTCGTCCGCTTCCCATTCGGGAACTGTATTCCAGCAATATACTCCTGCCGCAAGCCTGTTCAAATGGCGGTCGGTAGCCTCCGAATGTCCCAACGCAGCTTCCTGCCAGCCACTGAACTGCACATGATATTGTTGCAGATAGTCTGCCATCTTCGTGATGTAGTATTCGGACAGTTCATGCGCACTCGTCATTCCATGTTCATCCATAAACGCCCGGCAGACAGGTGAACCCATCCAAGCTCCATCAGGCACTTCATCGCCTCCCAAGTGAATGGTAGTCAAAGGTACCTCCGCTTCTTCATACATAGCCATCAGCTCACGAATCACTTTTTCCATAAACCGATACGTGGAGGGTAATGCCACATTCATCACGTTATCCGTATAAGACTGTGCGGAAACATAGCGGGAAGTATCTTGCGCGTCACTCAACAAATATTCGACAGCCTTTTCAGGATCGGTGTTTATAATAACGTGCTTTCATGGACACAATTGCCGCCCGGGCATGCCCCGGAGACTCTATTTCCGGGATTACACGCACATGTCTTTGAGCTGCATAACGCAATAAATCTATAAACTCTTCACGAGTATAATATCCGTTACCGGAGGTAGGTGCAGACGGATCATAGTTGCCATCGTAGCCCGGATACAAACATTCCAGTTCATCCGTAGTGTGTCCCCGACGTGCACCGACCGAGGTCAGTTCTTCCAGACCGGGAATCTGAAGACGCCAGCCTTCATCATCCGAAAAATGGAAATGCAGCACGTTCAGTTTATAAGAAGAGATGGCGTCTATCAGCTTCTTTAATTGGTCTGCCGTCGTGAAGTTTCTGGCAATATCCAGCATTTGTCCGCGATACGGCAAGTCGGGATAGTCACGGATAGATACAGCTTCCAAACGGAACGGTTTCTCTTGTCCTTTCAAGAGAGAGAGCAAGGTTTGCGTGCCATTGAAAATGCCGTGTGAAGTAGGAGCTGAAATATTTATCAGACTATTTCCTATGTCTATCCGGTAGTATTCGTCATTCGCAGCTGTCTCCTGTTGCGGCAAATAATTCAGATGAACCGTTACCGGTGCTTCGGAGATGACTTCCAACCCATAGAGTGTTTCCAACTTTTCTTTCAACAATCCTGCTTCGTTGGCAAAATCGGGATGAAAAGTCAGTTTCACCTTATTTTCTATGGTAACGTTTTCTTTACCGACAGCCGGAAACGCTTCCTTTACTGACGGGAAAATATCAGTTTGTTGCAACTTGGCAGTAGTCTCTAACGCCAAGTTTGAAGCATATATCTTATCAAGTGCGGGATACCAGTCTTCCGCCTCCATTCCTTGTAGCGGCTGTATGGTCAGTTCGACAGGCAAGGGAGTACCTTGCTTGCCGCCTGCCTGACTCACCCAGTAAGTACCTTCGGGAGCATGTGACAGTTTTTTCAGTCCGTTGGTACAACAGAACGTCACAATCAGCGAATCTCCCGGTGCCAATGGCTGGAAGTTTTCCGCCGGATACATCCGGAAGAAGTTCGCATTTACTACCTCTACCTTGACCGATGCAGATTCGTCTTGAAGAATCTCACGAGGCAACTGCGAATAATAGATGATCCAGTCCTTTCCCAAAGGAGCATCTGATATATTCTTCAGGATAAATGAGTTCTCATAGTAGCCGGGCTGCACTTCGGCAGCTCCCATCTCCCAAGTCAATGACACGGGGGCTTTCGCCCCGTCAGCCGATTTACAGCCGGTCATGAACAGCAGGAGACACAGACTTCCCCCTATCATATATAGTATATTTCTCATAGGCTTTCCTATTTTTCTATATATCACTCTTTCAGACATTAATCACTCAATCGTTCGATGTGCAATGTTTCTTTGCCTACTCCCTGCGAAGTATCGAAAGTCAGACGGTAATAGCCAGGTACGAAGCCGTCGCCACTCGTTATTCCATTGGAAGCCGATAGTTCAATTCCATCCGTATCACCGGACAACGAACCTGCTTGCAACTCCATACCTTTATCTTTATTCCATTGCAAATCGCTGTAAATTTCGATTTCGAAAGACTCCCATTCATGAGTGTTACTCAAATACACAGTAGTTTGATATTTTTGTTCACCAATCGGCACAATATATCCCAACTGTGATATATCTTCCAAATTCCAGCCTCCGCTATTGTAAGCCTCGTTCCAGACAGGAGCACAAGTGAATCCGTGTCCTACCAACCAGAAACAAGTAGGTGCGGTATCACTCATCCGTGCAACCCAAATATAATTGAATTTAGAAGAATAGTATATTTCCCAAGTTCCCGATTTGCGCAGGAAGGTAAACTTACCATTGTCCGGATTATAACTAAAGAAGTCGCGGTTGTAAGCATGTTCCACATCTTCAAATCCACTCATTTCAAATTCTTCACCTTGAGTAAAACTAATCTGGGCACGGAAAAATCCTTCACTGGCTATCAACTCGGTTTCTTTAATTTTCAGGTTCTTCTGGAAACCGACGACACCCAGTTTAAAAGTCATCACGTCGAAAGTGATCTGTTCAACAAACCAATCCCGGTAATCAAAGGCAAAGCTGGGTCCCGACGCTTCAATAAGGACAGCTGTATTACTCTTTTCAGCAGCTCCCCAAATCAATTCCGCATCGTCCAATGATTCCGTAGTGGAAATTTTTCCGGTTAGCTCCATCGGATAGCCCTCTTCCGAGCCGGAAACTTCCGTCAGATACAGATAAGGATTCTCTGCGCTCCGGGTCATTTCTACCACCTCACCGTTATAGTGAAGATAGAGCACTTCCGGAATCTGTGGACGGACGATATGGAAATCAAACGTTTGAGTGACTTCACTACCTTCCACATTGATGGCAGTCAATACTACTTTAGCCTCCTGATTCTCTTCCAAGTCAGCCTCAAACGGGATATAAATTCCTTTCTCAACAATCGACACATCAGTGCCTTTCGTACGAATCGACTGCGAACTTACCAAGGTTTCACCCACCATCAATTTCACTTCCAGCGTAGACAAAGGAGTCTCCGGATCGTGGATTTTTACAGAGAAATAAAGAGAATCGGCAGCAGGAGTCTGATCGGTAGTCGAGAATTGTAGTCCTGATAGTTCAGGACATGAATATGGATACTTCACCCGACCATCTTCTTCGCTACATGAAGCCAGCCAGCAAACGGTTAGCCCCAGCAACCATAAAAACAGATTATTGTGTTTCATCATTTTTTCTTTTAAAATTTTACGTTCCTCTTTTCATTAATAACCTTCATTTTGAGTCAGATTGGTGTTTTTATCTTTCTCTCCTTGAGGAATCGGCCACAACTGCCGGAAAGCCTGCAAACCTGCAAACAGCAATCTGCCATCTTTGTCTTTATGTTTCTGCATCACTTCCAGCAAACGGTTATTACGTACCAGGTCAAACCAACGCTGACCTTCCATATACAACTCCAATTGACGTTCATTCTCTACCGCCAAGCGGCCCCTAGCCTGTCCCATATTCTCATCCAGAGAAGAGGGAGCAAAGCCCGCACGTTCTCTAATGCCGTTCACGATTCGAATCGCTTCCGGAGTGCGGTCTAACTCTACCAGTGCTTCGGCTTTCAACAGGAGTATATCCGCCAATCGCATCAGAATAATGTTGGAAGTCTTCTCGCGAATTTTATAAGACAACGGATAACTGTCCGCCGGCCAATAGGTGTCATAAGGAACCGATTTCCAAAGGATACTGGATGCATAACGGGTATCTTTCTCCTTGTCGAATTTAGCAACCAAGTCATGAGTAGGCGTACAATAACGTCTCCAGGTCACCGAACCGTCGTCTTCTTTCAGCAACACCCAATAAGCCCAGTTGGGAGCATCAGAGGTGTAATAGACTTCAAAGATACTTTCGGAAGAGAATTTCTTGTCAGGTTGCCACAACTCATCAAAGTTGCCGACCAGCGTATAACCCTCTGCTATCACTTTGTCGCAAGCTTCAACCACTTTGGCATAGTCGCGTGTTGATTTCTCTCCTCTGGTTGCCAACACCTTGGCACGCAAAGCATAAGCGGCGCCTTTGGTGGCCTGGAAAACTCCTTTATTTTTGCTTACCAGGTAACGAATGGTATTTTCTTCGTTCAGATCATCCAGTATCTGGTCGTAGATTTTATCTGCGACAGAACGTTCAGGATACATCACCGGATACCATTTATCCAGATTCTCGGCTGTAATGGTCGGAATCAAATCCAACACCATCGGAGCGTCTCCCCATAAACGGACGATATCGAAATAGGCCCATGCCCGCAAGAATTTTGCTTCTGCGATGACCCGATTACGCTCTTCTGCTACGGTAGAGGCAGGATCCATCATTTTCGTATTTTCAATCACACTGGTTGCAGTGCCAGCCATTGAATAATACTGTGACCAGACCAATTCTACCTTATAATTGGTAGAAGTCAGCTTCAACAAATCAAATTCTTGTTCGGCCACGCCGTCTCCACCAATATAGCAATTATCGGATTGTACATCTCCAATGGTGTAATTTTCCGACTGGAATATATCTGCCTTAAAGCTTTCATACGCACCTTGCAACTCGGCTTGCGCATCTGCCAGACTTCCGTATTTAGACTCCTGATCTTCCGTCCCGGTACCCTCCTGCATAAAATCCGATTGCGGTTTCTCATCCAGAAAATTACTGCATGAAACGACTAAGACGCAGAGTACGACATAAGCTAACTTTATTATGTTTTTCATTTTCGCACCTATTAAAATTCAACATTCAAACCAAAAATTACCGCCCTCGATTGGGGATAAGTACCATAGTCCACTCCTTGGGCAACGGAGTCGCCGCCAAAAGCATTTACTTCAGGATCGTATCCCTTGTATTTTGTCAACGTGAAAAGATTCTGTCCGGTGACGTAAGCCTGCAATCTGGACAGATGTATTTTATTCAACCATTTCTTAGGGAAATTATAGGACAAAGTGACTGTTTTCAAGCGCAAATAAGATCCGTCTTCTACAAAACGGGAGGAGTTGTGATTGTTCTCTGTATTACCAACGCGGGGGACATTGGTAATCATACCCGGTCGTTTCCAACGATCCAATACACGAACCGACTGGTTTCTAAAGTCGGTCATACCTTCCATATCGATGCGTGACGCATTAAAAATTTTATTGCCCTGACTTCCCTGCAAGAAAACAGACAGGTCGAAGCCGGCATACGAGAATGTATTCGTCATACCATATATGAACTTAGGCTGGGCATTTCCCAAGGTAGTGCGATCTTCCGGATCGATAAAGCCGTTACCATTCAGGTCACGATAGATGATATTTCCAGTTTCCGGATCGACGCCTTCTGATATATATCCAAAGAATGTTCCCAATGGAAGACCTTCTTTCAGGATGACAGCTTTCTCCTTGGATTCATACATTTCAGCATAATAATAGACTTTATTCAAGCCGAGCTTCGTCAACTTATTCCGGTTGAAAGAGATATTGAAATCGGTATTCCACTGGAAGTTGCCTTTCAAATTCTGGGAAGAGACAGTGAACTCCATACCTTTATTCACCATTTCACCATCGTTTCTTGTCACACTGCTTGGCACTACATTCTCCGGCAGGCTGACTGTCAGTAGTAAGTCGGTTGTTTTTTTGTAGTAAGCGTCCACCGAGAAGGATAAACGGGAATCAAACATTGTCAGGTCGAGACCCAGATTCCACTGGCTTGTTTTTTCCCAAGTCAGTTCTTTATTGGCTGCCGAACCGGGTCTGATGGCAAGTCCTGGATATAAGTTACCTTCTGAAACCGGCAGTTTACTAGCACTCATGGAAGCCATGTAAGCGTAGTTTCCAAAACCGCCCTGGTTACCGTTCATACCCCATCCGGCACGTAGCTTCAAATCGGTTACGATGTCTTGCAAAGGTTGCATAAACTTTTCGCTTGAAATTCTCCAACCTGCCGAAACAGAAGGAAAAGTACCCCAACGGTGTCCCGGAGCAAAACGGGAAGAACCATCGGCACGGAAGTTGACCGTCAGCAAATAACGGCTGTCATAATTGTACGCTATACGACCTAAAAAAGAGGCCAGCGTCCATGCGGAGGCGGAAGAACCACAAGCGTCTTTATCCAACTGATTGGCGGCACTGATGGAATGAATATCGGGATAAGACTCTGCCAGATCGAAACCAGCCATCCAGGATGCGTTATATTGTGCACGCTGTTGGGTGGCTCCTCCCAAGATGGAAAGGTTATGTTTGTTGAAGGAACAATCATAGGTTAGCAAATTCTCAAACAGCCATTCGAAGTTTCGTGAGAAACTCTCTTCCACACGTCCTTTTGTACCGCGTCCGTCCGAAGTTGAAATCGGGTCCAGATAATAATCCCAGTGTTCATTAGTCAGTTCAATGCCAAAAGTTGTTTTGAATTTCAGACCTTTGTATATATCAACCGTAAAGCCGAGCGAACCATTAATATGATCTGTATTCGTGTTGCTGTCCGCAGCATTGGCAGCCAGCGGATTCAGAATACGTGCACCATAAGCCTGTTCGTCGTATTCGTTCGGATCATACGGGTTCCACTTCTGCATAAACGGAGGAGTATTCACAACGGATAAGATGGAACCGGCACGCAAAGAACTACGGCTTTCGTTCACCCATTGTCCGCCTGTATGCGAATATGCAAAATTGAGTGCCATCTTTAGCCATTTGGTCTGCTCACTATCCAGGTTTGCACGGAAATTATACCGATTGAAATGTGCTTTTTCCACGATACCCTGTTCGTCGGAATAACCTCCGGAAACAAAATATTGCAGTTTCTCGGTTCCATTTGCCACAGACAACTGATAGTTCTGATTGACACCCGTACCGAAGAATAAATCAGTCCAGTCCACATAGCGCGTTTCACTTTCGGGGATATTTGGGGCAACATCCGAAACTGCTTTCAAGTCTTTCATCAAGTCTTTATATTGTTCTGTATTCAACGCATCTATTTTTTTCCCTAATTTAGAGAAACCCACATAAGCACTCATTTTCACTTGTGGTGCACCGATCTTTCCTCTTTTAGTCGTAATCAACACTACTCCGTTTGCCGCACGTGCTCCGTAAATAGCTGCCGATGAGGCATCTTTCAGAATTTGCATGCTTTCAATATCATTCGGACTGATATTCGAAATGTCATCCGACGGCAAACCGTCCACCACATACAACGGTTCATTGGATGCCTGTACCGAAGTGGCTCCTCTCACCCGGATTGTCACTCCGGAACCCGGCATACCCGACGGCTGCACAACCTGAATACCGGCTGCCTTTCCCTGAATAGCCTGTGCAGCTGTCATAATCGGACGTTCTTCAATATCTGCCGTGGAAACGACAGATACCGCAGTCGTAATATCTTTCCGTTTCATAAAACCGTATCCCACTACGACTACCTCTTCCAGTACCTGCGAATCTTCGCTCAATGACACATTGTATATGTTCTGCTTATTGACCGTATGAGATTGGGAAACATAACCGATATAGGAGAAACTGATTTTTGC
>OCLY01000944.1_pt1 | contig 8684 bp, 6 predicted proteins | sample 1538971 | NCBI WGS metagenome assembly OCLY01 (sample SAMN04168657, study PRJEB22393) | human gut metagenome | biome: human gut microbiome; feature: stool | host: Homo sapiens | collected 2014-03-20
CCCAGTGTCTTCACCTTTAATGTTATATACGTTAACTTCCATTATTTCTCAATTAATACGATTGAACCTTTGCAACCCGGGATAGAACCTTTAACCAAAAGAAGGTTATGATCCGCGATTACTTTTAATACCTGCAAGTTTTGTACAGTGACTCTGTCACCACCAAGTTGTCCACCCATACGCATTCCTTTAAATACTTTAGCAGGGTAAGAACAAGCACCGATAGAACCCGGTTTACGAGCGCGATTGTGCTGGCCGTGAGTAGTCTGACCTACACCACCAAAACCATGTCTTTTTACTACACCTTGAAAACCTTTACCTTTTGAAGTACCAACAACGTCAACAAAGTTAGCGTCATTAAACAACTCAACAGTAACTGTATCACCCAGATTCAATTCTGTTTCAAATTCTTTGAACTCAGCCAAGTGTCTCTTCGGTGTTACCCCAGCTCTTTTGAAGTGACCCATCAACGGTTTAGTTGTATGTTTTTCCTTTTTGTCCTGGAAACCCAACTGAACAGCTGCATAGCCATCTTTTTCTACAGTTTTAACTTGAGTAACAACACAAGGACCTGCTTCGATAACAGTGCATGGTACATTCTTACCCTCGGCACTGAAAACGGATGTCATTCCGATTTTTTTTCCTAATAATCCTGGCATTTCACTAATTTTTAATTATCAAACTTTAATTTCTACTTCCACACCACTCGGCAACTCCAACTTCATCAGAGCATCTACTGTCTTAGCTGTTGAGCTATAGATGTCGATTAATCTCTTATAAGAAGAGAGTTCAAATTGCTCACGAGACTTTTTGTTTACGAAAGTCGAACGGTTCACGGTAAAGATACGCTTATGCGTAGGCAGAGGAATTGGACCGCTAACAATAGCGCCTGTAGCCTTTACAGTTCTTACAATCTTCTCAGCTGACTTGTCAACCAAATTGTGGTCGTAAGATTTTAATTTAATTCTAATTTTCTGACTCATTACAATTTTAAATTAAGATATTTATAATAAGATAAAGCGGCAGACTAAGAGTCATTCGCTAGTCTGCTGCTTTAAATATTTTAGAGTAAATCAGCACGTCCCTTCACTTCTTCCAATACAGCCTTAGCAATAGAAGTAGAAACCTGAGCGTGATGAGAGTAAACCATTGATGAAGTTGCACGACCTGAAGTGATAGTACGCAACGCTGTTACATAACCAAACATTTCAGCCAACGGAACCATTGCCTTCACGATACGAGCACCCGAACGACTAGACTCCATACCTTCTACCTGACCACGCCGCTTATTCAAGTCACCAATAACGTCACCCATGTTTTCTTCTGGAGTCACAACTTCCAGCTTCATGATAGGTTCCATTAGTACAGGACCTGCCTTGGAACAAGCATTCTTATATGCTTGGATAGCACAGATTTCGAAAGACAACTGGTCAGAGTCAACTGGGTGGAATGAACCATCAACCAAAGTTACCTTCAGTGAATCCAACGGATAACCGGCCAATACACCATTTTTCATTGCAGTTGTGAAACCTTTCTGAACTGACGGGATAAATTCCTTAGGAATATTACCACCCTTCACTTCATCGATAAACTGCAATCCACCTTCTTTGAAGTCTTCATCAACCGGACCGATCTTAACAATGATATCAGCAAACTTACCACGTCCACCTGATTGTTTCTTATAAACTTCACGAAGATCAACTGTTTTAGTAATAGCTTCTTTATAGTTAACCTGAGGTTTACCTTGGTTGCATTCTACTTTGAACTCACGTTTCAAACGGTCAATAATAATATCCAAGTGAAGCTCACCCATACCAGAAATAACAGTTTGACCTGTTTGTTCGTCAGTTTTCACTGTAAACGTCGGGTCTTCTTCAGCCAGTTTAGCCAAACCGTTAGACAATTTATCCATGTCTTTCTGAGTCTTAGGTTCTACAGCAATACCAATTACCGGTTCCGGGAAGTCCATAGATTCAAGCACAATCGGAGCAGTTTCATCACACAAAGTATCACCAGTGTGAATGTCTTTAAAACCTACACCAGCACCAATATCCCCAGCACCAATTACCTCAACCGGATTCTGCTTGTTTGAGTGCATCTGAAACAGACGAGAAACACGTTCTTTTTTGCCTGAACGAGAGTTATAGATATAAGAACCAGCCTCAATCTTACCTGAGTATACACGGAAGAAAGTCAAACGCCCTACATACGGATCGGTGGCGATCTTAAATGCCAAAGCTGAAGTCTTTTCGTCATCACTAGGCTTACGATCTTCTTCAGCACCCGTATCAGGATTTGTACCAATTACGTTTTCTGTATCCAATGGAGAAGGCAAGAAAGCACAGACATAATCAAGCAACGTCTGAACCCCCTTGTTCTTAAATGAAGAGCCGCAAAGCATCGGAACAACAGCCATCTGAACAGTTGCATTACGAAGAGCTCTCAATACTTCTTCTTCAGTAATAGTAGAAGGATCATCGAAATATTTCTCCATCAAAGTATCGTCAAATTCAGCTACTTTTTCAAGCATTTTATCTCTCCATTCGTTAGCTTCATCAACAAGGTCAGCCGGAATTTCTTCTACGCTATAATCAGCACCCATTGTTTCGTCATGCCAATAGATAGCTTTCATTTTAATCAAATCAACAAGACCTTTGAAAGATTCCTCAGCACCGATAGGTACAACGATGGGACAAGGATTAGCACCCAAAACGTCCTTCATCTGACGCACAACTTCAAAGAAGTCAGCACCGGAACGGTCCATTTTGTTTACGTATGCGATACGTGGTACATTATATTTATCAGCCTGGCGCCATACAGTTTCTGATTGCGGTTCTACACCACCTACTGCACAATAAGCAGCAACAGCACCATCCAAAATACGCAATGAGCGTTCTACCTCTGCGGTAAAGTCAACGTGCCCCGGAGTATCAATCAAGTTGATTTTATAAGTATCACCAGCATACTTCCATCGTGTAGTTGTTGCGGCAGATGTAATAGTAATACCACGTTCTTGTTCCTGTTCCATCCAGTCCATAGTAGCAGCACCGTCATGCACCTCACCAATTTTGTGAGTCAATCCGGTGTAGAACAGGATACGTTCAGAAGTTGTTGTCTTTCCGGCATCGATGTGAGCCATGATACCGATATTACGAGTCAAATGTAAATCTTGCTTAGCCATCTTAATTCCTTTTACTTTAAGTTTTAATGATTGTATCTTATAGTATTAGAATCTAAAATGAGCAAATGCACGGTTAGCTTCAGCCATTCTATGCATATCTTCTTTACGCTTATATGCACCACCTTGTTCATTGAAGGCATCCATGATTTCAGCAGCTAACTTATCAGCCATTGATTTACCACCTCTTTTACGAGCAAACAGAATCAAGTTCTTCATTGAGATTGATTCCTTACGGTCCGGACGGATTTCTGTAGGAACTTGGAAAGTAGCACCACCTACACGGCGAGACTTAACTTCCACTTGTGGAGTCACATTATCCAAAGCCTTTTTCCAGATTTCGAGAGCAGATTTTTCTTCATTAGGAAGTTTTACTTTCACTGTTTCCAGAGCGGCATAAAAGATTTCATAAGATGTATTCTTTTTACCATCATACATCAAGTGGTTTACAAACTTAGAAACCTTTTGATCATTAAAAACGGGATCCGGAAGGATAACGCGTTTTTTAGGTTTTGCTTTTCTCATTTGTTTGAAAAATAATGTTTTTGTTCTTGGTTGTTACTTCTTGACTTCTTCAACTCTCCCTCCGGAGAATTTACTCAACCCTTAGCATCTCCAACAAACTAAAACGTAAGTTATTACTTTAATTTTAATTAGATTTTAATCCTTATTTCTTTTTAGCTGGTGCAGCTTGTCCCGGTTTCGGACGTTTAGCTCCGTATTTAGAACGTCTTTGAGTACGGCCAGCAACACCTGCTGTATCAAGTGTACCACGAACGATGTGATAACGTACACCCGGAAGGTCCTTTACACGACCGCCACGTACCAAAACGATTGAGTGTTCCTGCAAGTTGTGTCCTTCTCCCGGAATGTATGAGTTAACCTCTTTTTGGTTAGTCAAACGTACACGAGCTACTTTACGCATTGCAGAGTTCGGCTTCTTCGGAGTAGTAGTATATACTCTCACGCAAACGCCACGTCTTTGAGGACATGAATCCAAGGCTGGAGATTTACTTTTCTCCACCAGCACTTCGCGTCCTTTTCTTACTAATTGCTGAATTGTAGGCATTTTAATTGTTTTTTGATTTATATTATTGTTATATTAATTTCGTAACTATACATTTTGGGCTGCAAAAATACGAATAATATTTGAATATTCAATGCACTACAACCTTTTTTTATTTTTTAATATTTTTATATCCCCCTCACGCTTCGCCTTTTACACTCGCCAAAGGAGAAATAGGAGACTCATCAGAAATACGGATCGAACCGAATACACGTTCATATTTAGCTATATTGTCTTCCAATGCCCGTAGTAGGCGTTTTGCATGTTCAGGAGCTACAATGATACGAGATTGCACACCAGCTTTCGGTACACCCGGCATCACACGTACAAAATCAAGAATAAACTCAGAACTCGAATGAGTAATAATAGCAAGATTTGCATAAGTTCCCTGTGCAACTTCTTCTTTTAATTCAATCTGTAACTGCCCGTTGTTATTTTGTTCTTCCATGTTTAATATGATTAAAGTTATCCTGCAAAATAACACATTTTTCCTGAGACAGAGATAATACATTCCAATAAAAAAGGAACAAAAAAGGAGCAACTGCCCAATATAGCAACTGCTCCTTCTCATATAGTCAATTGAATTGTATTATTCTACTTCGTTGTAGTCAAGTACTGTTTTCTTATTAGCCAAAATACGATCATATTCTTCTTTTGATCCAACAATAAGTTTCTCAAATTCACGCTGACCTGTACCAGCCGGAATCAAATGACCACAAATCACATTTTCCTTCATACCTTCCAATTTATCAATCTTACCGTTGATAGCAGCCTCATTCAATACTTTCGTTGTTTCCTGGAAAGAAGCAGCTGACATAAAGCTTGAAGTCTGCAAAGCAGCACGTGTTATACCTTGAAGAATCTGAGTAGATGTAGCAGCCACAGCGTCACGAACCTCAACAGGTTTCAAGTCACGACGTTTCAGCATACTGTTCTCATCACGCAACTTACGAGCAGTAACAATCTGTCCCGGTTGTAGGTTTTGAGAATCTCCAGCATCAACCACAACTTTTTTACCCCAAATACGATCGTTTTCTTCCATGAACTCCAACTTGTCAACAACTTGTTGCTCCAAGAAGCGAGTATCACCCGGCTCTTCAATCTGTACCTTACGCATCATCTGACGGACAATAATCTCGAAGTGCTTGTCATTGATCTTCACACCCTGCAAACGATATACATCCTGAACTTCATTTACGATATATTCCTGTACAGCCGTAGGACCTTTAATCGCCAAAATATCCGCCGGTGTAGTGGCACCGTCAGACAATGGAGTACCAGCACGTACATAGTCATTCTCCTGCACCAAGATTTGTTTAGATAATGCAACCAGATACTTCTTAACTTCACCAGTCTTGGAAGTTACGATGATCTCACGGTTACCACGTTTGATCTTACCCATTGTCACCTCACCATCGATTTCAGAAACGACAGCTGGATTCGACGGGTTACGAGCTTCAAACAATTCGGTTACACGAGGAAGACCACCCGTGATATCACCTGCCTTACCAACGGCACGCGGAATCTTCACGATTACTTCACCAGCTTTCACTTTCTGACCGTTTTCAATAATCACGTGACCACCTACCGGTAAGTTATACGTACGGATCAAGTCACCGTCTTCTGTTAAAATATGAGCCGAAGGAACTTTTGTCTTATCCTTAGATTCAATAATAATAATTTCACGAAGGCCTGTTGCTTCATCCGACTCAACCTTATAAGTAACGTTTTCAATTACGCCCTCAAATTCGATCTTACCGGTTGCTTCAGTTATAATAACAGCGTTGAACGGGTCCCATTTAGCAATCAACTTGCCTTTTTCTACCAAATCACCGTCACCAACATACAGTGTTGAACCATAAGGAACATTATGAGTAGAAAGAACGATTCCAGTATTCACGTCTACGAAACGAACTTCAGCCAAACGACCTACTACCACCTTCGCAGCTTCACCCATTTCATCTACAATATCTACTGTACGCAACTCTTCAAACTCAAGACGTGCATTATTTTTAGCAACAATACTTGCATTAGCTGCAATATTGGCAGCAGTACCACCTGCGTGGAATGTACGCAATGTCAACTGTGTACCCGGCTCACCGATAGACTGAGCAGCAATTACGCCGACAGCTTCACCTTTCTGAACCATACGGCTCGTAGCAAGGTTACGTCCATAACACTTAGCACAAACACCCTTCTTAGCTTCACAAGTCAATACCGAACGAATTTCAACACTCTCGATCGGAGAATCCTGAATCTTTTTGGCAATTTCTTCTGTGATTTCTTCCCCACCAGCAACCAACAGTTCACCGGTAGTAGGATGAATAATATCATGCACGGAAACACGACCTAAGATACGTTCGTACAGAGTTGCAATAACTTCATCGTTATTTTTAAGGTCTGTACAAACCAATCCACGGAGTGTACCGCAGTCTTCTTCTGTAATAATCACATCATGCGATACGTCAACCAGACGACGAGTCAGATAACCGGCATCGGCAGTCTTCAAAGCCGTATCCGCCAAACCTTTACGAGCACCGTGAGTAGAGATAAAGTACTCCAACACAGAAAGCCCTTCTTTAAAGTTCGACAAAATCGGGTTTTCAATAATCTGCCCACCTTCTGCTCCCGCTTTCTGCGGTTTTGCCATCAAACCACGCATACCAGACAACTGACGAATCTGTTCTTTAGAACCACGGGCACCAGAGTCAAGCATCATATATACAGAGTTGAAACCTTGATCATCCGAAGAAATAGTCTTCATCAAGATATTAGACAACTCTGAGTTAACATGCGTCCATATATCAATCACCTGGTTATAACGTTCATTGTTAGTGATGAAACCCATATTATAGTTGTTTACGACTTGCTCAACTTCGTCATAACCTTTCTGTACCAGTGTTTCTTTTTCTTTCGGAATAATAATATCACCTAAGTTGAATGACAGACCACCTTTGAATGCCATCTGGTAACCTAAATTCTTGATTCCATCCAGAAAGTCAGCAGCTTTAGCTACACCACAAACCTTAATTACATCACTAATAATATCACGAAGAGATTTCTTAGAGATAATAGTATTGATATAACCCGCTTCGGGCGGAACGATTTCGTTCACAATCACACGACCTACGGAAGTTTCGCGCATCACGTCTACAATGTTACCATTTTCATCAACGTCTTTCACGATTACCTTCACCGGAGCGTGGATATCTACCTTACCTTCATTATAAGCAATCAACGCTTCTTCCGGTCCGTAGAATGTCAAACCTTCCCCTTTTGCACCAGCACGCAACTTAGTAATGTAGTACAAACCAAGAACCATATCCTGTGCAGGCACAGTAATAGGCGCACCGTTTGCCGGATTCAAGATATTATGTGATTGAAGCATCAACATTTGTGCTTCAAGAATTGCTTCATTACTCAAAGGCAAGTGAACAGCCATCTGGTCACCGTCAAAGTCGGCATTGAATGCCGTACATGCCAACGGGTGCAGCTGAATAGCTTTTCCTTCAATCATCTTAGGCTGGAAAGCCTGAATACCCAAACGGTGCAATGTCGGTGCACGGTTCAACAGTACAGGATGTCCTTTCATTACATGCTCCAGAATATCCCAGATCACAGGTTCCTTACGGTCAACAATTTTCTTTGCAGACTTAACAGTCTTAACGATACCACGTTCAATGAGTTTACGAATAATAAACGGCTTGTACAATTCTGCAGCCATTAATTTAGGAATACCGCATTCCCCCATCTTCAATTCCGGGCCAACAACGATTACCGAACGCGCAGAGTAGTCAACACGTTTACCTAACAAGTTCTGACGGAAACGTCCCTGTTTACCTTTCAAACTGTCAGACAAAGATTTCAACGGACGGTTAGCATCTGTCTTCACTGCACTTGACTTACGTGAGTTATCGAACAATGAGTCCACAGATTCCTGAAGCATACGTTTTTCGTTACGTAAAATCACTTCCGGAGCCTTAATTTCGATCAGTCTTTTCAGACGGTTGTTACGAATAATCACACGACGATATAGATCATTCAAGTCCGAGGTAGCGAAACGGCCACCATCCAACGGAACCAACGGTCGAAGCTCAGGCGGGATAACCGGTACAATACGTACAATCATCCATTCCGGCTTGTTACGTCCACGTGATGCACGGAATGATTCTACTACCTGAAGACGTTTCAATGCTTCATTCTTACGCTGCTGTGATGCATCGTTACCAGCACGATGACGAAGTTCGTAAGACAAAGCATCCAGGTCCAAACGAGCCAGCAAATCATAGATAGCTTCAGCACCCATCTTAGCGATGAATTTGTTTGGATCATTATCCTCAAGATATTGATTATCTTTCGGAAGTGTATCAAGAATATCCAGATACTCTTCTTCAGAAAGCAAATCATATTCAGCTACGCCATCTTCAGCTTTCACACCCG
>OCLY01000949.1_pt1 | contig 8635 bp, 7 predicted proteins | sample 1538971 | NCBI WGS metagenome assembly OCLY01 (sample SAMN04168657, study PRJEB22393) | human gut metagenome | biome: human gut microbiome; feature: stool | host: Homo sapiens | collected 2014-03-20
CGATGGCGGAGCAGGTGACCACCCTGCGGGAGAAAAACGAGATGGAGCGGGAGCTCCACCGCCAGAAGACGGAAGCTCTGGAATTACAGAACCGGATGGAGCGCAGCCGTTTGCAGCAGCTGCGCAGCCAGATCGACCCCCATTTCCTTTTCAACACCCTGAACGTCATTTTACAGACCGCCGGACAGGAAAAAGCCTACCGCACTCAGGCCCTCATCACGGCTCTGTCGCACCTGCTGCGCTACAGCCTGATGAGCAACGACGAGCAGGTTCCGCTGGCCCGGGAAGTGCGCATCGTGGACGAGTATTACTCCATTTATCACGTCCGCTTCGGCGACCGGGTGAAGATGGTGTGGCGCATCTCCGACTCCCTCGATTTGACGGAGACGATGGTGCCGTCCTTCATCTTGCAGCCCATTGTGGAGAATGCCTTCAAGCACGGCATCTCGCCCAAGGAAGAGGGCGGCGTGGTGCGCATCCGCATCAACCCGCTGCGGGATAAGGGGCTGCTCTATATCAGCGTCTGCGACAACGGCGTGGGCATCCGGCCCGAACAGCTGGCCCAGCTGAAAGCCGCGCTGGCCCAGCCCGGGGAGCGCTGGGAGCATATCGGCGTCTATAACGTGGCCGCACGGCTGCGGCTTCTGGATAAACGGGGGCGGCTGGTCATCCGCTCTCACCCGGGCCGGGGTACGGCCATCAGTATGTACCTGCCCCTTGTAGAACTTTTGGAGGAGGATTTGGACGATGATACGCCTGTTGATCGCGGATGACGAAAAGCTGGAGCGGGAGGCGCTTGCGGAGCTGGTCCAGCGCCGTTTTGAGCGGGAAGTGGTCCTGGAGGTGGCGGAAAATGGCCGCAAAGCTGCCGACACGGCGGTGCTGTGGGGCGCAGACCTCATCCTGATGGATATTGAGATGCCGGGCATGAGCGGTCTCGACGCTGCCCGCGCCGTGCTGGCCCAGCGGCCTTCCTGCCGGGTTATCTTCGTCACGGCCTACAGCCTGTTCCAGTATGCCCATGAGGCAGTGCATCTGGGGGCCTGCGACTATCTGCTCAAGCCGGTGGACCCCGACGAGCTGGAAGCCTCGGTGCGCCGGGCTATGCGGCAGATCGAGACGGAGCGGAAGCTGGAAGAGCTGGCCGCCGCCCAGCCCCAGCCGGAGCAGACGGAGACCGAAGAAGAGGCAGAAGACGCCCCCGAGGAGGGTGAGAACAGCCAGACGGCCCTCGTCATGGCCCATGTCCGCCGCTACCTCGAGGATAATTATATGTTCGATCTGTCGCTGGACAGCGTGGGCGAGATCCTGCACATCAGCCCGGCCTACCTGTCGGCGCAGTTCAAGAAGTATCAGAAGATGAACTTCCTCGACTGCCTCACCGAGCTGCGCATCAACGCGGCAAAGGAATTGCTGGCCGACCCCTTCCGCTCCTCGGCAGAGGTGGCGTCGATGGTGGGCTACGAGGACGCCAGCTACTTCGCCCGGGCGTTCAAGAAACGCACCGGCATGACTCCCACCCAGTACCGCCGTCAGGCCGGCCAGAAGGAAAAGGCCGACCCGGAGGCCGGGCTGTGAGCGGGCGGATGATTTCCCGCCGCAGTGTGCTGGCGCTGGCCGCCTGTACGGCGCTGGGCGCTGTGGGCTGCAGCAAGACGGAAGAGTACACCGGCCCGGAGCTCATCCTGCGCTACGCCGAGAACCAGCCCGAGGACTATCCCACCACTCAGGCCGCTCTGGCCTTTGCCGACCTCGTGGCCGAGCGGACGGAGAGGAGGGTCAAAGTCGTGGTCTACAGCGGCGGGGAACTGGGGGCCGAACAGAGCGTCATTGAGCAGATGCAGTACGGCGGCATCGACTTTGCCCGCGTCTCTCTGAGCCAGCTGGCCGAGTATCAGCCGGCCCTGAGCGTATTGCAGCTTCCTTTTCTCTATACCGATGCGCCCCAGATGTGGCGGGTGCTGGACGGTGAGATCGGCGATGAATTCCTCTCCGGCCTCGGCGCGATAGACCTCGTGGGCCTGTCATGGTTCGACGCCGGCGTCCGCAGCTTCTACACCCGCGAAAAGGTAGAGACACTGGCGGACCTCGCGGGGCTGACGCTCCGGGTGCAGGAGTCGGACATGATGAGCGAGATGATACTGGACCTCGGCGCAAAGCCGGCGCAGGTGGTCTACAGCCGGGTCTATGCAGCCCTGCACAACGCCGAGATAGACGGCGCGGAAAACAACTGGCCCAGCTATGAGGCCATGGGCCACTATGAGGTGGCCCCCTATTTCTTAAAGGATGAGCACACCCGTGTGCCGGAGCTGCAGCTGGCCAGCGAGGCCGCGATGGAAAAACTGGAAGAGCTGGACGAACGCTTCCCGGACATCATCCGCACCTGCGGAAAGGAGAGCGCTCTGACCGAACGCCGCCTCTGGGCGGAGCGGGAGGCCAGCGCCGAGAAGCATATGCGGGAATGGGGCGTGGAAGTGACGACCCTCTCCGCCGCCGAGAAAGCCCGCTTCCGGGCAGCAGTCGAGCCTATGTACGCGGCTTTTGAGGAGCAGAGCCGCCTCATCCAGCGCATCCGCGAAGCCTGAAAAAGCGCAAGAGATATTACATTGTATTCATCTTGTTGGGCAGTGTGCTGAACAAACTGTACTGCGGCTTGTAAGGAATGCACAAAAGTGTTTCTCACATTTTTTTGAAAAACAGGACATTTTTCATAAGCCCTTGTTCTGACTAAAAAATTCTGCTAAAGTGTGTACAGTAAATGAACGGACGGTGTGCGACCCGTGCAGAGCGCACCGCCCTGAATGAGGAAAATCTAAGGAGGATTTTATCATGAAGAAGATTTCTCGTCGCAGCTTTCTGGCAGCAGCCGGTGTTTCCGCCGCTGCTCTGGCACTGACCGCCTGCGGTGGCTCCGGCAACAGCACTGCTGCCTCTACCGCTACCTCTGCTGCAGCTTCCACCGCTCCCGCCGGTGATGCCGCAGCTGCTGCTTCCGACCCGAAGGTGACTCTGGTCTACGCCGAGGTCAACCCGCTGGATACCATCGTCGGCCAGACCGGTTCTCACTTCAAGGAGAAGGTCGAGGAGCTGACCGGCGGCTCCGTCGTCGTCGATGTGCAGGCTTCCGGCGTTCTGGGCTCTGAGAACGACGTTCTGGACGCTATCCTCGGCGGCTCCACCTCCATCGACATCAGCCGTATCTCCGCTTTCGCACTGACCAGCTACGGCTGCAACAAGTCCAAGCTGCTGTCCATCCCCTTCACCTTCGAGAACCGCGCACACTTCTGGAACTTCGCCAACAGCGAGCTGGCACCTGAGTTCCTGAACGAGCCCCAGGAGCTGGGCCTGCCCGTTCGTGGTATCTTCTACGGCGAGGAGGGCTTCCGTCACTTCTTCACGGTCAAGCCCGTTTCCGGCATCGCTGATTTCAAGGGCCTGAAGCTGCGCGTGTCCAACGACCCCGTCATGAACGGCATGGTCGAGGGTCTGGGCGCTAACCCCACCGTCGTCTCCTTCGGCGAGCTGTACAGCGCACTGCAGACCGGCGTTGTCGATGGCGCTGAGCAGCCCATCGCAAACTACAAGTCCAACGCCTTCCCCGAGGTCGCTAACAACCTGATCCTCGACGGCCATACTCTGGGCGCAGTGCAGGCTGTCATCACCGACAACGCCTGGAACAAGCTGACCGAGAACCAGCAGGCTGCCGTCATGGAGGCTGCTGCGGATACGCAGGCCTTCAACGCTGACCTGTCCGAGACCGCTGAGAACAAGGTCCTCGACGAGCTGAAGTCTTCCGGCTGCAACGTCGTCGATGTCCCCGATAAGACTCCCTGGCAGGAGGCTTGCGCTAAGGTCATCAGCGAGAACACCTCGGATCAGGCTGAGCTGTATCAGCAGCTGCTGGATATGAAGGCCTGATAAAAGCGCCTTTATCCTGAAGTAGTACATAGCCCGGCGGGGGACTACGGGATACGCCCGCAGACCCGCCGGGCTTTTTATAAGAGTATGGAGGAGATCCTATGCCGAAAATCTTTACCACTCTGGATAAGATCAAGCCGGCGTACGACGTCACCTACAAAGTGGTCCTGTTTATCTGCAAGCTGCTGCTGATCGCAGATATTCTCATCACCACCATGTCGGTCATTGGTCGTTACGTCCCGTTCATCCCGGACCCCGCATGGACGGAAGAGGTCGTGCTGACCTGTATGAGCTATATGGCCGTGCTGAGTGCCGCTCTGGCCATCCGCCGCGGCGCACACATCCGCATGACCGCATTTGACGTCTACCTGCCCAAGATCGTCGTCAAGGTGCTGGACATCCTCGCCGATCTGGCGGTCTGCATCCTCGGCCTCATCATGCTGGTGGTGGGCTGGAACTACGCCACCACGCTGGGCGGCCGCGGCTTCTATGTCTCGATGCCCTGGCTGAGCCGTTTCTGGATGTACTTCCCCGTGCCTCTGGCCGGTGTCGCCATGATCATCTTCGAGATCGAGGCACTGTACAACCACATCAAGAGCTTTTTTGTAAAGGAGGAGAACTAATATGACAGTCCAGACACTGGCAATCGTTGTCCTTCTTGTCAGCTTCTTCGTCATGATCTTCCTGCGTTTCCCCATCGCATACGCCGTTGGCCTGTCCAGCGTGCTCTGCCTGATGGTGCAGGGTCAGGCACTGACCGATGTCTGCCGCCTGATGGTCAAGGGCATCTCGTCCTTCAGCCTGATGGCCGTCCCCTTCTTCATCACCATGGGCGTCCTCATGGGCAGCGGCGGCATCTCCGAAAAGCTGATCGCTCTGGCTGACGCCTGCGTCGGCTGGATGCGCGGCGGCATGGCAATGGTCAATATCGTTGCTTCCTACTTCTTCGGCGGCATTTCCGGTTCTGCTTCCGCAGATACCGCTTCCATCGGCTCCATCATGATCCCCATGATGGTCGATCAGGGCTACGACGCCGACTTCTCCACGGCCGTTACCATCACCTCCTCCTGCGAGGGCCTGCTGGTCCCCCCGAGCCATAACATGGTCATCTACGCCACCACCGCCGGCGGCATCTCCGTGGGCAGCCTCTTCCTGGCTGGCTACCTGCCCGGCGCGCTGCTGGCCATCGTCCTGATGATCGGCTCCTACATCATCTCCGTCAAGGAGAATTACCCCAAGGGCTCTCCCTTCACCATCAAAGGCTTCATCAAGCAGCTGGGTACCTCCATCTGGGCTCTGGCCGCAGTCGTCATCGTCGTGTTCGGCGTTGTCGGCGGTGTGTTCACCGCTACCGAGTCCGCTGCTATCGCAGTTATCTACTCTCTGCTGGTCTCCGTCTTCGTCTACAAGGGCCTGGACTGGAAGGGCGTCTGGCACGCTCTGGACGAGTGCGTCAACACTCTGTCCATCGTCCTCATCCTGATCGCCACCTCTGCAGTGTTCGGTAACTGCCTGACCATGCTGCACGTGCCTGATCTGGCCGCAAACGCCATCACCAGCGTCACCAGCAACCCCTATATCATCGCACTGCTCATCGACCTCATCATCCTGGTTCTGGGCTGCATCATGGATATGGCTCCCATCATCCTGATCGCTACCCCCATCCTGCTGCCCATCGCCACCTCCATCGGCATCGACCCCATCCAGTTCGGTATCATCATGGTCCTGAACTGCGGCATCGGCCTGCTGACTCCCCCTGTCGGCGCGGTTCTGTTCATCGGCTCTGCCGTGGCAAAGCGCCCCATGGAGAAGGTCGTCAAGGCTACCCTGCCGTTCTATCTGTGCATGTTCATCGCTCTGCTGCTGCTGACCTATGTGCCTGACATCAGCCTCGCGATCCCGAAGCTGCTGGGCGGCTACGTCAGCCCCATCACCAACCCGCTTGGCCCGGTGTTCATCCACTGATAAGCTGATCAGCTCATCCTCCTCCGGATGACAGGATAAACGGAAAGCCCCCGCCTGTAAAGGCGGGGGCTTTCCGGCGTTATAGAATCGTCTGAAGTGCCGGAGCACTGCATTTCGTGAGCTTTTTCAGGGTCAGTTCCTGCTGAGAGATTTGATACAGCAGCCGCGCAGTCAGCTCCTCGGGCGGGGCGGAAAGCCCGGGCCGGAAGGCGTGCGCTGCCCGGGTGAAGGCGTGGACGCCCTCTTCTGTCTCAAGCACCACCAGCTGGGTATGCCCCCGCAGCAGGGCGAACAGTCCGACCTGATACTCCCGGGTGTCCAGCAGAAGCTCCATCTCGTCGGCGGTGAGGCGGAGGATGTCTGCGAAGGGGAGAAACTGCAGTACCGTGTCCCGCAGGGTCTTTTCGCCGGGCCAGAGGGTCGGACGGAGAGAGGGAACAAAGCAGACCGGCACATCGGCGGTGCGGGCGGTGTCCAGCGCGGCAAGATGGGTGTAACGGCAGGGGCTGTCCACGAGGCAGGCGCTGGAAAAGGCCAGCATTTCAGCATCTGCGGCCCAGTCAGCGCCCAGCTGTTCGGGTGCATAGAGCAGCTCCGAAGAACGGGTGCGGCAGCCTAGCTGTTCGCCGCCGCCGTCGAACAGCAGCGGCGTGGGGGCGCGGGAGGTGAAGCAGACCCGGCTGATGTCCACACCGGCATCGGCCAGAGCGTCCGCGATGCGGTGTCCGAAAGCATCCTCGCCAAGCTGCGTTAAAAGAGAGGCTCTGCCGCCCTGTGCGGCATAAGCCTGCGCCAGCGAGGCGGCGCTTCCGCCTATGCGGGGAGAAAACGTCTCTGCTGACGCCAGCGGCGCGGTGCTGTTCAATTCCAGCCACGCTTCGCCCAGACAATATAAGGTGCTGCCCGGCATGATGCACCCTCCCTTCTGCCTGTTTTCAAAAACAAACTACAGTATACACCCATCCGGGCGTTTGTGCAAATGGAGAGCTTGACAGCTTCGGTCGGATTGTGATAAACTGACGAAATATGGCAGTATATCTATAATTTGAATGATAAAAATGTGACATTTGACGAGGAGAACATGAGCCTTACCAAACAGTATTTCAAATACGTCAGCCAGAACATCTTCGGCCTGCTGGGTACGTCCTGCTACATCCTGGCCGATACCTATTTCATCTCGCAGGCGGCAGGCACCAGCGGTGTGGCTCTGCTGAACCTCTGTCTGCCCATCTACAACTTCATCTTCGCCATCGGCTCCATGCTGGGCCTCGGCGCGGCCACCCGCTACGCCATCCTCCGGGCGCAGGGCGACGAGCGGTCGGAGCGCTATTTCTCCAACGCCCTGCTCTGGGCGCTGGTGTTCGCCCTGCCCTTCATGCTGGCGGGCATCTTCTGCCCCGAGGTGCTGCTGCGGTTCATGGGCGGCGACGCGGAGATCGTTGCACTGGGCGTGGGATATGCCCGCATCTTCCTGCTGTTCACCCCTTTCTTCATGTGCAACTACATCGTCGCATCCTTTGTCCGCAACGACGGCGACCCCTCGCTGGCCATGGTGGCGACCCTCTGCGGAAGCCTCTTCAACGTGGTGTTCGATTACATCTTCATGTTCCCCATGGGTCTCGGCCTGCCCGGTGCGGCGCTGGCGACGGCGGTCTCGCCGGTGTTGAGCATTGCGATCTGCAGCCGCCACTTCTTCAAAAAGAGCAGCACCGTCCGCCTTGCGCGGCAGCTGCCCTCGCCGAAGCTGCTGGCCCAGAGCTGCCAGCTGGGCGTCTCGGGCTTCGTGGGAGAGATGTCCTCCGGCGTGACCACCACCGTCTTCAACCTGCTGCTCCTGCGTCTGGCGGGCAATGTGGCCGTGGCGGCTTACGGCGTCGTGGCGAACTACGCGCTGGTGGCGACGGCGATCTTCAACGGCGTGGCCCAGGGCGCACAGCCGCTGGTCAGCAGGTGCTACGGCAAAAACGATGCCGCCGGTGCCCGCAAGCTCCTGCTGCTGGGCAGCGGAACAGCGCTTGCGCTGGCGGCAGCACTGTATGCAGTTCTGTTCGGGTTCACCGGGCCGATCGTCGCGGTCTTCGGCCCTCATGGCGCAGTATGCCTTCAGCGGGATGCGCATCTACTTCCTCGGCTATTTCTTCGCGGGCTTCAATATCGTGGCCGCCGGCTATCTGGGCGCGGTGGACCGCCCCGCAGAGGCTTCTGCGACGTCGCTTTCCCGCGGCATCGTGGCCATCGTGGCCTGCTCTCTGGTGCTGAGCGCCCTCTTCGGGATGAACGGCGTCTGGGCCGCGTTCCCGGCCTCTGAGGCCATCACGGCCTGCCTGACCCTCTTCCTGCTGAAGCGGAAAAATTAAATAAACAATTCCTGTTCCAACCGCTGCTGCTCGGGCGAAAGCTCGGGCAGTGCGCTCCGACCGGCCATCGCCCGCCACTGCGTGGGAGATTGGCCGGTCGTTTTTTTGAAGACGCGGCAGAGGTAGTTGGCCCCCGAGAAACCGCAGAGGCTGGCGATGACATCCAGCGTGTACTCCCGGTGGAGCAGCAGACGCATGGCGGCTTCTATGCGGACGCTGGTGAGATACCGCCCCGGCGAGACGCCCAGCGCCGCCGTAAAGGCCCGGACGAGGTGGCTCTTGGAGACGCCCAGCCGCTCGCTCAGCTCTTCCACGCCGTAGAGCCCGGCGTAGTTCCTGCGGATGTCCTCGATGGCGGCGGCCACCAGCGGGGGCAGGGCAGGGGCGGCGCTGTC
>OCLY01000954.1_pt1 | contig 8589 bp, 4 predicted proteins | sample 1538971 | NCBI WGS metagenome assembly OCLY01 (sample SAMN04168657, study PRJEB22393) | human gut metagenome | biome: human gut microbiome; feature: stool | host: Homo sapiens | collected 2014-03-20
GAAAATCAGTGTCAACGGTGTGGACGAAACCATTCCTTATCCAAACAATGATGAAAATGCATTAAAATCACAAACGGAATTTGTTATTTCAAATGATGTCAGTACCTTTACACAATCAGCGCAAGAGGCTTACGCAGATGTATTAAAGTATGCCGGAGCTTCTTATAAACGTGACGCTGTAGATACGCGTATCATACAAGAGACACAGGAAGGGAGCTACACATACCCAGGAAGCAATGGAGGCAAATTCGGAATCATCGATTCACAACAGGATGTAGGCGGATGGCCTACTTACCAATCAGAAAGTGCTCCACTAGATACTGACGGCGATGGTATTCCTGACAGCTGGGAGACAGCAAACAAGCTCAATCCCAATGATACATCCGACGGCGTAAAATACCAATTGAGTGCTGAATACACAAATTTGGAGGTATACATAAACGACCTAGTCAAGAACTTATATCCGATAAAATAAAAATCATATTATGAACAAAGTATTATTAGGAACACTCTGCATATTATTCATGCTTCCCCTTGCTGCAAGTGCTGCAATAATAGGGGAAAATTGTCCTAGTCCCATCGACCGCTCCAAAGTCCCCGCCTTTCCCGGAGCCGATGGAGCCGGTAAATACACCACAGGCGGTGCCGGTGGCGCAGTCTACACCGTCACCTCCTTAGCCGACGACGGTTCAAAGGGAACACTCCGCTGGGCTATCAATCAAAAAGGTCCGCGTACCATTGTTTTCGCGGTCAGCGGGATCATTGAACTCCAGAAATCATTGAAAGTGAATAACGGAGACCTGACTATTGCCGGTCAGACAGCACCGGGCGATGGTATATGTCTGAAGAACTATACATTCTCCATCCAAGCGGACAACGTGATTGTCCGTTTTATCCGTTCGCGTATGGGAGTTGACATCAAGCAAAAAGGTGATGATGCCATGAACGGAACAAAAGCGCATCAGAATATCATCATCGACCACTGCTCCATGAGTTGGAGCACGGACGAATGCGCCACATTCTATGACAACCGTAACTTCACCCTCCAATGGTGTATCATCAGCGAAAGCCTTGCCAACTCCATCCATGAAAAAGGAGCACACGGCTACGGAGGTATATGGGGCGGTCAAGGAGCTTCTTTCCACCACAATCTGCTAGCACACCACACCAACCGCACACCGCGTCTCTGCGGAAGCCGTTATACCGGCAAGCCGGAAGAAGAAAAGGTAGACCTGTTCAATAACGTAATATACAATTACGGCAGTGACGGAGCATACGCAGGAGAAGGCGGTTCGTACAATTTCATCAACAACTACTACAAGCCGGGACCTTTCAGTGCCACCAAAGGTTCTTACAAACGCCTGTTCACCGCATACGCCGATGACGGAAAGAACAATAATAAAGCCGGAGTTCACGGAGTGTTCTATTTTGACGGCAACTATATGGATCCTACCTGTTCCAGCCTGACAGACAAACAAAAGGAAGCTCTCTACAAAGTGAACCGGGACAATGCTTACGGATTGGTTATCAAAAAGGAATTCGCACCCGAAGACGAGGTTCTCTCTTCCAAAATATTTGATATAGCCGAACGCGCCTCATTGCAACCTGCCAAGAAAGCGTACAAGGATGTTCTCGAATTTGCCGGAGCTTCTTATCGCCGCGACGCGGTAGACCAACGCATCGTGGAAGAAACAAAGAAAGGGAAGTATACTTACGAAGGTTCTCATGGCAGCACCAACGGAATGATCGACCAACCGAAAGATGTAGGCGGATGGCCAGAATATAAAACAACCACCGCACCTGCCGACACAGACGGTGACGGTATGCCTGACGAATGGGAGAAAAAGAACGGATTGAATCCGAATGATCCTGCTGACGGGACGGTTTATGGACTTAGCAAAGAATACACCAATCTGGAAGTCTACATGAACAGCCTGGTCAATCACTTGTTTCCTCAAAAGTAAATTCCGCGATACCACAATCGGATAAAACACAGGATTAACGCGGATTTTCGCAGATCAGACTCCAGATTAAGAGTTTATCTTTGCGAAAATCCGCGTTAATTCACGTTAATCCGCATTTAAACAAATCCTATTTTCCCTGTTTCTTATCCCTATATTCAGTCGGTGTCATCCCCACTTGCGCTTTGAAACACTTGCTGAAATATCGCGGATCATTAATACCCACCATATACGAAATCTGCGTCATATTAAACTCCCCCGTCTCTATCAACTGCACAGCACGCTTCATACGCATCTCCTTTATAAACTCAATAGGCGCCAGTCCGGTCAAGGTCTTCAGTTTCTTAAAGAATACCGAACGGCTGACTGCCAGTTCACTGACCAGATCATCGACAACCAACTCTCCGTTATCCATATTCTTTTCCATCAGTTCGACCAACTTATCCATAAACTTACGATCGTTGGGAGACATCACCGGAACCTCCGACACCTGTCCGTCCACATCGTTCTTTTGTGCTTCGGAGGTACCCCCGACAACCGTTTCGGACGTTGTGGATACACCGGACAAACTACCGTTCGAGTCCGCAACCGGTATATTCAGCAAATTCTCCACACGCGCCTGCAAATAAGTCGCACTGAAAGGCTTCGTTATGTAATCATCCGCGCCATATTCCAACCCCTCCAATTTACTCTCGATCGTAGTCTTGGCCGTCAACAAGATAATTGGTATATGGCTGGTCGTCATATCCGCCCGGAGTTCACGCGTCATCTCGATACCATCCTTCTCCGGCATCATGACATCGCTGATAATAATATCCGGTACATACTTCAACGCCTTGCTCCATCCTTCCATACCATCAGCAGCCTCCACCACCCGATAATTCGAAGCGAATATGCTACGCAAAAATACCCGCAACTCTTGATTATCCTCCACTAATAACATCAGTTCCTTAGCGTTTTCCTCTTCCGTTTCCTGTTCTTCTTCCACAGAAGAAGCGGTCCCCACCTCCTCTGCGTCCGCAACCAACCTTTCGGACTGAATGGAGGAATTGGCCAAATCCACCACCTGTCCCATTTCCATCGGAGCGCCGGTATCTTCGAGGATAAACTCAACCTCTTTATCGTAATGTCCTTTCCCTTTCAGGAAATCCACTTTAAAACAACTGCCCTCTCCCAAACGGCTGTCAACACTGATAGTAGCCTGATGCATCTCTACGAGTTCCTTCACCAGCGAGAGCCCGATACCTGTGCTCGCCTGATTGAAAAGATTCTTATCCACCAGATTCTCAAAACGGACAAACAGCGATTTCTTCTTGTTCTCGGCTATACCGATACCTTGATCCTGCACACCGATGGAAACGACTTCTTCATCCTCGCGGATAAAAATCGTAATCATCTTCCCGTTCGGTGTATATTTAAAAGCATTGGAAAGCAAGTTAAACACAATTTTTTCCAGCTTATCCGCATCCACCCAAAGATAAAGATGTTCCTTTTCCGTCTCAAACAAGAAATCAATCCGATGCTCTTCAGCGACAGCCTCGAAGTTATCCATCACCTTACGGACGAACGGCACGACATCCACACGCTGCACCTGCATCTTCATCTTCTTGTTCTGAATCTTGCGGAAGTCCAATATCTGATTGACGAGACGAAGCATCCGACTGGTGTTCCTTTCTACCACCACCAACTGCTCCCGTGCGTCGGCCGGCAATTTATCATTCTTCAGCACCTGCTCCACCGGTCCGGCTATCAACGTAAGCGGCGTACGCAATTCGTGGGAAATATTCGTAAAGAAGCGCAACTTAATATCCGAGATCTGCTGCTCTACCGACACCTCATGCTTCAACCGATAAATCGTGAACAGGATATAAACAGCCACGAGGATAATAATCAAAACAAAAAGTACATACATCACATACGCCACAGGGGTCTCCCAAAACGAAGGAAGAATCACTATATCCAACGCACGTTCATTCTCCACCCACACCCCGTCGCTGTTGGTAGAACGGACACGGAGCACATATTTCCCTTTCGGAAGGTTCGTATAAGTCACACTCCGCTGCTTGTCGGCAAACGTCCACTGCTTTTCAAAACCATCCAGAATATATGAATACTGCACATTCTGCGGATTGGTGTAGTCCAATGCCGCAAAATGAATGGAAAAGATGTTCTCGTCATGCGAAAGCACCAACCGGTCTGTATCATCAATATCCACTTTCAGCAACGAGCCGTCTCTGGGGACGACGTTCTCATTGGCTACCGTCAACTTGGAGAATACGATAGACGGAACATAGCTGCTTTTGTGGATAGAATCCGGATTGAAAATAAAGACACCGCCACTGGCACCGAAAAGCATACTCCCTTTGGCAGTCAGCGTAGAGGCCGCCTCACTGAAACGCACCGGAAAAGTAATGCTGCGTTCATCAAAACTCTCGAAGCGTTCTTCCGACGGACTGAACTTGCAAAGCCCGTTCTCAGTACTGATCCATAGATTCCGTTTATGGTCCTCGCGGATGGAAAGCAAAATATCCGAAGAAAGCCCATCCTGCACCGAATAGGACTCGAATTTAGCATGACCGTCTTTGTCGATAGATACCAGCTTGTTGAGACCGCCGCCGAATGTTCCCAGATAAAGTTCCTTATTTTGAGTAGGGATAATCCAATGCACGTCATTGTTGCTCAAACTTTGCGTGTCGTTCGGCACACGGGAGAAATGATGGAACTCCACTTCTTCCGGTTTTTCAAAGTTCTCGTCGAAAGCGATAGCCCCCGTAGTAGTTCCCACCCACAGGCGACCGTTATTGTCGGAAGTAATAAAGCGAGCCTTATAGCAAGGGTCGATAGGATAACCTTTCAGATTATTACGATGATTAATAAACAAAGTCTTCCGGTCCTTGTCCTCCGTGATATAATTGATACCTCCGGCAAAAGTAGCTACCCAAATACGCCCGTGATGGTCTTCGTACACACAATACACGTTATTATCACTCAAACTGTACATATCATCCTCCTGATGAAGATAGCGGGTCAGCCTGTAGGACATACCGTCCGGAGAGGTGGACTCGGCACGGATCAGTCCGTCACCTTTCGTCGCAATCCAAATGATACCTTTTGAATCCTGAATGACGAAATAAGCGGTTCCCCTCATCGGAGTACCGGTGGTAGAGACAGTACCGTTCTCCGTCAGATAACCTTTGTACGTTCTGCGGACATCATACAGGCGGAGCATACCGTCTTTCACTCCTACCCACAGGTTACCCAACTTATCTTCGCACAAAGCACGCACCTCGTTATGCAGAGATTCATGCTCGTGCAATACAGGAATCATCATCGAAAAGGGAACATTGCGATACGTCACCTTTTCCAATCCTTTGGAGTGCGTACAAAGCCATAGATTGCCTTGTTTATCAGAAAAAGCCGAATGAATCTTATTGGAGAAACGCCAGTCGTGACTGCCCAATTCATTATAGAAAGGAACCAGACGCCCTTTTTGCCGGTCGAAGAAAGAGAAACCGCCACCGTATGGATGCACCCAAAGGAAACCGTTCACGTCCTCAAAAATGTGGAAAGCCGGACGCGAACGTTCGGGATTACTGTATTCAATCAGAATCTGTTCACGGGTGACTACTCCTGTTGCCGGGTTGAAATGAGCCACGACACCCGGTTCTTCCTGTTCAAACCAGACTTCAGAAGAACGGTCTACGTAGGCCGAAAGAATCGGACGGTCGGGCAACGCTTTGCAAGTCAGAGAAGAATAATGTACGGCAGCTTTCGTCTTCAGATGATAGGTAAAGAAACCATCCGAGTCCGTTGTGACCACCGTCTGCTCCGGAGCTACTTCGTGAATGGAGGTGATGCGGCTCTTCGTTGGCAGTTCAAACAATGTAAAGTCGCCACCTTCTTTCCGATAAGACCAGATGCGTCCATGATCGGAAGCGAAACGGATGTGTCCGTCATTCTCCTGCGCCGCATAAAAAGCCTGGTTCATGCCACCGTTCTTTCCTTTTGTCTCCGTAAAGTAGGAAACAGGTTCCCGCGTGCCCGGACGAATCAAGCCCAATCCGTTATCCGTCAACAGCCAATCGTTTCCCGCTTTATCCTGATAGACTTTAAAAACATGGAAAGAAGGGAACAATTCCGACTTGCCGGAGTAAATATCCCATGTCATTGTCGGTCAACAACCAGACAGTCCCGTTCGGCATTACTTCAATGGTATGTACATTGAACGTACTTCCCTCTTCTCCCGCAGCGGGCACTTGCTCGAAAGTCTCCGTTCTGGGATCGAAGCGATGGACACGGTTGTCGTATGTCAGCAGCCAGAGGAAACCATAACAATCCTCATACATATGGTCTACCCTGTTATTGGTCAGACTGATGTAATCTCCCTGACGTGCCTTATAGGTCTTGAAAGTGTAGCCGTCAAAACGGTTGATACCATCCCAAGTAGCAAACCACAAATTGTCTTTATGGTCCTGAAGGATGTTCATGACTGTGTTCTGCGACAATCCGTCCTCTGTAGAATAGTGGGTAAAGAAGCAATGTTGCTGTGTATGTGCCGTGAATACGACAGCCAACAATAGAATTACGGAAATTAAGATTTTCTTTATCATATATCACTCGATTCTGTGCCGTAAAGATAGAAAAATACTTGCATTCTGGCGCTATCTTCAACAGCTATTTTGCAGAATCGGGAGATATAATCAACGTTTCACATCCAACAACCGGTTTCCGTCCCTCACCGGATTCCAACCATCGTCTCCTGCCAGCACTGTTACCGGCTCATAACCTTTCAGATTTTTCAACTGACGGGAGAATGCCGCACGTGCTTGCGGATTGGCCCCTGCGCCCTTACTGCCATATTCGGCATAAAAGACTGTCTTTTCGTTTTCCTTCTTACCCCAATTATTCCAGCCGACAGGAAGAATATGTTTACCCAGTTCGCAGCGAATAAATACAGCCTGTGCATAAGGTCGCCAGGGACGTGACAAATAGACCTTTGTAGCTTCCGCATCAGCCGTCAGCCGACAGTCGTAGAAAATGTAACCGTACTTCTTTCCTTTATCGGTAGAAGGAGCAGTGACGTAGCCATCCCCCTTGCTGTGAATGCGGCAACGATTGAAGACAGCCGTAGACCAACCGAAAATAAAATCGACCGTTCCTTCGATGTAGCAGTCCTCATAATATTGGCGGCTTTGCTTGCCGTATGTGTAGAGTGTATCCTGGAAGCCGAGAAAACTACAGTTCTTAAAATAGGCACGGTCGGCAGAAACAAAACAGGCAACTGCTTGCCCCACGGGACCTGCAGAGTTCTCGAAGGTGATATTCTCGGCATAAAAATCAGGAGCATAGATGTAACAGCTGGACGAACCGGAAGTTCCCATGTTCTCACCGAATACGTTCTTCTTGCTTGCGAAATCGTCATTGGTCAGTATCGTACCATCTTCGCCAATCAGGGAGATATTAATCTTACTTTCGGGGATGATTATCTTTTCTTTGTAAGTGCCTTTGCGGACAAGGATTGTGGTACGTACATTTTTGCGAAAGTCGGGGACAGCATTAACGGCTTCCTGCACAGTGAAGAAATCACCGCTGCCGTCTTGAGCCACCACATAATCATAATGACGGATACATTTCGCCAATTCCGGAATCTCTTTGCCGATGGCTTTCACCGCCAATCCCGCTACGGTTCTTGCCCCATAGATATTCAAATGAGTATTGTCCTCACGTCCCTTCGGAAAGGCCGGAACCCGATTGGGTTCTACAAACATGAACAGCTTTTTCGACTCTGCGGGACCAAGTCCCTGCACCAAGTCGTGCGTGATTTTATTCAAGTCGATAAAGGTCACTCCCAACTCTTTGGCAACATTGCGGGGAGAATCCAGATATGCCCCATGAGTATCGAACAGAACGGTTCCTTCTTTGGGCTGCTCTTTGGATGCACCGGGTATCCGTCGGATGTCTTCCGCAATAGAAGCATCTTTCGGCTGAACAAAGTTACGGCGGACGATGGAATTGAATAGTACGGGGATACCGCCTTTCGCACGGGTTTCGTTGACAAACCGACGGAGATTATCGTCGAAAGTAGTTCCCGGATCGGTATGACGGGTAGAATCCGTTTTTTCATCATTATGCCCGAACTGAATAAAGACATAATCTCCTTTCTTCACTTTAGAAATCACTTTTTCCCAACGTCCTTCAGAAATAAAGCTTTTAGAACTGCGCCCGTTGGCGGCATGATTGTCTATCCGTACATCTTCGGAAAAGAAACCGGGAAGCACCATTCCCCATCCCCTTTCGGGATTTCCCCCATCCATCTTTTTATTTGCCATCGTCGAATCACCAATCATAAAGATAGTGACAACAGGTTTATCCGCACGGAATGCAGACAAAAGGATAAAAGCCGCCGCCAGCAGCCATATCATTTTATTTCCTTGTATTTTCATACTTATCTTACTTTAATTATACTACTCTCCTACATACAAAAAAACGTTTTCCTCTATCACCTATCACCGTGAAGCCAAGTGCTTATCACCGTAAAGATAAGTGTTTGCCGGTACAAAGCAAAGAGTTTCAAGCAGCCGAACAGAAAGTTTCAAGCGCTTGAAACTAAAGTTTCTCACTGATGAAA
>OCLY01000961.1_pt1 | contig 8528 bp, 6 predicted proteins | sample 1538971 | NCBI WGS metagenome assembly OCLY01 (sample SAMN04168657, study PRJEB22393) | human gut metagenome | biome: human gut microbiome; feature: stool | host: Homo sapiens | collected 2014-03-20
CGTTTGAAAGACAATACATACGCCGCGATCCGTTTTACCAACTACATGAATGCCAGAGGTATAAAAGGATATATTGACTTCGATTTCCAGTATCCGCTTGAGTTCGAGGACAACAACAATGAAACCAATCAACAAGAATGAAACCTACATTTATAATATCATTATTGCTTTTTTCATTTATAGCAACTTGCACCACATTAGCACAACACTCAACTTATCACATCAGCGGACGTGTAACTGATACAGAAGGGGAACCTCTCCCCGGTGCAACGATTTCCATCAAAGGTAAAGGAACCGGAGCCGTCACATCCGTCGACGGCACATATACATTACAACTCCCCGGAACCGGTACATACCTCATCACCGCCTCGTATGTAGGCTATCAGCCACAAGAAAAAAGACTGACTGTAGGGAAAGAGAAAAGACTAAGTTTCCGCTTATCGGAAGATCAGTTTGACCTGGGAACAGTGGTTGTCACAGGTACACGTACTCCCAAATTACTGAAAGATGCTCCTATCATCACTCGTGTAATCACAGCAGACGATATTAAGAAGGTAGATGCAACCAACGTAGGACAATTATTACAATCGGAACTGCCGGGCATTGAATTTTCCTATTCAATGGATCAGCAGGTTTCTATCAATATGCAGGGATTCGGAGGAAACTCTGTACTCTTCCTGGTAGATGGCGAACGTCTGGCAGGGGAAACTTTAAACAACGTCGACTACAACCGATTGAACCTCGATAACGTGGAACGGGTAGAAATTGTAAAAGGGGCTGCCTCTACTCTCTATGGTTCCAGTGCAGTAGGTGGCGTAATCAACATCATCACCCGTGATTCCGAGGACCCATGGAATTTAAATGTAAACAGCCGCTTCGGTGAACATAACGACCAACGATATGGCGGAACTTTCAGTTTCAAAGCCGGTAAATTCAACAGCCAGACGAATGTGCAACATACAATGTCCGATTCTTGCGACGTACCGAAAGGAGATGTGACAACCATCTTCGGAAACCGCACATGGAATGTGAAAGAACGTCTTGTTTACAGACCGATTGAACAGTTGAAACTGACTGCACGCGGAGGTTATTATTTCCGCGAACGGGATAAGACCGGAGACAGCAAAGACCGTTATCGTGATTTCAGCGGAGGTCTGAAAGCCAACTATGATTTCAACATCATGAGTAATCTGGAAGTTGCCTATACATTCGACCAATATGATAAAAGTGATTATCTGACCTCATACAAATACGATGTCCGCGATTACAGCAATGTGCAACATAGCGTACGCGCACTCTACAATTACACCTTCAACGATAAAAACATTCTGACCGTAGGAGGAGATTATATGCGTGACTATCTATTGTCTTATCAATTTACCAACAATGGAAGTTATACCATGCACTCGGCAGATGCATTCGGACAGTTCGACTGGAACCCGACCGAACATTTCAACGTAATCAGCGGGGTACGTTTCGACTATTTCTCACAATCTAACGTACGTCATATATCTCCGCACATCGGACTGATGTACAAAATAGCCAACTGCTCCCTCCGTGGCTCATACTCACAGGGATTCCGCTCTCCTACCCTCAAAGAAATGTATATGAACTTCGACATGGCAAATGCCATGATGATTTATGGTAATCCCGACCTGAAATCGGAGACGAGCCACAACTTCTCGCTCTCGGCGGAATATACCAAGAACCGTTACAATTTTACCGTTTCAGGATATTACAACCTTGTCAATGACCGGATCGACCTGACTTCATTCCGCGACACTGACGGAAGGTGGGCACAGCTATATATCAATACAGAGAAAGTAGACATCGCCGGTGTGGATATCAACGCCTCCGCCAAATATCCTTGTGGTCTGGGAATACGTGTTTCTTACGGATACCTCCACGAGTTTATGCGCGACGGACAAATGAAATTCTCCAGTACCCGCCCACATTCAGCGACCGCACGTATCGAATACGGCAAATCATGGGATAATTATCAATTCAATCTTTCCCTGAACGGACGTGCGTTATCCAAAGTAGAAACCAATAAATATGTGGGCAATAATCCGGATGAAGGGACTACCGGAGTGATTTATCCGGGATATACGATGTGGAACCTAACGTTGACACAAGGGATCTGGAAAGGAGTCAGCCTGAATATGGCCGTCAACAACATATTTAATTATGTTCCGAGCTATTATGACGCAAACTCTCCTTATACCCGGGGAACCAACTTCTCCATCGGACTTGCATTAGACGTAGACAGGTTCTTCAGAAAATAGAAAAGATAAAACTACATACAAAGCTAAAAATAAGAGAAATGAAAAAGAAAAGTAAAATCATCTTAGGTGTATGCATCGTTGCTGCAGCTCTGATAGGGATGTCCGTATGGAATACCTGGTTCAGTCCTACAAAAATTGCTTTCATCAACTTCCAGACCATACAGCAGGGAAGTATATCGAAAGCCAACGACAATTCATCCATCAAACTCAGTGAAGTATCGCTCGACAACCTCGACCGTCTGACCGGTTACGACATGGTATTCATCAACGGAATGGGTCTGCGTATCGTCGAGGAACAACGTCAACAGATACAACAGGCTGCCGACAAAGGTATTCCTGTATATACTTCCATGGCTACCAACCCGGCCAACAACATTTGTAATCTGGACAGCGTACAACAGAATCTGATACGAGGTTATCTGACCAACGGAGGAAAGACCAACTACCGGAATATGCTGAATTATATCCGTAAAGCTATTGACGGTAAAATCTCTTCCATACCGGAAGTGGAAGACCCGGCAGAAAGACCCAGCGACATGCTCTATCACGCCGGACTCACCAACCCGGATGATGAACTGGAGTTCCTCACCGTGGCAGATTATGAGAAATTCATGAAGGACAACCGTCTTTATAAAGAAGGAGCACGTAAAATCATGATAACCGGACAAATGGCTGATGCCACCGGACTTATTGAGGCTCTTGAAAAAGAAGGTTACAATGTTTATCCGGTTCAGTCAATGACGAAATTCATGTCATTTATTGACGAAGTGCAGCCCGACGCAATCATCAACATGGCACACGGACGCATGGGAGACAAAATGGTGGATTATCTGAAAGCTAAGAATATCCTCTTGTTTGCTCCGCTCACCATCAACAGTCTGGTAGACGAATGGGAGAAAGATCCGATGGGAATGGCAGGAGGATTTATGTCACAAAGTATCGTGACTCCGGAAATCGACGGTGCCATCCGTCCTTTCGCTCTCTTTGCACAATATGAGGATGAAGAAGGATTGCGCCATTCGTATGCAGTACCCGAACGCTTGAAGACTTTCGTATCCACAATCAATAATTATTTGAATCTGAATACTAAGCCGAACAACGAGAAGAAGGTAGCTATCTACTATTATAAAGGTCCGGGGCAAAATGCATTGACCGCTGCCGGTATGGAGGTGGTTCCTTCCCTATACAATCTTCTGGTCCGCATGAAACAGGAAGGATACAACATATCCGGTCTGCCTGCAAATGCTGAAGAACTGGGTAAAATGATACAGGCTCAAGGCGCTGTGTTCAACTCTTACGCAGAGGGAGCCTTTAATGACTTTATGCAAAAAGGACATCCCGAACTTATCACCAAAGATCAATATGAAAGTTGGGTGAAAGAGTCACTCCGCCCTGAAAAATATCAGGAAGTGGTGGATGCTTTCGGCGAATTCCCCGGCAACTATATGGCGACTAACGACGGTAAATTGGGTATTGCCCGTCTGCAATTCGGGAATGTAGTCTTAATGCCACAAAATGCTGCCGGAAGCGGGGACAACTCCTTCCAAGTGATTCATGGCACTAATATGGCTCCTCCTCATACTTATATTGCTTCCTATCTGTGGATGCAACATGGTTTCAAGGCTGACGCACTGATCCATTTCGGTACACACGGAAGTCTTGAATTTACTCCCAGAAAACAAGTGGCATTGTGCAGCAACGACTGGCCGGATCGCCTGGTTGGAGCAGTTCCGCACTTCTATATCTACTCCATTGGTAATGTTGGTGAAGGGATGATGGCTAAACGCCGTTCGTATGCCACCATACAGTCGTACCTCACTCCTCCTTTCCTTGAAAGCAGTGTGCGTGGTATTTATCGGGAGCTGATGGAAAAAATCAAGATTTACAATAACTCTCACAAAGAGAATAAAGATCAGGAATCATTAGCTGTCAAAACACTGACTGTGAAAATGGGAATTCACCGTGATTTAGGTTTGGATAGCATTGCCAACAAACCATATACGGAAGATGAAATCGCCCGTGTAGAAAACTTCGCAGAAGAACTGGCTACCGAGAAAATCACCGGACAACTCTACACAATGGGAGTTCCTTATGAAGCGGAACGGATCACTTCTTCCGTCTATGCAATGGCTACAGAACCTATCGCATACAGCCTTTTGGCTCTTGACAAGCAACGTGGTAAAGCGACAGATGCCGTTAGCAAGCACCGCAGCCTCTTTACACAACAGTACTTGACTCCTGCTCGCCATCTGGTAGAAAAGTTGCTCGCTAATCCTGCACTGGCCACAGATGAACTGATTTGTCGTACGGCCGGTATCACCGCACAGGAACTAGCCAAGGCTCGTCAAATAGAGGCAGACCGCAATGCTCCGAAAGGTATGATGGCAATGATGATGGCTATGGGAAAAGCTCGGAAAGAATACAGTAAAGAAGAAATCGAACTGGCACTTGCCATCGCTGAAGTAGAGCGTACAATCAAGAATGTAGGCAACTACAAGAACGCACTTCTGAAAAGTCCCGAAGAAGAGTTAAGCAGTCTGATGAATGCATTGAAAGGTGGATACACCGCTCCTACTCCCGGAGGTGATCCGATTGCTAATCCGAATGCTTTACCAACCGGACGTAATATGTATGCTATCAATGCCGAAGCAACTCCTACAGAATCCGCTTGGGAAAAAGGTATCGCTTTAGCCAAACAAACGATTGATACTTACAAGCAACGTCACAATGATTCAATCCCACGTAAAGTGAGTTATACTCTCTGGTCTTCCGAATTTATAGAAACCGGTGGGGCTACTATTGCTCAAGTACTGTATATGCTGGGAGTAGAACCTGTTCGTGACGCATTCGGTCGTGTCAGTGATCTAAAACTGATTCCTTCAGCCGAACTGGGACGTCCACGTATCGACGTAGTAGTTCAGACTTCCGGACAACTCCGTGATATCGCCGCTTCCCGCCTCTTCCTGATTAACCGTGCAGTAGAAATGGCTGCGGCAGCGAAAGACGACAAGTTTGAAAATCAGGTAGCCGCCAGTGTGGTAGAAGCTGAAAGAGTGTTGACCGAAAAAGGTGTCAGTCCGAAAAATGCCCGCGAAATGGCTTCTTTCCGAGTATTCGGAGGTGCTAATGGCATGTATGGTACAGGAATTCAGGGAATGGTGGAATCCGGCGACCGTTGGGAAAGTGAATCGGAAATCGCAGATACTTACCTCAACAATATGGGAGCCTTCTACGGTGACGAAAAACATTGGGAAGTCTTTCAGAAATTTGCCTTTGAAGCAGCATTGAACAGTACTGATGTTGTCGTTCAGCCCCGCCAAAGCAACACTTGGGGAGCATTGAGCCTCGACCACGTATATGAATTCATGGGAGGTATGAATCTTGCCGTACGCAATGTTACCGGTAAAGACCCAGACGCTTATCTTAGCGACTACCGGAACCGCAACAACATGAAAATGCAGGAACTTAAAGAAGCAGTCGGTGTAGAAAGCCGTACAACGATTCTGAATCCTACCTATATCAAAGAGAAAATGAAAGGCGGTGCTTCTGCAGCAAGCGAAGTTGCCCAGACTGTAACCAATACGTATGGCTGGAACGTGATGAAACCTGCCGCTATCGACAAGGAACTTTGGGATAATATATATGATGTATATGTCAAAGACGAATACAAACTGAATGTAAAAGACTTCTTTGAAAAACAGAATCCCGCAGCTTTACAGGAAGTGACTGCCGTTATGATGGAAACTGCCCGCAAAGGATATTGGAAAGCTTCTCCGGAACAACTCTCCAATATTGCCAAACTACATACAGACCTTGTCAGACAATTCGGTCCTTCGGGCAGCGGATTTACCGGAGACAATGCCAAATTACAGCAGTTCATCGCCTCTCAAGTAGATGCGCAAACCGCAGCCAACTACAACAAGGAACTGAAACAAATGAAACAAGCCACCCTGGACGGAGAAGCGACCAAAGGAGGCATGGTATTGAAGAAACAATCGAGCGATGCCGTACAAGGGGCACAGGAAGAGCAAAACTCTTTGAATGGAGGCCTTATCGCAGGTATTGTTCTGGTAGCATTTGTTGTCATGTTGCTAATACTTAAAAAGAAACGGAAAAAGTAATGTAATATGGAGTTAATCATTCACATATTAATGCTGTTTATCGTGATTAACTGCAGTTTCAAACTCAGTTTCTGGAAACTTTGGCAAACCGTAATATACAGCCTGATAGCCGGTCTTTTTGTAGCCGGCACCTGGCAGTATGCTATTCTCCAGTCAAAGACACAGATTGCTGATTATCTGCAGAACACGGAAGCATTGCAAAACATGGCTATTATCATAACGCTTGAGTCAGCACTCTGCTTCGGCTATTGCGTGGCTTTCCTGCGCGGACTTTATGGTAAGAAGAATTTATGGTGGGCGGAATTACTTCGCTGGTATCCCAGCTTGTTGCTCTTCCCCGTATTATTCTACTATCTCACAGAAGCTATCTTCCGGTTACCTGGCGTAGACTTTTCAGTAACAGCCTGGTCACTCGCAGGAATAGTGGTTATCACTATCCCCTTGTTAAGCCGACTGATGAAGTATCTTGTACCCGAAGATGATCTCCGTTTGGAAGTTCATTTCCTTGTCAGCTTATTCATCTGTATCCTCGGACTACTGACCACTGTCAATGGGAAAACGACCTATGCTGCCACCGAGGAGGCACTCAACTGGAAAGCGATTATCTTGTCCATCGGTCTGTTCGTTGTCCTGTTTCTCATTGGATTTGCCTGGAACAAGCTGAAATGGCCTTTATTACAACGTAAAGAATTAAAAAAAAGAAGTAAAATCAATCAATAAAATATTATATGGAACTCATCTCTAAACTTTTATTCTGGGTAGCGAACAGTTTACTTATACCCGATATCATTATTTTGCTGTGCCTGTTCGTTCGTTCACTTATTTTGATCGGAGGCACCTACAACATGTACATGACCAAACGTAAAAATGACAAAGCACTGGACCAACTCATTAAAGATGCACGGATAGACGATCTGAAAGCAGCTTTACCCGACAAAGACAATTCACTATATATGGGTTATCTCCGCGATCTGCTCTACCATCCGGCCAGTGCAGATTACTCAGACTTCCTGATAACAAAATTCGAGAATGAAGCAGAGAAAGATGTGTCTTTTTCTAAAATGCTGGCTAAGATAGGTCCGGTTCTCGGATTGATAGGAACATTGATTTCCATGAGTCCGGCACTAGTTGGACTTTCTACAGGAGACATCTCCGGAATGGCATATAATATGCAGGTAGTATTTGCAACGACTGTTGTGGGTCTGGTTATTAGTGCTGTAGGATTGATATCCATGCAGTTCAAACAACGTTGGTATGCCAAAGATGTCAACAACCTCGATTATGTATCAAGAGTATTAAACGAAACAACCGGAGAGTCCAATAATGAAAAGAAATAGAAGAGTCAGCAAATTCCTCAAAGAAGAGGATACCGACCCGCTAAGTGTAGTAGTAAACTTGTTCGACGTAGCGATGGTATTTGCCGTGGCATTGATGGTAGCAATGGTGATGCACATGAATATGACGGAAGTTTTCGGACAGGAAGATTTCACCATCGTGAAGAACCCTGGTAAGGAAAATATGGAAATCATCTCCAAGGAAGGAAAGAAAATCAATACTTACAAGCCTTCCGGTCAGAAAGAGGAGGATTCAGGAAAAAGAGGAAGAAAAGTGGGGATAGCCTACGAACTGGATAACGGTGAGATTATTTATGTTCCGGAATAACCATTAAAAGTATATTTCCTACCAATAATCAATAGTATCGGGCAGGACAATCCTATTCAGGCATTGTCTGCCCTTTATTTCTTTCATTTTACATTGATAACTATCAGAACAAAACATGGTTTCTTCTTTATCAAAACCCGACAAAAGACACACACATTATCGCAGAAATCTACTAATCATCTGCCTATTATTAGGTATCGTTCTCATTACTTTCTGCTTTTTGCTTTGCCAGCACGACAGTCAGGATATGGACTGCGATTGCTTAAGATGCCTGTTAAGTGCTCCTCCCCAGGAGGGAGAGTATCTCTACAACCGTTATCTGCTCCTCATCAGTGTTCTCTGCTTCTTGTTAATATTCCTGCCCATTTATATATTCGAACATCGACAACATATAAAAAGGAAATAAAAAAACAAGCCACCGAAATGAATCACTCATTCCGATGGCCTATCCCCTTTAAAC
>OCLY01000968.1_pt1 | contig 8441 bp, 4 predicted proteins | sample 1538971 | NCBI WGS metagenome assembly OCLY01 (sample SAMN04168657, study PRJEB22393) | human gut metagenome | biome: human gut microbiome; feature: stool | host: Homo sapiens | collected 2014-03-20
TGAATCTTACAATAACAGGCTTATGAGTTATCATTTACAGGAAAAAGACTGCAGATTATCATAAAATAATTTCAAAATATAGGCTTTATGAGAAAGAGTATTATTGCTTTGACCCCATTAATGATTGCTCCCCTTTGTTGGGCGCAAGAGAAGCCAAATGTCGTTATCTTTCTGGTAGACGACATGGGCTATTCCGACATCGGTTGTTATGGGGGTGAGATTATGACCCCGAATCTCGATAAGTTGGCATCTACAGGGGTTCGCTTTACCCAGTTCTATAATACATCCCGTTCTTGTCCGGCGCGTGCCAGTCTGATGACCGGACTTTATCAGCACCAGGCAGGTATCGGTCAGATGTCCGAGGATCCGGGAACGTTTAAGAAAGAAACGCAACGGGATATCAATGATTGGGGCTCCGAAGGCTATCAGGGTTATCTGAATCGTAATTGTGTCACCATTGCCGAAGTGCTGAAAGAAAACGGCTATCATACCTATATGGCAGGTAAGTGGCACTTGGGTATGCATGGGCAAGAGAAATGGCCTTTGCAAAGAGGTTTCGAACGCTTCTACGGTATTCTGGCAGGTGCTGCCAGTTACTTACGTCCGGAAGGTGGACGTGGTCTGACGCTGGATAATGAACATTTGCCTGCACCTGAATCTCCTTACTATACCACGGATGCTTTCACCGATCATGCCCTTCAGTTTGTTGGTGAACAGAAGGATGACAAACCATTCTTCCTGTATCTGGCTTTCAATGCTCCGCATTGGCCCTTGCAGGCAAAAGAGGAAGACATTCAGAAGTTTACCAAACTTTACCGTTCCAAGGGTTGGGATAAGATACGCCAGGAGCGTTACAACCGGATGCAGAAGATGGGTATTATCGATAAGAATGTTGGTTTCGCCGAATGGGAAAACCGTTCCTGGGATGAACTGACAGAGAAAGAAAAGGATGAATCCGCCTATCGCATGGCTGTGTATGCAGCACAGGTACACTGTGTGGACTACAACGTAGGTAAGGTGATCGATTATCTGAAGAAAACCAAACAACTGGATAATACCTTAATCCTGTTCCTTGCAGACAATGGTGCTTGTGCCGAACCTTATCTGGAATTGGGAGGCGGCAAGCAGGAAGATATTAATAATCCTGCCTGCAATAATATGCCGTCCTATGGCAGAGCCTGGGCGCAAACTTCGAACACTCCGTTCCGGAAATACAAATGTCGTTCCTACGAAGGTGGTATATCCACTCCTCTTATCTTCTCCTGGAACAAGAAACTGGGCAACCGGCATGGCAATTTGTGCACTATTCCGGGTTATTTGCCGGATATTATGCCTACTGTTCTGGAAGCGACAGGCGCTGCATATCCTGAAACCTATCATGGTGGAAATAAAATTCATCCTTTGGTAGGTACCAGTCTGTTCCCCGCCATTACGGAGAAAGTGCCCTCCCTGCATGAATATATGTATTGGGAGCATCAGGGCAATCGTGCCATCCGTTACGGTAACTGGAAAGCAATACGTGATGAAGCAGGTACGGAATGGGAACTTTACGACATTGTGAAAGACCGTACGGAGAAAAATAATCTTGCTTCCCAGCATCCCGATGTACTGAAGAAGTTGCGGAATGAATGGGAATACTGGGCGATAAAGTACAATGTGCTGCCTAAACATCAGGACTCTCCGATGTTGTTTGCCGATACTACCCGTACAGGCAGGCCTTTCTCGAAAGATCCGCATGTGATTCCATTCCACGGAAAGTACCTGATGTATTATTCTGTACCTCCTAAGGGAAATTCGGGTTGGGGAATAGGTATAGCAGAGAGTACGGACCTGACACAATGGAAGCCTATCGGTTCTTTGTCTCCGGCTGCCGACTATGAGGCTAAGGGCTTGTGTGCACCGGGTGCACTGGTACGTAACGATACGATCCATCTATTCTATCAAACGTATGGTAATGACAAGAAAGATGCGATCTGTCATGCATGGTCGGTGGATGGCGTGAACTTCACACGTAATGCTACCAATCCTATTTTTGCCCCTAAAGCGGGTGACTGGAATTGTGGACGGGCCATTGATGCGGAAGTCATATTTGCAAAAGGAAAGTATTTTCTTTATTATGCTACCCGTACACCCGACTATGTGAAACAGATTGTAGGTGTGGCTACTGCTCCTGCAGGTACAAATTTCAATCGGGAAACATGGACGGAGGCCTGTGACCGTGCCATCTTGGTTCCCGAATGGCCGTGGGAAGAAACTTGTATAGAGGCTCCTTCAGTAGTAGAGATGAATGGTACGCTATATATGTTCTATGCAGGGGCTTATAATAATCGTCCGCAGCAGATAGGACTGGCAACCAGTACAGATGGTATCCACTGGAGGAAAGTTTCGAATAAACCTTTCCTGGCGAATGGAGATCCGGGGGCCTGGAACTATTGCGAATCGGGTCATCCGCATATCTTCAAAGATAAAGATGGGCAGACCTACCTCTTCTATCAGGGCAATGAGGATTTCGGCAGAACCTGGTTCCTTTCACAACGAAAGATTATCTGGAGGGATGGTTTCCCTCAACTGAAATAACTATCTTTTTACCAAATCTCTGCAATTATATGGTAGGATGTTTTTAGGATTAGTTAATTAGTGAAGAAACAGTAGAATAGGATGTAAATCCTGATTCTACTGTTTCTTTTTTTAGGGTTATGCTCTAAGTTTACTTTTCAGGGAAGATGATGCGGTAGTTTCCGCTCAAATGCATAAAAGCGAAGAGGCGGAGCAGCCCGTCATAGTAAGCATCGAAGTATCCGTCTTCATACGGCTCGTGTTTTGCGTTCCACAATTTGTCTACGAACTCACGGCTTTTCTCGTGAGTGCACATCAGTGAGGCGACGGCAGAAGTGGCTACTAAGCCTAAAGAGTGTCTTAACGCCTTGTGTTCTCCGGCTCGGAGGGTATCTTTTACCTGTGTACCGTCTATGTTGTACTGGTCTACGAAAGTATCAATGCCCTGACTGTAGAGAAAGTTCTGGATTTTGTTGCCGTATTCCTGTTGCCACTCTTTGTCGGCACATGCCCAGGAGTAATCTAAAGCAATATTCATCGGTACACGCCAAGAATCGAAGCGGAAAGCATCACCAATAATGCGGTTATTGCCCAGCAGGCTGCCGTCATAGTTGTTGTAATCGGGGTTCAGACCGGTTACGGGGTGGATGCTTTTATGCAGGTATTCACGACTGCATTCGGCACATTCACGCCAGAAGTCGGCTCTGCCATCATCGGCCCAGCGTGCCCATACTTCATAGAAAGCGGGTACGTGGTAAGATGGATCGGTGAAAAGGCCGCCCCGTATGTCGGGGACGAAGGTGATGAGCTTATGCTCTACATTGATAAAAGGCATTACTCGGTCTGTACCATCTTTCTCCATGGAACAGTTCAGGATATTCCGAGCTTCGGCAAGGTAGTTGATGCCGGTGTCGTTTCCCCAACGGTTGGAGGCGAAGATGAGGGCGGTTACATAGTAAAGTTCTCCGTCGGAGGCGGGGCCTTGGGAGTTACGGGTACCGTCTGTCTCGCAGCTCCAGGCGAAGTATCCTTTCAACGGACCGTCTTGATGCTGCATGTACTTTGTGCCCCATCGCCAAAGGCGGTCGAAGATATCTTTACGGTCGAACTGGACTGCAATCATTAATCCGTAAGACATACCTTCGGTGCGGACATCATGGTTTTTGATGTCACTGATGTAAGCCATAGAGTCGCCTACTTCAAAATATACTTTGTCGGGACCGTAGAATACACCGTCAAAGACGGATTTGAGCTTGGCATCAATATCTGCCTGTTTGTAGCCCATCTCGGCGAGGAGATTCCGGTATTTCTGTGTTTCAAAGGCACCTTTATCCCAGGGCTTTGTCGGGTCTGCCTGGCTGCACGATGTCCCGGCGATGAGGCAAAGGAGGAGGTAAAATAAGTTCTTCATAAAGGAACGTTTTATATTATATGATTTTCAAGATTACGCAGTTAAATTATCATTTAACAATGACTGGTATCGCCTTCAACTGTTTCAGCTCCGACGTACCACCATAAAGTATTTCATAATCACCTTCTATCGGGCGCATTGTATTGGTTTCCGTATCAAACCATTCGAAATCTTCTTTGCTTAATGATACGGTCACATTGCTGGTTGCCCCTTTGGCGATGTTCGCACGCTTAAAGGCACGGAGTGCGTGCGACGGACCTTCTTTGTCGCCCGGACGACGCAGATACACCTGTACCACTTCTTCCCCGTCGTATTCACCTACATTGCTCACGGGGATGGTCAGGATGGTTTGTTCTCCATCTTTTACTTCCTGTGTATTCAATGAAGCGTCTCCGTAACGGAATGTGGTATAACTCAAACCATGCCCGAAGGGGAAGAGCGGAGCTTCTGTCATGTACCGGTACGTGCGTTCCTTCATGGAATAATCTTCAAAGCCGGGCAGTTGGCTCGTACTCTTATAGAAAGTGACTGGAAGACGTCCTGCCGGGTTATAATCTCCGAAGAGGACATTGGCGATAGCCGTACCACCGGCTTGACCGGGATACCATGCTTGCAGGATAGCATCGCATGTTTTCGATTCGGGAGTCAGAGCGATAGCGGAACCGGAGAAGTTGACGAATACGATCTTCTTTCCTGCTTTCTTCAATTCGGCAAGCAAACGGCTTTGGATAGATGGAAGTTCGATGGTTTCGCGGTCACCTCCCTTGAAGCCGGGAATGTTGACATGCATTTCCTCACCTTCCACTGCCGGGGATATACCTCCGGCAAAGATGATGACATCCGCCTCTTTTACCTTGTTTACTGTTTGCTTCAGATCAACGGGGACTTCACGCCCCATGTCAAAATCGAGTGCGGCATCACGGTTGCGGAAAGTAAAATCAATCTTGATATGATATTCCTTTCCAGCTTCTGCCTGGAGGGTGTAGACTTTTGCATTGTTCTTGAAGTTCATGCCTGCAGCCACTTCCTTACCGTTAATGGAGAGTTTCGTTATCCCTTGAGTCTGGAAGCGGAAGGCGATGTCTTCACTCTTGACGGGGCGGAATACGGATTCGTAGCTGGCAGAGAAATCTTGCAGGTTGATGCCGGCTGCAAAGGTCGTGGCACCGGTGGTGATGAAGTGGAAGGGGGTGCTGATGTGATTGGTTGCATCCGGTGTTCCTTCCTGTTTCGTATTATTCCAGTATTTGGCACTGAAACCTTGTTTGCCATCCATGCTACATTGCTGGAATACGCTTTGCAAAGTAACATCGGAGGTCAGGTCGCATCCGGGTTCATAGATGATCTGTGATTCGGGCAGATATTCGCGGATACCCTCCAATAGAGTGATGGTATGTGAGGGGAAACCATTGTAGTTGCCCCATTGCATTACGGAGTCATTGGCATTAGGTCCTACCACGGCCACTTTCAGGTTTTTATTTAAAGGCAGTAAACTCTGATTGTTTTGCAACAATACAAGGCTCTCGCGTGCCATGCGGAGTGCCAGTTCACGATGTTCTTTACTATCTACCACGCTGTAAGGAATCTGTGCCCAGGACACTTGCGAAGGTTCGTCCATCTCGCCCAACTCAAAGCGGGCTTTCATCAGGCGCTTCAGAGAGATGTCTATCTGTTTCTCGTCAATCAACCCTTCCTTCACAGCTTCGGGCAGTGATCCGTAGCTATCTCCGCATTCTATATCTGTTCCGGAGAGTACGGCCTTGGCGGAAGCGTGTTGTTTGTCGGGATCGGTTTCATGGGCACCTTTGTTGTAGAAGTCGCTGATTGCCCAGCAATCCGATACTACGATTTCTTTATATCCCCATTCGTCACGCAGAATGTGCATTAGTAGGCGGTTGCTTCCGCAACAGGGTTCACCTTCAAAACGGTTGTAGGCACACATCACTTCTTTCACATGCGCTTTTTGAACCAGGTCTTTAAAAGCAGGCAGATAGGTTTCCCAAAGATCACGCGGGTCGATGTTTTCGGCATTGAAACTATGGCGGTTCCATTCCGGACCGGAATGTACGGCATAGTGCTTGGCGCAGGCATGCAACTTGTCATATTTTTCCCCCTCAGGACCTTGCAGACCGCGTACCACTGCCATACCCATCTGGCTGGTGAGGTAAGGGTCTTCTCCGTAAGTTTCTTGCCCCCGTCCCCAACGCGGATCACGGAAGATGTTGATGTTAGGTGTCCACATGGTGAGCCCTTGATAACGCTTCAATCCGCCTTCTTTGCTGAATTCGGTATTCTTGGCGCGTGCTTCATCCGAAATTGCGGTGAATACATCGTAAAGCAGTTCATTGTTGAAAGAAGCTCCCATACCGATGGCTTGCGGGAATACGGTTGCCAGTCCGGCGCGTCCTACGCCGTGCAGCGCTTCGTTCCACCAGTCATAGGCTTTTATGCCCAGTCGGGGAATGGCGGGAGATGTGTTTTGCATCAGGGCGGCTTTCTCTTCCAGTGTGAGTCGGCCTACCAGATCATTGGCACGCTCTTCCGGGCTTAGTGCCGGGTTTTTGTAGGGAGGTTGTGAACAGGAAAGGAAGCACAGACACAGGCATCCGATTCCGGTGAGCAACTGAAGTTTTCTTTTCATGGTATTAGTGCGCTTTTTATTGTTATTAATAGACTTCTGTTTTGTCATTGTGGATGACGATTACAAAAATAGGCAGAAAAGAGGATTTGGAAGAAGAATCGTATTTCAGATAGTTAAGCCTATGTTACAGATTTCTTCCGGATGTTACATCTTGTTTTGCTGAGGTTACATTAAAAAGGAAAATACCTGTTACAAGGCATTTATATTTTCTCGCAACGGATCAGAACTTTCTGTTCATTGATCAAGGTCGTAGCGAACAGATAAACTTCTCCGCCTTCGCTCAATTTGATACGTTTACGGAGTTCCGCTACTGAACTTGGAAAGTTACGAACCGTGATATTGGCTTTCTTCAGATCTCCTAATACGCTTTTTAGTTCTTTCTTATTCAATGTACATATACCCGTTATCCGGAAGCTTCTTCCGGGGAAGTTCTTTATCGGTTCACCGGAAGTATAGAGGTGACTGTTGGGATGCAGTTTCTTCACCTTATATATACAGGCTACATTGCGGAAAGCCCCTGCTTTGAGGATGGACGCATTGGGCTCATATAGATATTTATCTAAAGTATCGGTATATTCATTGGAGCTTGATTGTTCCTGTTCGCGGGTGAAAGTGAAGAACTGTCCGGTTGGCTCTGTATTTCTCCCATCCTTCATTTGCAGATTGATGCAATGGATGGGAATATTCTCTGCGGCAACAGTATTGTGTCCTAAGATGAGTAAGAGTTCCTTGCATTCATTGTTTACAGAAACAATATGTGCTTCCTGTACGTACTTTAAATCCTGAATAGCCAAAGACAAGTCGAGCATGGGGGAGAGTTTCACCATTACGTGCTGCGCCTTTTCGAGCAGCAGGGATTCCAGTTCGGCTACATTCGGTTCACAGTCGGCAATGAATATCCAGTCGGCGGAAGACATTTCTTGCAGATGCCGGATGGCGTCTTTGTTTTCTATCCGGATATGGTTCAGAGCCAGTAGCGGAAAGTTATGCGAAGCAATTTCGCAAAGAACCTCCTGCCGTTCCACATAGGTGACATGATGGAATTTCGGAGAAAGAAAAGCACAGTCTATGCCGAACCCTCCGGTTAAGTCGGCCAGTGTGCCAGAGGAAAACTCCGGAATGATAGATGCTTTGTATCGTGCCGTAGCTTCCGAGGAACATTGCTCTAAGGACAAGTGGCGGGGATATAGAATGCCTTCTTCTGCATACCAGGATGGTATTTTCTCTGCCGCCGCCTGTCTGCCTGCTATCTGTGTCAGTGCGACAGGCATATCCACACCGGGATATTTCGGCGCTTGCAGAGCTAGGTTGCGTACATCATCCTTGCAGTGTTCGTGTATAAAACGAAGGGTTTCGTCATTCAGTTTCATAAACCTTATCGTTTAGTAGTTTCTTTGAAGCCATAATCCGAAGAAACGGTCGTAAATCTGATAAGCTCCCGCCTCTTGTGTGACAAAATCCTTTTCCAACAGTCCTTTTAATGCCGATTGTACAGAGCTGGAAGATGGCAATCTATATTTTTTGATGAATGCACCGGAGGTAATGGCACTTGCTTTCCCTTCTTTGGTAATAGCAATGAGCAGTTCTTTTTGTTTCTCGGGCATCCGGAAAAGGGTCTCGGAGTAGGTATATTGAAACGAGCCTATGATTTGACAGATGGCTTCCTCTACCATCGAAATATCGGCAACCTGATTGACAGGTGTCATGTCATACAGGGTATGCAGTACTTTCTGCATGTACCAGGTTATACCATCGAAATATTTGTATATGTGTTCGATGGCTTCTTTGGATATAGTCTTATTTGCTTCTTTGAAATGTTTCTGAGCAAATTTG